>JAAUYD010011929.1_pt1 | contig 23047 bp, 25 predicted proteins | sample 7278101 | NCBI WGS metagenome assembly JAAUYD01 (sample SAMN14350128, study PRJNA611818) | marine sediment metagenome | isolation source: surface marine sediment (0.6m) | place: French Polynesia: Moorea | collected 2018-08
AATATAAAATGGTAGAAGAGATGGCCGAACAAGGCTGTGCTGTCGCACGTTGATATACTGGTCAAAATTCATCCCCACCTAAAATGTGAATGTTCCTGATAGTATTTTTAGGTAGGGACTTCTTTTGACATTTTTGTTAAATATACTCCCATACTAACAAAATAGCTTACACTTATCCCATGATATCCTGACTATCGTCCATAATAACACAAAAAAGTAGTATGGTCTACAACCCCCATTACTTCGTTACTTAATAAGAACAATTAGCAATAATTCTGTGGTAGTATTGAACCGTTTTACCCCTAGTTTGTATCATTAGTTACTTTTTTTTTGAATTATGGCTGAAAAACATATCATTATAAATACAAATATAATACAGTTTATTTTCTCAGAAAAACATATCAAACGGTCAAGTTGATACCTAAATACAGTAATTTCATTAATTTTCACAGATAACTGAAGAGAAGGATTATAATAACGAAAAATTACATGGTGTGAAGAGAAGTCTATGGCTGTTCAATTAAAACAAGCCCTAACAGTTGGTACTTACATTATCAGCCAACGTTTAAAGGGTCGTCAACGCTTTCCTTTAGTGTTGATGCTAGAACCGTTATTCCGTTGTAACCTAGCCTGTTCTGGATGTGGAAAAATTCAACATCCTACAGACATTTTAGCCCGTAATCTGACCCCAGAAGAATGCTTTAAAGCAGTGGAAGAATGTGGTGCGCCAGTGGTGTCTATTCCTGGTGGTGAACCCTTACTGCATCCTCAAATCGATGAGATTGTTAAAGGGTTAGTAGAAAGGAAGAAATTTGTCTATCTTTGTACTAATGCTATTCTCTTAGAAAAGAGTTTACATAAGTTTGAACCCTCTCCTTATTTTTGTTTTAGTGTGCATTTAGATGGGTTGAGGGAACATCATGATAAATGTGTCGATCGCAAAGGGGTTTTTGATAAAGCGATCGCAGCAATAAAAGCAGCTAAAGCCAAAGGGTTTCGAGTTACTACAAATACCACAGTTTTTGAAGGAACTGATCCTAAAGAAATGCAGGAATTTTTTGATTTCCTAGACACTTTGGGAACCGATGGTATGATGATTTCTCCTGGCTATAGTTATGAGTGGGCCCCGAATCAAGATCATTTCTTAAAACGAGAGCAAACTAAGAAGTTATTCCGAGAAATTTTAATGCCTTGGAAGTTAGGTAAAAAGAAATGGAACTTTAATCATAATCCTCTCTTTTTGGATTTTCTTTTAGGAGAAAAAGATTATGAATGTACCCCTTGGGGAAGTCCGAGTTATAGTGTTTTAGGATGGCAAAAACCCTGTTATCTTCTCAATGAAGGTCATTATCAAACCTTTAATGAATTGATGGAAGAAACTCAATGGGAAAACTATGGTCGTGCCAGTGGTAATCCTCAATGTGCTGACTGTATGGTACATTGTGGTTATGAACCCACAGCTGCGGTTGATGCTATGAACCCTGCTAATATGGGACGTGCTTTAGGTAGTGTTATCAGTGCTTAATTTCGTCTAATTTTAAGGGAATGGATAACTTGATCCTAGTTTCCATTCCCTTTGTTATTTGTAGAATGATCAACGACAAAATCTAGCTTACTTATTGATGGGGTAGTCTCAGGTGTTCGGAAATGATTCTTGTTATTTTTTGTTTTATTTTTCTTTCTTGTACACCTATGTCCTAACCCAAATACTGATAAAGCAGTTAAACCAATAATAGCAGAAGGATCAGGAACTTCTGTTACTACTAGCATAGCACTTGTACTGTAAGTATACGTATCAATAGAGGAAGTATCAATAGAAGCTACATCATTTAAAAGAGAAATCATAGAAGGTGAATCCTTGAAAGAAGAAATATCACTGTCTAAAAATGTTGTGAGAATTTGATCGAACTTGTTAGGAGTTATTTCTGCATTAAATTCTTCTGTATCAAAAGCCAATGTTGCAGTTGTAGAGTGATTAAATGAAAAACTAACAGAAAAATTATTACTAGCAATAGTATCAAATGGTTCTTGATTTTCTAACAATTTATTACCTGTAGCAATCATTTTATATGTATCATCATCTAGAATGTTTCTTATAGTTTTGTCAGAATTATTAAAATTTCTATCTAAACTAAGTGATATTAAATAATCATCCATTGGACTATTATTTCCTTCTTGATATCCAAGTGGATTACTTGCAAAACGATCAGCACTTAAAAAGTCTGGTTTAAAAAAATAAGATACTAGGCTAGGATTTTGAATAAGTACAAAAACTGACTTAATTGCTAATACTGGTGTTGCTAATGCTGATAATCCTAAAACTATTCCAACTAATGCAATTGGTGAACCTGAAACTAAATGTCTTCTAACATCTTTAGAAAATTTAGAAAGTTTGTTAAATATACCATTATTAATCGGTTTAACTTCATCATGCAAAATAACAAGAGATGGATTAATATCATCTTCTAAAGATTTAGGATTTAATTCTAATAATTGATTTTCTAAAATTTGACGTTCTAATAATTGAGAAATAGACAAAATAGGAATTTCAGCTTCAGAAAAACTTTGAATATTTTGAGTAACAATAGCACCAACTTTCCAGGTGTATGCACAAACTATCTCAACCGCAGATTCAAAATCTAGTAACTCAAATGAACGCGCTTCTTCTATAATATCCTCATCAACAATTTTAACATTGATAATACTTTTTATAACTAAAGTAATTTGTTCAACAGCTTCTATCCCTCCTAATTTTTTAACAAAGATGCAGATTTTTTTAAAGCCAATATCTGTCATCAAACCTCGTATTTCTTGATTTTCTAAAAGGTTCCATAACGTTTCTGCATCTTCTATAAAATTTTCTCTATTAATAAGAGCTTCTAAAATAAAATCTGCATCAATTAAAACTTCCATGATTTTTTAACCCTCTAGATGATTGCTGAAAGACTCTGATTCTGTTTTAGTTTCATTCAATTCAATTTTTTTTGTATCCTTTTTGTCCGATGGTTTCATTTTATCAGTTCCTAATATTTTTCTACAACTTGATAATTTTGATGTAAATTGAGGTTTAGGAAGATTTCTATGCTTAACCCAGTCATCAAGTGTAATTTTCAAAAAATCAGACAACTTAATAAATTTTAAAATTTTATTCCATGCTCCTTTTGAGTCTTCTAATTTGGAAATTGTCTTTTTATCATTTAATTCTATATTAAATAACTCTTTTAGCTTATTATTTAAAGTATATTGCAATATGTTATGAGTTTCATAAGTTTTTCTCCCTGATATCCGTAAATTTCTAATATTACATTTATCATCATACGTGAGATCATCTAAACTACAAAATAAACAATAACATAATGCAACAGTTAATTCGATAGATAAAGAACTTCTATCGTTTTCGTAATTAGCAACTGTATGTTCGCTAACATCTATGTATTCAGCTAATTGTTTCTGAGAATAACCTAGTTTTTCCCGTCTTGATTTTATAAAGTTACCGGAAGCATCCCATTTTTGTAAAAGCATTACCCAAAGTAATGATAAACTAAGGGTTTCAGTACCTCTTAAAAAAGCTAACGTGCAAAATTGGGATGCTCTCAAGTTACCGTCACTACACACCATCATCTAAACATAATAACTAAGTTTCAATGAGCATATTTTATGCTATTTTTCTAAAAATGACAAGTCAAGCTTTTATGAAAAGCCAACAAGAAATACCCTAAAAAATGTACCCTAAGAAATGTAACCTAAGAAAAATAATCTAATTATTGTCCCCTAAATTTATTAACGTGTTTTTTAGATCAATACTTCCATATTTTTATTTTTTTAGGCTAACGTTAAAGTGTACATTAGTTTTGTTCCCTAGTCCATGAAACAAAATCAATTCAAAGTAATTGTTCTTGGCATTATTGCGCCATTTGTTATTTGGTTGAACTTCCAACAAGAGAATGTAAACCCTCCATTAGAGAGATTTAACAATATTTTTGGAAGTTTAGCAACAGTTTCCGTTTTTTTGGATTCCATTTACAAAAAAGATTCCGAAGATTCTGATCCTGAAAATAAATAAAGAGATATAGTTTTATCTGACGATAACTATGAAGTAACAATATTTGTAACAATGTTATTGCCAGATTTCTTTATTCTTTATACGATTAGACTAGAGAACTATAAATTATCTCTGATTAATGCTTAGCAAACTTATCAGCAATTTCATCAGTTTTAGCAGCCATAATAAAATCATTGCGATGTAGTCCATTAATCGCATGAGTCCACCAAGTTACGGTTACTTTTCCCCATTCTGTTAGTAAAGCTGGATGATGTCCTATTTGATCAGCATACTCTCCTACTTGTTGAGTAAAAGCTAATGCGTTTTGAAAATTAGGAAATTTATACACTCGTTCTAAACGTAATTCTCCAAAAACCTCTTTAACTTGCCATTGAGGAATTTCTGTTAACAATTGGTTCATTTCCTCTTCTGTAACTTTTGGTGAGTTCCCGCTACAAGGGAGACAAGTTTGTTTTGATAATGCTTCCATTGGTTACTCCTGATGGTTAATAGGATAAAATTAAAAGATGTATGAGATCAGATTCAATAATTATTTATGACTACCACTCCTATTTTACCCTTAACGCTTGAGGAATTTCTCAAAAAACCCAATATTGATGAATCTCCTGCATGGGAATATATTAATGGAGAAGTAATACAAAAACCTATGCCTCAAACTCATCATAGTCGACTACAATTAAAATTAGCCAGTGCTATAGAATTAGTGGCTGAAGCCAATGAAGTTGCTCTTGCTTTTCCTGAATTAAGATGTACGTTTGGAAGTCGTTCGGTTGTTCCTGATATTGCAGTTGTCTATTGGCAGAAAATACCCGTAAATGATGCAGGAGAACCAGAAAATAGTGCTATTTTTTTCGCACCTGACTGGACAATAAAAATTCTTTCCCCGAATCAAAAGTCAACCAAAGTTATCGATAATATTTTACATTGTTTAGAATATGGTTGTCAGTTAGGTTGGTTAATTGATCCCGATGCAAGATCAATTTTCGTTTTTCAACCTCAAAAAACCCCTAAAATTTATAAAGCTGATTTATCTCATGGTAAAATAGAACAAGAAAGTTTACCAACTTTAGACAAAATAGAATTAGATTTAACCGCTAATAAACTATTTAGTTGGTTACAAATGAAAGTAAAATAATTGATTATAAGGATATTAACCTTTTATTGAATATAAAGTATTAACCTATTATCTCTTATGACGACTACACCTATTTTAACTTTAACTCTTGAGCAATTTCTCAACAAACCCAATATTGATGAGTCTCCTGCGTGGGAATATACTAATGGAGAAGTAATACAAAAACCTATACCTCAAGGACAACATAGTAAACTTCAATATAAACTATGTGAAACCATTAACCAGGTAGCTGAAACTTCTAACATTGCTTATGCTTTACCTGAGTTACGTTGTAATTTTGGTAATCGTTCTATTGTTCCCGATGTCAGTATATTCTACTGGGAAAGAATACCTGTAACAGAAGAAGGAGAAATTGCTAATCAATTTAATTCGTTTCCTAACTGGACAATAGAAATTCTTTCCCCGAATCAAAAGTCAACCAAAGTTATCGATAATATTTTACATTGTTTAGAATATGGTTGTCAGTTAGGTTGGTTAATTGATCCTGAAGAAAAATCAATTTTTGTCTTTCAACCGCAACAAACCCCGAAAATTTATAAAGCTGATTTATCCAATAGCCAAATCAAACAAGAAACGTTACCAAGTTTAGATAAAATAGAATTAGAGTTAACTGCTAACAAAATTTTTAGTTGGTTACAAATGAAAGTAAAATAATTAACTATGATTGATTACAACAAAATCATTGCCACTGAATTATCGTTACGACAACAACAAGTTAAACAGTCCCTTGAGTTATTAACAGAAGGTGCGACGGTTCCATTTATTGCTCGTTATCGTAAAGAAAAAACAGGATCACTCGACGAAACTCAAATTAGGGATATTTGGGAACGTTATAATTATTTAAGCGAGTTAGAGAAACGAAAAGAAACTATCTTAGAAGCAATTAAAAATCAAGATAAACTAACGGATGAATTACAAGAAAAAATAGCATCTTGTTTATCAAAAACCGAATTAGAAGATTTATATTTACCCTATAAACCCAAACGACGCACTAAAGCAACGATCGCTAGAGAAAAAGGATTAGAAAGTTTAGCGAAGTTAATAAAATCTCTCAATGTTCCTAATGCAAAACCCCAATCTTTAGAATCAATAGCACAAGACTATATCTCAGAACAAAAAGGCGTTAATAGCATCGAAGAAGCGTTACAAGCTGCATCAGATATATTAGCTGAAGAAGTAGCCGAAAAAGCAGATTTAAGAGCCTATTTACGAGACTATTTTATGAAACAAAGTGTATTTATTTCTAAAATAAAAAAAGATTATCCTGAAGGAAGCACCAAATATGAAATGTACCGAAATTTTCAAGCGAGTGTCACTAAAATTGCCCCTCATAATATCTTAGCTTTGTTTAGAGGTGAAGCAGAAAAAATTATTTCTCTTGATATTGATTTTGATGAAAACTTTGTATTTTCTTATTTAGATGCACGAGAAATTAAAACAAAAAATAAGCCCATAAAAGCATTTTATCAATCCATGCTTAAAGACTCTTTTAACCGTCTTATTAAACCCTCTTTACTGAGAGAAGTTCGAGGAGATCGAAAAAATTGGGCTGATATAGAATCAATCAAAACCTTTGAAATTAACTTAAGAGAATTACTGTTATCTCCCCCCGCAGGAATGCAGCCAACCTTAGCTATTGATCCAGGGTTTCGTACTGGTTGTAAAGTAGTTATTTTATCAGAAACAGGTCAATTTTTAGAGTATCAAGCGATCTTTCCCCATAGTGGAGAAAATAAACAAAAAGAAGCCAAAAATACCTTGACAAATTTAATTAAAAAGTATAAAATAGAACTAATAGCTATCGGTAATGGAACGGCTTCCCGTGAAACCGATCAATTTGTTGAAGAGGTAATTAAACCCTTAGAAAATAAACCCATAAAAGTGATTGTCAATGAATCAGGTGCCTCTATTTATTCAGCAAGTGATGTTGCAAGGGAGGAATTTCCAGACTTAGATGTTACCGTCAGAGGTGCCATTAGTATTGGGAGAAGATTACAAGATCCTCTAGCAGAATTAGTTAAAATTGACCCTAAATCCATTGGCGTAGGACAATATCAACATGATGTGGAGCAAAAACTATTAAAAAAGAATCTAGAAGAAACAGTAGAAAGTTGTGTTAACTATGTCGGTGTTGATCTAAATACTGCATCCAAACAACTCTTAACCTTTGTTTCAGGAATAACCCCAACTATTGCTAATAATATTGTTAGTTATCGAGACAAAAATGGCATATTTAATAACAGAAAAGAATTATTAAAAGTTTCTAAATTAGGGCCAAAATCCTTTGAACAAGCAGCCGGTTTTTTAAGAATTAGAGGCGGAAATAACCCCTTAGATAATACTGCAGTTCATCCTGAAAGTTATGCAATAGTAGAAACCATTATCAAACAATTAGGAGTTTCTTTATCGGAGATTAATGAAGTTAGTTCTCATTTAAAATCATTAGATTTAAACGCCTTTGTAACCGATACCATTGGTTTACCAACGTTAGAAGATGTTATAATAGAATTAGCAAAACCAGGAAGAGATCCCAGAGAAAAATTTAAGTATGCAACCTTCAAAGAAGGAGTCACAGAAATTAGTGATTTAAGCGAAGGGATGATTCTAGAAGGTGTTATTACCAATGTTGTAAACTTTGGCGCATTCGTTGATATTGGAGTTCATCAAGATGGGTTAATTCATATCTCTCAACTAGCTAATTATTTTGTTAACGATCCGAAAGAAATTGTGAAAGTCGGGGAAGTTGTGAAAGTGAAAGTATTAGAAATTGATGAGAAATTAAAACGGATTAGTTTATCGATGAAAGAAGTGTAAGTAGTCGGACATAAATACAGCTAACTGTGTAAACATTTGTAAACATAGCTTTAATCCTACTCCTGCCTCCTGTCCCCTGCCTCCTGCCTCTTTTCAACTGTAACGTTTATTTTTGTCCAGGTACTTAATTGATTCAAGAAAATAACCATATTTTTGTTAAAGTAGAGACATTTCATGAAACGCCTCTACAAAATGTGAGATCAGGATAAATTCCACTCCAACTCCCACCACTTGGTATTAAAGGGTTGTCGTCGGGTATTGGTTCCACAGTGAATTTCACCCCGTCCCAAGAAATAGGGTTCCCAATCATCGATAAAATTACAGGTAAATCCTAACGGTTCTAATACCTTACGAACAAATGCTTCCATCTGACATTGTCCGTCAATTTCAGGACCAAACGGTTTAGGAATCGCTAAATAACGGTCTAAAACTAACATATTGACCATGTTAGGAAAATAGGTTTCTGCTCGTCCACTACTTGCGACTGGTTCAAATAACCCAGGCAGATCAATAATATCTTCCTCAATTAAGCCGAGTTTTTCCGTTAAAATCTTCCGATTCCAGTCAATATAGGTTTGAAACCGTTGATTATTCTCCGCTAACTCCCGATCAGCCAACAGATCGGCCATCGCAATTCTTCCCCTACTATTCCGTTGATAAGTGTTGCGTTTTTGCTCATCACTCAAGGCTTTAGCGATGTCGTAGTATTTATTGGGACTAGCTAACAGTAATTTAAACCCTTTCTCCGTTTGAGTGGGAACAAAGGTCATAAACTCATCAATATGACCCACATCTAACCAGTCAGAAAATAATTCCACAGGACTCTGAATTTTTTGGGCATACAAAAACTCTCGAATATTTCTCACCATCCGAGTCGGATATTGCGGTGCGTCGGGATGATCACCTCCGAACAAAATACGACCAAAAGGATAATTAACCCCATCCACTGTAATAGGGGGACTCACTTCTAAATTCCCAAAAGAATCTAAAGTTCCTGCATCCGGGTTAGGTCGGGTGACATGACCCACATCAAACCCCAATAGTTCCTGTTCAGGAAAATCATCTAACCCCCGATCCCGTGGGGAGTCTAAGACCACATACATAAAATGACCCGGACATTCACTATAGCCAAATTCGATCTCATCCTGCATCCAGCGATCGCCTCGATAGGGTGCAGGGGGAACCACTTCTAGTTGAGCTTTAGACGCTCCCACCACCTGACGCAGTTCCTCAATCAGTTCTGCATTGGAACCGGATGAAGTCCTGAGAACATAAACTGTTTTGGGACTGAGATGGTTAGGAGTCATGATCCAAGGGGCGACTTGTAATCTGATGCGATCGGTGTAAATGGTTTCACCATCTTTAACTAAAGATAGGTTAACAAACATTTCTCCATCAAAGTCAATATCGGGATAATGAAGAGCTTCCACCGCTAAAAATAGGTCTTTATAGAGGTCTCGTTCCCTTAAAGTCCCTCTACGCCGTCCAGGACCGATTAATTCATGACTACTGTAATCTAACTCATCAAAAATACGAAGATAGCGAGAGGTTTTTTCTGTTACCCAAACCCGTAAGTCACAACCATAAGGTAAGCGGTTTGGCCCAACATGACGCACCACCATCAAGCTACAATCTTTAATATCTAGTAACCCATTGAGGCGATAATCTTCATAGTTGGGTTCCCGTCTTTCTGATGACACATCTTGGTCACTGTTGACTAGAATGATAGCACCATATCCTTCTTTCCCAGCCTTCCATTCTGCTTTATGGGGATTATTTTCTTCTACAATGCCATCTCGATCTGCGTCAACATCTAGACAAATTCGTAATACAGTAAACGACAGATTATAGGTAGCAATTCTCTGTTTTTTTGAATTTAAAAAGTTAATTTCGAGGATGCGATCGTTTAATTCTTCACTGTAGGTATTAGCTTGCAAAATTAGGCTATCAGCCATGTCTTTAATCGATACAGATAGACTTTTCGGTAAATTTTGCTCTGAATTGGATTCCTTGACAGTTAACTCCCCTTTTTGGTGCAATTCAACCCATTCTACCGAAGAATTAACTAGGGATTTAATAGGAATTCTCATGGGTTGCCCTGTGACTAAAATCTCTGACTCAGAATAACGATTAACCCGAGAACTTGAGCGAATTCCAGGAAGATTAAGGCTTCTCATAGCAACCTCTATTTATCAATTTAGATAGTTTTTTCTTGATTCATAATTTTATTGTATCACCGGTATCACCTAAACTTTCATGTTTATAATCTTAATAAATATTTAATTTTATCATCGTGTTTAGCTCATTTTTTTGAGAAAAACAGGATCAAATAAGTTAACAAAAAATGTCATTTTAAAACAGATAAATAAGTAATTATAAGATTTGTAAATTAATGTTTACCTCAGAGTCAACCTGAGTTGATTGTCTTAAAACATGACCAGAAAATTCTGTTAAGCTAGAGGTTTACCACAATATAGAGGAAAAATATAATGATGCAAAAAAAACATTCTTTTGATTCTTCTCAGGTGATGTATCGCGCACAAGAACTGTTAGACGCTGCATCCAACCGCTATCGCATCACCGTACAAGTAGCTAATCGAGCCAAACGTCGTCGTTACGAAGAGTTTGATAGTATTGATGATATTCACATGAAACCTGCCGTCCGTGCCATCCTTGAAATGTCTGATGAACTAACTCAGCCAGAAATTATTAGTGATGTGAGATCTTAACTAAAATGATGAGAAAAACACTTGTTCTATCTAGGAAACACCAAAAATGGTTAGGGGTTTTTCTCCTCAGTCTGAGTGTCAGTTGGGGAGTAATGCAGCTTGAATTGAGTCAGTTTAAGGGTTTGGGTTTAAACAGTGTTGTTGGTCAAACCCTTCGACCCGAACAAGCAGCAGAGATTATTTATGAGAAATTACCTTATCTTCCCCAAGAAAATCGGTATCGTAGTGCCGAAACAGGAGAAATTAACCCCGAACATACCCTAATCAGCCGTTTTATCCGTTATCATAAGGATTTTAAACGACGGTCTCCCCAGTACCGTTTAGACTGGAAAGTGACCCTTGCAGACTATTTAGGAGTCAATCAGTCCCCCAGAGAATCAAATTATCCAGGGTCTACCTTAGACACCAATCCTCTAGCACAAGATATTGAAGTCATTCGTCAACTGAGTCGTCGTCAACGTCAACAGTTAGTAGACTTATTAGTTGAGATTTATAATCCTCAACCTCAAGCAACTACCAATCAAGCTGTCCCTAACGAAACAGAAGAGACATCCTCACCAGGGTCCACTCCCTCAACCCCTAGTTTATCCCAACCTGGGGATGCTCAATTATTGGCACCATAGAATGTAGAATGTAGAATTTAGAATTAAGAAAAAGTTAAATTCTACATTCTACATTTTCATTAAAAATGGGTGATCGCATACTCAAAAAAGGTCAAGGTTGGCGATTAGGATGGAATACTCAAGCAGTTGCTTATCCTGGGTTGATTGGGGGAGAAGACTGGGCAATTGAATTAAGTGCAGCAGAATTTGCTGATTTTTGCCGTCTCTTTGAGCAATTGGCTACAACTATGAATCGGATGGCCGAAGAATTGATGGATGAAGAAAGAATTGCTTGTGAAGCAGAAAGTGAATTATTGTGGTTAGAAGTAGAAGGATTTCCCCATGCTTATTCCTTGAGAGTGATTTTAAATCAAGGTCGTCGCTGTGAAGGAAACTGGCCATCCCAGGTGGTCAATGAGTTATATCAAGCAAGTCAAAAATTAAATACCTTTTGACTTGCTTTTTTGAAGACAATAAGTTTATAATAGGAATCTGTGAATATCGGGGCGTAGCGCAGCTTGGTAGCGCACTACTTTGGGGTAGTAGGGGTCGTGGGTTCAAATCCCGCCGCTCCGATTTAATGGGAAAAGCAAGATTAACTAATCTCGTCAAAAAACCTAATTTTAGTTGATCACTAACAAAACCCTATGTTCTAGGTTATACTGATAGTTCGAGTTCAACTGGATAGATTACCCAAATTATTGCCAAATCCAGTGTAGTCATCAAACACTGTCGTTTTATGTTGAGAAGAGATCACCGTGGTTAGACAAGAAGGATCTAAAAAAGATACAAAACAAGCCAAAGGCCAAACCAAAACCAATAATCTTCTGGTTGAGACCAAGGAAGAACTGGCCAAAGTCGTTTGGCCATCAAGACAGCAACTATTAAGCGAATCTGCTGCAGTTATCTTAATGGTAATCCTCGTGGCCACTGTTATTTCTCTTGTAGATAACCTCTTTTCATGGGGATCAGGGAAGGTATTTTAATGAGTTTTGATCACGATCACACATCCGAACCAGAACAACAGCAAGAAACACCGAAACGGGTGGCCCGTTGGTACGCCGTACAAGTCGCCTCTGGTTGTGAAAAGCGAGTCAAAAACAACCTAGAACAACGGATTCAAACCCTCGATGTAGCGGATCGAATTCTACAGATTCAGATTCCCAAAACACCAACGGTAAAAGTCCGTAAAGACGGAAGTCGTCAACAAGGGGAAGAAAAAGTCTTTCCTGGGTACGTCTTAGTGAAAATGATCATGGATGATGATGCTTGGTTAGTGGTTAAAAATACCCCCAACGTCATCAACTTTGTGGGATCAGAACAAAGACGAGCCTATGGTCGAGGCCGTGGTCACGTTAAACCCCTTCCCCTCAGTCCTTCAGAAGTGGAAAGGATCTTTCGCCAAGCAGAACAACCAGAACCAGTGGTTAAGATTGATATGGAAATCGGCGACAAAATTCTGGTACTCTCAGGGCCGTTTAAAGATTTTGAAGGGGAAGTCGTAGAAGTCAGTTCGGAACGAAACAAACTCAGGGCCTTACTCTCCATTTTTGGGCGAGATACCCCAGTTGAACTCGAATTTAACCAAGTTGAGAAACAAAATTAGCGATGGCCAAGAAAGTTGTTGCCTTAATTAAACTAGCCCTTCCTGCGGGAAAGGCTAACCCTGCCCCTCCTGTTGGTCCTGCCTTGGGTCAACACGGGGTCAATATCATGGCATTTTGTAAAGAATATAATGCCAAAACCTCTGAGCAAGCAGGAATGGTAATTCCTGTCGAAATTTCGGTCTTTGAAGATCGCAGTTTTACCTTTGTCCTAAAAACCCCTCCGGCTTCTGTATTAATTCGCAAAGCAGCCGGCATTGAAAAAGGCTCAGCCCAACCCAATAACCAAAAAGTGGGCAGTCTTACTCGGGATCAACTCAGAGAAATTGCTCAAACCAAAATGCCCGACCTCAATGCTAACGACATTGATGCGGCCATGAATATTGTAGAAGGAACCGCCCGTAACATGGGTGTGACCATCAAAGATTAACTAACCCTTAAACTAACCCAGGAGGGGAGAAGCCAAGCTTCGTTAGGACCCCAGGAGGAACCATGCCAAAAAAATTCTCAAAACGAATCAAAGAAGCCTTATCAAAGATAGATCAAGACCGAGTGTATGAGCCGTTAGAAGCCTTACAACTCCTCAAAGAAACGGCTACAGCTAAGTTTAACGAATCAGCAGAAGCTCATATTCGTCTGGGTATTGATCCTAAATACACCGATCAACAACTTCGGACAACGGTTTCCCTCCCCAAAGGAACCGGTCAAGAAATCCGAGTGGCCGTTATTGCCAGAGGGGAAAAAGTCCAAGAAGCCAGTAACGCAGGGGCTGATCTTGTTGGTTCCGAAGAATTAATTGATGAAATCCAAAAAGGGATGATGGATTTCGAGGTATTAATTGCTACCCCTGATATGATGCCTAAAGTCGCTAAATTAGGGCGTTTATTGGGACCTCGTGGTCTGATGCCTTCACCCAAAGGGGGAACCGTCACCGCCGACCTCGAAACCGCTATTAATGAATTTAAAGCAGGAAAATTAGAATTTAGGGCTGATCGAACCGGCATCGTTCATGTTATGTTTGGAAAGGCATCATTTTCCCCCGAAGACTTGCTGGCTAATCTCAAAGCCTTACAAGAAACCATCGACAGACAACGCCCTGCTGGGGCAAAAGGCCGCTACTGGCGTAGTGTGTTTGTGTCTGCTTCTATGGGACCCTCAATCCAAATCGATATTAGTGCCTTACGAGACTTAAAACTCGAAGGTCAAGCCTAACAACTGAAAAATAAACTTTGGTTTATACCGAAGACAGCAGGGGCAAAACTTGCTTAAATGTCCTGCCGAGGTTGAAGCCTGAAGACATAAAGCCCAGAGAAATCGTAGGTTTTCCTACCGTTTCTGTGGTGGCATTAGACTTCAGCCCCGGCAAAAAAGCTAGGGGTTTATTTTTTTCCCAAAATTAAGGAGGTGAGAGCAAAATGGGAAGAACTAGGGAAAATAAAGCAACGGTGATTGCCGATATCAAGGAACTTTTAAGTGAGGCACAATTAGGCTTTGTCATTGATTACAAAGGCCTATCCGTTGCCGAAATTACCGAACTGCGTAACCGCCTACGACCCAGTGGGGCGATTTGTAAGGTGACCAAAAACACCTTAATGGAACAAGCCGTCACCGGCGACGAAGCATGGGAACCCATGACCAACTTTTTAAAGGGGTCATCGGCCTTTGTGTTAGTTAAAGATGACGTAGGTAGCGCGGTTAGGGCTTATCAGTCTTTCAAAAAAGACACCAAAAAAACCGAGTTTCGCGGTGGTGTCATGCAAGGACAAGCCCTTAACGAAGAACAGGTGAAGGCGATCGCTGATTTACCCTCCAAAGAAGAACTAATTGGCCAAGTGGCAGGGGCGATCAATTCTATCGCCACAAAACTTGCCGTTGGTATCAACGAAGTCCCTTCTTCTTTGGGACGGGGTATCAACGATATCCCCAATTCTTTGGGGCGCGTTATGGCTGCTATGGCGGCCAGAGAAGAAGGGAATGGTTGAAGGAGGCAGGAGTTGAAAGGCAGGAGGTTCCGAGGCCGATTAGAGGGGGACTTAAACCCAGTTGGGCGAAGCAGCAAGGCTTACTTTGTGACCGAATTTTCCCTCCTGCCTCCTGCCCTCTGCCTCCTGCCTCGCCCGAAGGGCTTTAAACCACATTCCCCAACTGATTTATCTTGTTTGTCTAATTATCCACTTTTTTCATTCATTTTCAAGGAGTTAAATTATGTCTGCTGCAACTGATGAAATTCTCGAAAAGCTAAAATCTCTGACCCTCTTAGAAGCGTCTGAGTTGGTTACGCAAATTGAAGAAGCCTTTGGTGTGAGTGCTTCCGCTCCTGCTGGTGGTATGATGATGATGGCACCTGGAGCAGCCGCCCCTGGAGCAGCTGCCGCTGAACCCGAAGAAGAGAAGACCGAATTTGATGTTATTCTCGAAGAGGTTCCTGGTGATAAGAAAATTGCCATTCTTAAAGTCGTTCGTGGTATCACCGGTTTAGGGCTTAAAGAGGCGAAAGATTTGGTTGAATCTGCACCTAAGCCTATTAAAGAAGCCACAGCAAAAGACGACGCTGAGGAAATCAAGAAGAAACTCGAAGAAGCTGGCGCTAAAGTTAGCGTGAAGTAATTGCCTGAAGTGACTGGTTTCCAAAAGCCCCTACTGTAGCAGGTAGGGGCTTGTTTTATCAAAAAATTGGGTTTAAAACCCCCGTTTTTTTACTCTCGTTCAGTGTTACAAAAACAACTTCTGTGCGATAGCGCCGGAACGGAGTGAGGAACTTCTGACTTCGTTAAGGTTTTAGGAGTTTTGATTGACTTTTGCAACGAAACCCAAAATTATGTTAACCTACAGAAACTAAATAATTAATAATAATTTTTCAAATATAAATAACCAGAATAAAAACAATGATATCCTGGAAAGATTTACTAAAATCCTATAGTAATTATCGGTATATTGCTATTTTGAGTATTTTAGCATCTGGAGCTTTAGAAATCGTTGATTTAATGGTTCCTTATATCACAGGGCAAATTATAAACGTTTTGTCTCATCAACCGATAGATAGTGTTTTACAAAATTTAGTTAATTCTCTAGCAAAAATTACTCATTTTCAGAATAATCAGCTTTTTTCTTTAGCAGTCTTATTAGGAATTATCTTTTTGGTTACAGTAGTTCGTTCCCCGATTCAACCCTGGTTAACTGATTGGTTTCACTGGGGAATTACCTTCAAAGTTCGTAGAGAGCAGTTAAAAAATACGGTCAGAAAAATTCTTACTTTACCCGTATCTTTTTATGAAGAGTATAACTCTGGACGAATTACAAATCGCATTGCAAAAGGAGTGGAAAACCAGTTATGGACTTATCCAGAAATTGCTGGAGAGTTAATTCCTAAAATTATGAGGATTTTGGGTATTTTTGTCATTATTTTGTCAATTGAGGGAAAAATTTCGCTGATTTTTCTGATTTCTTTTAGTCTGATTTTATTCTTGAGCATCAAACATTTAAACAAGATTTTGAAACAGGAAGACTTCTTAGATAAATATAGTGAAAATACCCAAAGTTTTACCTCTGAACTGATTACTAACATTAAAACAGTTAAAGCTTTTGCTACAGAAAGAAGAGAATTAGATAGACAAAATAAAAGATTAGAGAGAGAGTTGAAATATGTATTGTTTCGCATTCATACAGGGTATGTAAAACTAATTACTTGGCAAAAAACAGTCATTCAGTCGTCGGTGTTTTTTATCCTTGTCTATAGTTTAATTATTACAGTACAAGGTTATATTTCTTTGGGTCATTTTATTACCCTGATAACTGTTTCTAGTATGGGTTATGCAGAATTAGACCCCATTACTCAATTGGCTGAAATCTTTGCCCGTCGTTACAGTTCCATTGCTCGGTTTCATGAGTTTTTACATATTCCATCTGGAGAAGAGACAACTATTTTCACTCAAAAATCTGTTAATCATGAATCCTATCAATTCACAGGAAAAATACATTTTTATAACTTATCCTTTGCTTACCCTGAAAATCATCAGGTTCTCAAAAATATTAACTTGTTAATTCATCCTTGTGAAACCGTGGCAATTGTAGGCAAATCAGGCTCAGGAAAATCCACATTAATTAAACTACTATTACGCTATTTTCAACCCACTCAAGGACAAATTTTACTCGATGGTCAAGATATTAAAACTTTAGATATTGTTCAATATCGACAACGATTAGCGATAGTTCACCAAGAGGTAGAAATCTTTAATGGAACCCTCTTAGATAATTTAACTTATGGCAATAGAAGAGTTAGTTTTGAAGCGGTAGACAAAGCTTGTCATATTGCTAGAGTTGATGAGTTTATTAATCAGTTTCCCCAAGGTTACTATACCATTGTAGGAGAAAGGGGCGTGCGTTTATCAGGAGGACAACGACAAAGAATCGGTATTGCTAGAGCGTTAATTGTTGACCCTGACGTATTGATTTTTGATGAAGCTACCTCTAGTTTAGATTATGAATCAGAAAGATTGATTCAGTTAGCCATGTCATCTATTTTAGGCACAAGAACCACGATAATTATTGCTCATCGTTTAAGTACCGTCCGAGAAGCTGATAAAATTATTGTCTTAGATGATGGACAAATTGTTGAAGTGGGAAATCATCAACAACTTTTAGAGCATCAAGGTATTTATCATCGTTTACATTTCTTACAAGAAACAGGAGAATTATCTTCTTAGTTTTCAGTCCTCCAATGTCAATTAAGAAATGCTTGATGGTTGCGAATAGGATTTATTTTAGAAGCAGTGTCAGTTAATTCCTGTAATTCTTTATCTTCTTGATAAACTTCTGCATACAGTTTGGCTGACTCATCTAATTCTTGTTTTAATTTTTCTAAAGCAGATTGAATCATGGACTCTTGACTTTCAAATCCATAGTCTTGATAATGATTTAAAAAGTTAGCTATATATTCATTTAATTTGAGTTTTAATTCTAGAGTCATTGAAAAAATCTCCTAATTTATTTTTTTATCAAAATTATTGGCAGAAGTCCCCACCTATAAATTGTCAAACTCTATCTTAACCTTCATTATTCATCGCCTTTCTCCAAGATTGCAACAAGTGGCGATCGCTTTGAATAATCGTCGATATTTCTCTGTTTGGAGACAATGATGGGTACTTTGTCAAGCCGATAACGCAAAACTTAACATTGAGAACACCGAAGAAAGAACGGGGGTCATTCAAGGGGCGATCGCTGATTAAATTCCAGTTACCGCCTTAGATTATGAGTGGTCATTTTCTCCCCGATTTTTTCCCACATCAGGGTTTCCCTTCGTTACCTTTTTTAGATAATTGACCACTAACAGGGCTGGTAACAGGGAAGCTCAGGCAATTAACTTTCTTTAAGTAACTGAACAAATTGTTGATTAATTGGGAAAATATAAGGGCTGACTTGGGATGATAGTGCAGATTGAAGGATAGTTGACATTAAAATAATGACTTACCCTAATTTACTAATAGCCAGACAAAAAAACTTACAATTTATCGGCTCACATAAAAATGCCTTTGATTTGGAGTATCTTTATCCCCTAGATTTGTTTGAGAATTTAGTGGCTCAAGTGGAACCTTGTCGCATTGAATGTTCTTGTAAAATTGAAGAGGATAAACTCGACCCGGCTCGGTTTAATTTGGCAATTAATGACAGCTTTTCTCAAAAAGCAGAGCGGTTTCTAGATTTTTTTCATCAAGTGGAAAACCGAGTAGGCGTTACTTTAGATTATAGTCCTCTGTCTCTTTTTAGGAAAGGGTTTGACTATAGTAAAGTTACCCAAATTATGGCAGGGATTGATGCTCGTACAGAGTTGGCTCACGCCAGGGTTAAGACTTGGTGGGCAATTCATAATTATCCTGAAAAAGTAGAGACAGCTATTGCTCTTTCAAAAAGTGAGAGTAAAGCTTTAAGAATATTGTTAGAAATGAATAATAGTATTGTGGTGGGATTTCATCTTTATCTAAATGGTAAAAGTGAAGTCAGATTGTATCCATGTGTTAGTAGAAACGAGTTTGAAAAAATAGAAATACAATCACAACTTTCCCAAATTTTATCGACTCCTGCTCTGAAATTATTAGAAGATAGTGGGGCAATTTCTTTGGTCCTAAAAGAAGATGGAGACAAAATACTACACTATCATCTTGCCCCAGAAAAAGTGAATCTTTTTGTGGATAATTTGCATCAAGATATGTTAACGCGCGCCCATGCACCCTATCGAGATAAATGTCAATCTCTAGGGATAACGGTTTCTTTAAGCGAAAAAGAGCTTTTAAACGGCTCACTTAAAACCATTAATGTTTATTACATGAATCAATGAAGGAATAATGTTAATTCAGGGGAAGGACTAGCCAGAGCAGAACATCAATCTTTTGTTAACCATTTATCATCAAGTTCAAATTCATGACCATACCTGGACTTACAGAACTCCAACAACGGACAAAAGGAACCCCAGACATAACGGTAGCGGTTCTTGATGGGGTAGTGGATGTTAATCATCCTTGTTTTACTGGGGCAAACCTAACCCGTTTACCCACCCTGGTACGACATCAAGCGACTACAGGGCAAATGTCCACCCACGGAACCCATATTGCCAGTTTAATTTTTGGACAACCGGAAACAGAAAGGGCGGGGATTGCTCCTCACTGTCGGGGGTTACTGGCTCCCGTCTTTAGTGATGATAACCGCAAACTGTCTCAACTGGACTTAGCCCGTGCCATCGAACAAGCAGCCGAAAATGGAGCCAATGTCATTAATATTAGTGGGGGTTCCCTCACCGATATGGGAGAAGCAGAAGACTGGTTAGTGCGTGCTGTAGAAATGTGCAGGGATAGAAATATTCTCATCGTTGCTGCTGCCGGGAACGATGGTTGCGACTGTCTGCACGTTCCGGCTGCTCTCCCTGCCGTTTTAGCGGTGGGGGCAACGGATACTAGGGGACATCCTCTCGACTTTAGTAACTGGGGGGAAACCTACCAAACCCAAGGCATTCTTGCCCCTGGAGAAAATGTCATCGGGGCTAAACCGGGAGGAGGAACCCTAGCGATGAGTGGCACTAGCTTTGCTGCTCCTATTGTCACTGGCGTTGTCGCTCTCCTGCTCAGCTTACAGGTGCAACGGGGAGAAACCCCTAACCCCCAAGCAGTACGAGACGCTATCCTCGCCAGTGCGCAGCCCTGTCAGTTCGCCGGAACCGAAAACGGGCGCAAATGTTTAGTCGGCGTTTTAGATATTGCCAGCGCTGTAGAAAAATTAACAGGAGAACTCATGTCTGACTCAATGGAAACTCAACAAATGGTAGAAGCTTCTGGTTGCAGTTGCGGTGGAACCCCAGAACCCACCGTTGACCCCCAAAAACAAGCCAAACAACCTGAAGTGGTGGCTGCTGGAGTGGAAACCCCAGATAATACGGTTACTTCCCAGGAAGTGACAGCAGCCCAAACCCCGATCAATTCGACAATTAACCAAGAAACCCCTATGCCAGAAAACACCCCAAACCCCGTTACCCATAGCCAAAGTGCCGAATCAGCAGGAGGCATGGTTTACGCCATTGGAACCCTCGGTTATGACTTTGGAACCGAAGCCAGACGGGACTCCTTTAAACAGTTAATGCCCGCCGTTACCATCGAAAATACCCAAATTCCAGCTAATCCCTACGATGCCCGTCAGATGGTGGATTATTTAGGGGATAATCTCTATGAAGCGAAATCTTTGATCTGGACGCTTAATCTAGAGTTAACCCCTATCTATGCCATCGAACCTTTGGGTTCCTTTGGTAGTGAAGTCTATGCAGTGCTGCAACAACTGTTATCCGGTCAAGTGCAAGCAGAAGACAGCGAGGACTATATTGAACGGGTGAGTATTCCTGGACGCATTACAGGACGTACCGTGCGCCTTTTCTCTGGTCAAGTGGTTCCCGTCATCGAACCCCAAAGTCCGAGAGGTATTTATGGATGGCGGGTTAATACCTTAGTTAGTGCTGCTTTAGAAGCGGTGGGGGCTGAACTTGAGGGAGCAGACGAAGGACAAATGCGCCGTACCCTGAGCAGTTTCTTAAACCGCATTTATTATGATTTACGCAACTTAGGGCAAACGTCTCAAGATCGGGCGTTAAACTTTGCTGCCACTAACGCTTTCCAAGCTGCTCAAACTTTCTCTGAAGCGGTGGGTGCAGGGATGGAACTCGATAGTATTAATGTGTCTAAGAGTCCTTTCTGTCGGATGGATAGCGACTGTTGGGATGTGCAGTTAAAATTCTTTGACCCTGAAAATAGCCGTCGTGCCAAAAAGGTTTTCCGCTTTACGATTGATGTTAGCGATCTAATTCCTGTTACTTTGGGTGAAGTTCGTTCTTGGTCTTCTCCTTATTAATAGGTTGGGTTGAGGCACAAAACCCAACCTAAGCAATGAAAAGTCAGAACAATCGTGTTGGGTTTCACTATCGTTTAACCCAACCTACTGACTTTTTAGAATACGTTTTGTATTAACCTTCTCAATCGGAAAAAAGTAAAATGAAGACTCAATTATCACAGCTTTATGAAACTGATTTTAATTTGTGGATTGAGCAAACAGTAAATTACTTAAAAAAAGGAGATTTAGATGCGCTTGATCTAGAGAATTTAATTGAAGAAATATCCGATATGGGACGGAACAATAGACGGGAAGTATTCAGTCGTTTAAAAGTTTTATTAATGCACTTACTAAAGTGGAAATGTCAACCAGAAAAACGCACGAATAGCTGGATAAATACCATTGATGAGCAAAGAGAACAATTAGAACTTATTTTGAAAGATAGCCCCAGTTTAAAACCTTATTTAAAGCAAATTTTTCCAGAATGCTATCAAAAAGCAGTACGATCTGCTGTTAATGAAACAAATTTACCAAAAAAAACTTTTCCCGTTGATTGTCCTTTTACTCAAGAGCAGGTTTTAGATATGGATTATTTTCCTCAAGATAATACCTAAATTTTTGAGTTGTTTAAACATAAGTATAAAACTATTGATAATCTGTTGCTTTGATAGATTGTTTATGATTTTTTGTGCCTATTTTTTTAGCAATTATTATTATTAACATTCGTAAAAATATTTGAGACATTTAGGGTGATAATCGCTGATTTTCCCTTGCTCAACAAAAAATAAAAGAGATTTAAAATAAAGGTAACACCCTTTTTAATTACACCCAAGGATTAATAAGGGCAATATTACAGTGTTTAAAGTCATTGGTATTACGGGTTGCAAGGGTGGCATTATGACTATGACAAATGGCAGCAATTTGAGCGTCTGCTTGGGAAATTGCTTGCCCAATTTTTCTTCTGTGAGAGGCAATTTTAGCAAAACTTACGGCTGCTTTTTGATCAAAAGGAAGAACCCGTTCATTAAAGTCCAATTTGAACATCAAATCGGCTGATTCTTGCAATCTATTTCGTCTTTTACCTTGAGGCAAAATAGAAATACCATAGAGAATCTCAGCTTGGTTAATGGTGGTAGTAAATAAGTTGCTTATTAGTTGTTTAGATGTCCAATTAAAAACATTTTTTGAACATTGATCCCCTTTCATCAGTTCTGAAATGACATTTGTATCTAAAATTATCATTAGTCAAATTGAGGAGGAGTACGCATTTCACTTCTTTTAGTTTGCGGGATTTCTACATTTTCGATAGAAGAAAAACGTTGTTTAATTCTCTGGGCAAGATTGGATGATTTTTCCCAATTTTCAGCTTGATGTAGCTTGTTTAGACTCAAATCATTCTGTTGACGATTTATCCTAAAAGAAGCAACCATTTCTTCTATTATGGCAATTTGTTCTAAAGTAAGATCGCTCACGTCAATAATTTTACTATTTGTCATCATTTAAACTTTAGATTAATCATTAAGTATTCTTATTATAGCATATTTTTCTCCTCTTTTAATCAGGTTCTTGTTGGCTTAATTCTTATTAATATCAAATTAATTTGGATTCTCTAGACGTTTTATTCTTGCCTCTAAAAGCTGTAACTTTTCCTCTAGATTCAGATGTTCTGATTCATTGCTTATGCTATAACCAATTAAGCGATCAAGGATTTCTTTTTGGCGGATAGACTGTTCAGCTAG
>JAAUYD010001153.1_pt1 | contig 23033 bp, 24 predicted proteins | sample 7278101 | NCBI WGS metagenome assembly JAAUYD01 (sample SAMN14350128, study PRJNA611818) | marine sediment metagenome | isolation source: surface marine sediment (0.6m) | place: French Polynesia: Moorea | collected 2018-08
CTCGCAAGGGACTATGGTGATAAACGCGCATGTAATAAGCGGATCGGACCCGGGGGCGGTACCCGGCGGCTCCACCAACATCCTTCATTTGGGGATCATGGGGCCGAAATAGGATCGACGGACGTCTAAAGATGTTAGCTTTCACTCGGCTGGACACCACCGTTATCGGTTCACCTAAGCTAGTTGCAAATGACAACAAAGCTCCGGTTGCTCTCGCTGCTTAAGCAGTGCGAAAGACCGAAATCTAAGCCCTAGCCCTTTGCAGGGTTAGGCGGGGTTCGCAGGCACCTGGCAACAGAAGCCTGCACTTCTCTCTCGCCTTGCCCAGAAAACGTCATCCTGCCCGGCCCTCGGCAGTGCCTTTTCGCGAAACACCCTGAGAAAGCCTTTTCACATAACATGAAATCTGTATGCTCACCCCGACACGGGGGAGTTCTATGCAAGGTCGATTCCACTACGGCCAACTGATGCACAAGGCGCTGCGGGGTCTGATGTCCGAAGTCTTGTCGGATGTGGCCGAGTACGGCCTCCAGGGTGACCATCACTTCTTCATCACCTTCGATACCGGCCACCCGGGTGTCGATATTCCTGACTATCTGCGCGAGCGCTACCCGAGCGAGATGACCATTGTCATTCAGGAGTGGTTCGACGATCTGACGGTTCTGGCGGATCGCTTCTCGATCACGCTGAACTTCTCGGACCAGCCGGAAGCGTTGGTCATACCCTTTGATGCGATCAAAACCTTTGTCGACCCGTCGGCCGAGTTCGGACTGAAATTCGATGCCCAGGACGAAGAGAGTGAGGGCGCGCAGGTCAGTATCGAAGAACTTCTGACCGAAGAGCCCGAAGACGAGCCGCCCGATCCCGGTGGCGGCGACGTTGTAAGCCTGGACAAGTTCCGCAAGCATTAGAGCGTTCCAGCATCTCGCAAGGCAGCGCGCGTTCGAGATTAAGCGGCACCAAGCGCCTGATACCTCAGCACAAGGTCGAAACGCGACAGGCTCAGGCATTGGCAAGCCTTTGCGTGCGGGCTATAGCTCGCGCGATCTTCTGCGTTGAAAGGAAGCCCCATGTCCGCAACCCGTACTGAAACCGACAGTTTCGGCCCGCTTGAAGTCCCAGCCGACAAGTATTGGGGCGCTCAGACGCAACGCTCGATCATGAACTTCCCCATCGGGTGGGAACGTCAGCCGGTGGCTATCGTGCGGGCGCTGGGTGTGATCAAGAAAGCCTGCGCGGAGGCGAATGTCGCGCTCGGGTCGCTCGACCCGAAGCTTGGGACGGCGATCCAGGCCGCAGCGACCGAGGTGATCGAGGGGAAGCTTGACGACAACTTCCCGCTGGTCGTTTGGCAGACGGGTTCGGGCACACAGTCGAACATGAACGCCAATGAAGTGATCGCCAACCGCGCGATCGAGCTGTTGGGTGGCGAGATCGGCTCGAAGACGCCGGTGCACCCGAATGATCATTGCAACATGGGACAAAGCTCTAACGACACGTTCCCGACGGCCATGCACATTGCCACAGCGATGGTGGCGCAGGATGTCCTTTTGCCGGGCCTGCAGAAGCTGCACTTTGCCCTGACGGCGAAGGCTGAGGCGTTCAAGGACATCATCAAGATCGGGCGCACGCATACGCAGGATGCCACGCCGCTGACCCTGGGTCAGGAGTTTGGCGGCTATGCCTATCAGGTCGAGCAGAGCGTGAAGCGCGTCCGCGCGGCACTCCGCAACATCTACCCGCTGGCGCAAGGCGGCACGGCTGTTGGTACCGGGCTCAACACCAAGAAGGGTTGGGCGGAAATGGTGGCGGCCAATATGGCGGAGATCACCGGCCTGCCTTTCGTCACAGCCCCCAACAAGTTCGAGGCGCTGGCCGCCCATGACGCGATGGTCGAGATGTCGGGCGCGCTGAAGACGGTCGCTGCAAGCCTCTTCAAGATTGCCAACGACATTCGCCTCTTGGGCTCGGGGCCGCGCTGCGGCCTCGGCGAGTTGATGCTGCCCGAGAACGAGCCGGGCTCGTCCATCATGCCGGGCAAGGTCAACCCGACGCAATGCGAGGCGCTGACCCAGGTCTGTGCGCATGTCATGGGCAATGACGCGGCCGTCGGTTTTGCCGGCAGCCAGGGCCATTTCGAGCTGAATGTCTACAAGCCCATGATGGCCTACAACGTCTTGCAATCCATGCAGCTTCTGGGCGATGCGGCAGTGGCCTTCACCGACAATTGCGTTGTCGGGATCGCCGCGGATGAAGAGCGGATCTCGAAGCTGATGTGGGAAAGCCTGATGCTGGTCACCGCTCTGGCGCCCGAGATTGGCTATGACAACGCAACGGCCGTGGCGAAGACCGCCCACAAGAACCGCACCACATTGAAAGAAGAGGCGATCAAGCTCGGCTTCGTCGATGAGGCGACCTTCGACCGGGTGGTGCAGCCGAAAGATATGATCGGTCCCAAGGGCTGAGGACGCTGTGGCCAAGGTCGTGAACCTCCGCCGCGCGCGCAAGTCAGCCGCCCGCCACAAGAAACGGGCCGAGGCAGACGCGCGGACGGGCACCTCCGATGTCAGCCGGCTGGACGTGCTGCGCCGGAAGGCGGAGCATGATGGCAAGAAGCTCGACAAGGATGAGTGAGACTGCGCGCCCGCGAAAGCACTCCCTCACACTGAAGGGGCATCGCACGTCGATCAGTCTGGAGGATCCCTTCTGGCAGGCCTTTCGGGAGATTGCTGCAGTAGAGGGAAAGCCGCTGAATGCCCTCGCCGCCGAGATTGACGCGGCGCGGGGCCTCGATCTTGGGCTGGCTTCCGCGGTCCGGATCTATGTCCTGAACTGGTACAGGGAGCGCGCCGAGGAACGGGCGCGTTCGGCCTCTTAGCGGCGTGAGATCACCAGTCTGAGACCGTCTTTTGGCCTGAGCGTCAGGCCAGGCTCAGGTTCTGCCGCCCGAGGACCTGGCGCGACAGAGACCGCACCAAGGACGTATGTGAGCATCACGCTGGCGCTCAACCGCGCCAGTCCGGCCGCGGGGCAAGACCGCGGCCCAAGCGAGAACGGAATGTGGGTGTCGGCATCCAACCGATCAGCTGACCAGCGATCAGGGTCGAACCGCTCAGGCGCCTGCCAATAGGCGTGGTGACGCCCCAGATGCCATTGAGAGATATAGAGATGGGCATTCTTGCGGATCGCAATGCCCTGCAGATCCATGTCCTTGCGAGCCCGGCGCACCAGGAACGGCACCGGCGGGTAGAGACGCCACGTCTCCATCAGGATCCTGTGGACGAGATCCAGCCGGGCGAAGGCGTGCATGTCGGGCTCGCGCTCGGACGTCGCCTGGGCCGCAATCTCCGCGGCCTCCGCCTGGATTTCCGGTTCTGAGGCAAGGAGATGTAGCGCCCATGTCAGTGTCGCGGCCGTGGAGGCTGCGATGTGGACCAGCATCCCACCAATTTGCTGTCGCGCCAGATTTGGATCGACTGCGTCCGTTGTGCCCTGCTCTCGAAAGAGGATCAGATCCCCGGCGAGGTCGCCGGGTGTACCATCCCTGCCATAGTGGCTTTCGCGGGACGCGATGACCTCGTCCACGGCGCTGGCAAGTGCGGCCACAGCATCCTCCTGCGCGCGCCTGCCCTGCCGCCCCAAGAACATTGCCGACGCCCCTTCCCGCGCCATCGCCTGTTCGACGCTTGGCAGAAGCTCAGCCAGTGCTGCGCCGGTGGATGTATCGGCCGGGGCGGACAGAAGAATGCGAAGCGCGATGTCCGCCGCGCATCGGTCAAGTGCAGGGGCGAGGTCGACCGGATCCTCTCCGGCAAGCTTTTGCAGGGTTTCTTGGGCAGCGCGTCCGGACCGCACCATGCGCGGCATGAAGTGCTTCAGGCGCTGCGGGCCGAACAGACCTTCGATAACCCATCTGAGATGGCCGTGCTGTGTCGGGCCTGCAGAGAAGATCATGCGGTCGAAATGCGCGGCCATGTCCTGGCCGATGTGCTTGGGGCGGGAGAACTCCTCGGATTGGTGGTCGAGGATGGTCGCGATCATCTCGGGATCGTTGACCATCAGACGTTGGCGACGGACGCTGGGAAGGGCCACGACCATCTCACGGCACAGCGGGCTCTCGGATGCGGGAAACAGGGACCTGCGGCTGAGCCCCACCTTTGCCAGCAAACCGCCCATACTTGAAATCCGCCTGGATGGATCTGCCTTGGTCATACCGCCTCGATTACCGCACCGCCCCGAGATCGTTACGCGGTTTGGCGGCTCAGGACCAGTGCCCGCAGGCCACAGTCCTAGCCGATCGTACCGAGGGCCGGGAAGGTTTCGAGCAACCAGTAGGACATTTCGGTGAAAAGTCCTGTCACGAGCATCACACCGACCACAACCAGCAGCAATCCCATGGAGCGCTCAATCGTCAGCATGTGCTTCTTGAGGCCGTTCATGACCAGCATGAAGCGGTTGAGAAAAAAGGCCGCCACGAGGAACGGCAACCCAAGCCCGAGCGCATAGACCGCCATCATGGCCATGCCGCGGGAGACCATATCTTCCTGTGCGGCCAATGACAGGATCATGCTGAGCACAGGGCCGATACAGGGTGTCCAACCGAAGGCGAAGGCGAGGCCGAGGACATAGGCGCCAAGGATGCTGCCGCCCTTGTCGCCCGCATCGAGGCGCGCCTCCCGGTAGAGGAGCGAGATCCGGAAGAGGCCAAGAAAGTGCAGCCCGAAGATGATGATGACCGCGCCCGATATCATTGCCATTTCGCGCTGGTATTGCAGCAGGAGTTGCCCAAAGGCAGAGGCGGCGAGCCCCATAAAGATAAAGACCGTCGAAAGACCAAGCACAAAAAACGCCGCGGCTGCGACGATGCGGCGGTCAGCACCACTGCGGCTGTCCTCAATCGTCGTGCCGGCCATGTAAGCCAGATAAGGCGGCACGATTGGCAGAACGCAGGGCGAGAGAAAGCTGAGCACACCGCCGATCAGCGCGACCAACAGCGCGGGCATGAGCGATGCGTCAAAAAGATCAATACCGAACAAGGCTTCCTCGTATCACGTGCAACATGCGGGGCGACCTTCTGTCTAGCTGAAGGCGCGGCCCGCGTCACCAAACCGATTGTCACATTCACGTGGACACCGGCATGTGCGCGGTTTAGCGATGGACCATGCAACATGCCGATCAACTGGACGCGACGGGTCTGAAATGTCCCCTGCCCGTTTTAAGAATTCGCAAACGCCTGGGTAGTCTGGCTCAGGGCGCAACGCTCGCCGTTACAACTGACGATCCTGCAGCGCTGGTCGACGTCCCGCATTTCTGCCAGGAGCAGGGTCACGAGATCGTCTCAAGCGACGACAGCCGCTTTCCCGTCCAGGCCTGGGTGATTCGAAAAGGTGGGGCCGGTTAGTCCTCAGGCGCCAACCATCTGCGATGATTGTGCAAGTTCGACCATGACCGCCGCGTAGAAGATCGCGCTGGCGACCAGAACGAAGGCGTGCCAGATGGTGTTGTGGAACGGCAGAACTTCCCACAGGAAAAAGATCACGCCCAGCGTGTAGATCCCGCCGCCAACAAGGATCAGCACGAAGACGGGCATTGAGAGATGGGCGATCATTGCATCCCCCGCCACTGCACCGGCCCATCCCATGGCAAGATAGAGCGCAAGGGCAATCCACTGATACCGTCCCGGATCCAGGATCTTGAGGATTGATCCAGCGAATGCCGCAGTCCAGATCATCCCGAGGAGCAGAGTACTGCCGCCAGCCAGCAGAATGAAGGGCGTGTAAGTTCCTGCAATCTTGAGATAAATTGCCGTGTGGTCCAGCCGGCGCAAAGTGCCCCGCCAGGAGGGAATGCGCACCATGTGATAGAGCGCTGAACAGAGGATCATACCGACGAGGGTCACGCCGTAGACGACTGAGCCCGTTACTGCCGCCGAGTCGCCCCGCCAGACAGCCGCCAATGTGATCAGAACGGGCACCGCCATCAGAACCGAGACCAGGCCCATCACATGGATGCAGGCGTCAGACAGCAGCTCTGCCCTGCTGTAGTCCCGTCCATACTGTGGCGTCTTGCTCATAGCCTTAAGCTTACCCCAGTCATTTCTGTCTGCGAGTAAACTTTGGCACACTTCCCTTACAAGGAAGTGAAGAGACCGAGGCTATTCTGCGGCACGCGCAAGTGGTGCACCACCGTCGCGGATCGCCTGCAGCAACTCGTCCCGGCGCCGTGCGGCGGCCTTGGCGTTGGCCTCTTTGACATGGCCGAAGCCCCGGATCTGCATGGGCAACTCGGCCCAGGCGATGGCCAGGTCACGGGTCTCGTCGCTGAATGCCTTGCTGACTTCGGCCAGATCGGCCTCATAGGTTGCGATCAGCTGCCGCTCCATCTTCCGCTCGGCGGTGTAGCCGAAAATATCGAACGGGGTTCCACGAAGGACCTTGAGGCGGGCAAGCATCCGGAAGGCGGAGAAGATCCAGGGGCCGAACTCGGATTTCCGAGGCGTGCCGTCCGCGTTCTTGCGACCCAGGATCGGCGGCGCGAGGTGGAAGCGCATCTTGCGCGTGCCCTCAAACTGTTTTGCGACCTGCGCTTCCAGCGTTTCGACATGCAGGCGGGCAACCTCGTACTCGTCCTTGTAGGCGAGGAGCTTGTGATAGCCATGCGCGACGGCCTCGCCGAAAGCCGGATCGATCTTGGCGGCCGCGGCCACACGCTCTCGGTAGCGCTTGGCGAGGGCCTCGTTCTGGAAGGCGGTCAGATAGTCTGCACGGCGGTCGACGATCTGATCGAAGGTCAGTTCCTCCGGTGTGACGGTATGGTTGAGAGCCGCCTCGGCATCGGCCGGGAAGGCAATTGCCCAGCGGCCGATCTGGAATGCGCGCTTGTTGCCCTCGACACCCGCAGCATTCAGTTCGATGGCGCGCATCAGCGCCTCGTCCGTGAGCGGGACGAGGCCAGCTTGCCACGCTGCGCCCAGCATCAGGACATTGGCGTAAATGGCGTCCCCCAATAGCTTTTCTGCCAATCGGGTGGCTTCGAGGACGGAAAGTGCATCCTCTCCGATCCGGCCGCGCACGGCGAGGGTCAACTGATCGGCGGGAAGCTGGAATTCGGTGTTGTGCGTGAACTCCCCGGTGATGATCTCATGCGTGTTGAGCACCGCACGGGTCTTGTCTCGTGCCATCAGGCCCAGCGTCTTCGGGCCGGCCGCGACGACCATATCGCCGCCGATCACGGCATCGGCCTCCCCCACGGCAACACGAATGGCCGAGATGTCGCTCGGTCGCTCGGCAATCCGGCAATGGATGTGGACGGCCCCGCCCTTCTGGGCAAGCCCCGCCATCTCCATCACGCCGGAGCCTTTGCCTTCAAGGTGGGCGGCCATGCCGAGAAGCGCGCCGACCGTCACGACGCCGGTACCCCCTACGCCCGTGATGACGATGTTGTGGGTGCCGTTGATCGCGGGCAGCGCGGGTTCAGGCAGCTCTGGCAAGTCGAGATCCGCGGCCTTTGGCTTGCGCGGCGTCGCCCCCTCCAGCGTCACGAAGCTGGGGCAGAAGCCTTTGACGCAGGAGAAATCCTTGTTGCAGGAGGATTGGTCGATCTGGCGTTTGCGGCCGAACTCCGTATCCAGCGGCAGGATCGAGACGCAGTTCGACTGCACACCGCAATCGCCGCAGCCCTCGCACACTGCCGGATTGATGAAGACGCGTTGGTCCGGATCGGGGAAGAGGCCGCGCTTGCGGCGGCGGCGTTTTTCAGCAGCACAGGTCTGGATGTAGATCAAGGCCGAGACACCCTTGGTCTTGGACAGATCCTTTTGCACAGCCATCAGATCGGCGCGCGGACGCAGCTTGACCCCGGACGGGAAGGCGCCCTTGTCGACCTCTTCCTTCTCGTCATAGACGCCGACAACAGTCTTTACGCCCATGGCGACCAGTTCGTGCGCGATTTGCTGCGGTGTGAGATCCCCTTCGGTGTGCTGGCCGCCGGTCATGGCGACCGCGTCGTTGTAGAGGATCTTGTAAGTGATGTTTGTGCCCGCAGCGAGGGCTGCCCTGATCGCCTGAACGCCGGAGTGATTGTAGGTGCCGTCGCCGAGGTTCTGGAACACATGCTCCCGCTTTGAGAACGGTGCTTCGCCGATCCAGTTCGCCCCCTCCCCACCCATATGAGTGAAGCCGGTCGTCTCGCGGTCCATCCACTGGACCATGTAGTGGCAGCCGATCCCTGCATAGGCACGGCTGCCATCGGGCAGCTTGGTCGAGCTGTTATGCGGGCAGCCGGAGCAGAACCAGGGCAGGCGCGCGGCGATCTCGGGCGCATTGTCGGCGCGGGCAGCATCGTCGAGGCGCTGGCGGGCGGCGGCTGTCGGCTCGGTTAAGCCCTCATCAGCTAGGATCGCGCCCAGTTTGCGGGCGATGGTGACGGGGTCGAGCGCGCCCTTGACGGTGAAGACAGTCTCACCCGCCTCGTTCTTCCAGCCGATGACTCGGCGGCCGCGGCGGTCGTCGAAGATCGCTTCCTTGATCTGGACCTCGATCAGCTTGCGCTTTTCCTCGACGCAGATGATCAGCTCCAGATCCTCGGCCCACTCCCGGAACGACGTCATGTCAAGCGGCCAGACCATCCCGACCTTGTAGGTGGTGATGCCGAGCGCTTCGAGATCGGCTTCCTTCAACCCCAGCAGATCAAGCGCATGAACGGTGTCGAGCCAGCTTTTCCCGGCCGAGACAATGCCGATCTTCGCGCCCCGTTTGCCCGCCATCCGCTTGTCGATTTTGTTAGCGCGGCCAAAGGCTTCGGCGGCGAACCTCTTGTAATCGTGGAGGCGCGCCTCCTGTTCGGTCGGCGTGTCAGCCAACCGGATGTTGAGCCCGTCCGCGGGCATCTCGAAATCGGTCGGCTTGACAATGGTCAGGCGATGCGGATCGCCATCGACGACCTCGGTCACCTCAATCGTGTCCTTGACGCATTTCAGCCCGACCCAGCACCCGGAATAGCGGCTGAGCTCCCACCCGAGAAGGCCGTAATCGAGAACTTCCTGGACGCCAGCCGGGCTGAGAATGGGCATGAGGACGTCGACAAAAGCGAACTCGGACTGATGCAGAACCGTCGAACTCTCGCCTGTGTGATCGTCGCCCATACACGCCAGAACGCCGCCGAGGCGTGACGTACCGGCCATGTTGGCATGGCGGAAGACATCGCCCGTGCGGTCAACCCCCGGCCCTTTGCCATACCAGAGGCCGAAGACGCCGTCATGCGTGCCCTCGCCCCGGAGTTCTGCCTGCTGTGTGCCCCAAAGCGCTGTCGCCGCGAGATCCTCGTTGAGGCCAGGATTGAGGACCACATCGGCCGCCGCCAGCTCTTTCCCGGCACGGGCCATTTGCAAATCGACTGAACCAAGGGGGGAGCCGCGATAACCGGAAACATAGCCTGCCGTGTTGTGACCAGCCGCCGTGTCGCGTGCCTTTTGCATCAGGGGGAGCCTGACAAGCGCCTGAATGCCGCTCAGAAGAACTGTCTTCTTGGACAGATCAAAGCGGTCCTTGAGCGACACGGATTGCAGCGTCATGTCTCATCTCCCCCTTTTGTTTGCCTTAGCATAGGTCAGCCACGCTGACCTACAAAGCGAATTTGTGGTCCGCAGTGTCCGCCACAACCAGAAAGAAGCAATCTTCAAGAATATCGCCGTTTTGCGCAATTTTGCCACCAGGCCGTGCCGGATCTGGTAAGGATCGCCGAAAATCTTATATGCGGTGCGGGCAGTACTTATGGCGAGCGGTATGGACTGGGACAAACTCCGAATCTTTCACAGCGTTGCGGACGCGGGGTCTCTGACCCATGCGGGCGATGCCCTGCACCTCAGCCAATCCGCCGTCAGCCGCCAGATCCGCGGGCTGGAAGACAGCTTGGGCGTCACACTGTTCCACCGCCATGCACGCGGTCTGATCCTGACCGAGCAAGGCGAGCTGTTGTTCGAGGCAACAAAGGCAATCCGCAAGCGGCTGGAGACGGCTGAGGCGCGGATACGCGACAGCGCTGATGGTATCTTCGGGGAGTTGCGGGTCACATCGACGATCGGCTTCGGCACGCTGTGGCTCGCGCCCCGGCTCCATAAGCTTTACGAGCAGTATCCCAACCTCAAGATTGATCTGATCCTGGAGGAGCGGGTGCTGGATCTGCCCATGCGTGAGGCCGATATCGCCATCCGCATGAAGGAGCCGAGCCAGGCCGATCTGATCCGTCGCCGCCTGATGGAGGTGCGTATGCAGTTCTTCGCCTCCGAGGAGTATGCGACGCGACACGGTCTACCTGAGACGAGTGCTGAGCTTGTCCATCATCGCCTGGTCAGCCAGAGCACCTCCAGCCGTCAGGTCAGCGAAGGCATGAACTGGGTGGCCCCCTATCTGTCAGCCAACCAGACCAGCCTTCTGACAGTGAACAACTACTTCGGCATCCTACAAGCGGTACGTCACGGGCTGGGGATCGGTGCATTGCCGAGCTACGTTACAGTCGACACACCTGGCTTGATCAATGTCTTGCCAGGTGAAGCCAGCAAACCGATCCCTGTATACTTGGCCTATCCAGAAGAACTTCGGCAATCGAAGCGCGTTGCGGCATTTCGCGACTTCATGCTGGCCGAGATTGTCGACTTCAAAAAGAGGTTTCAGTTAAGCGCCGCCCCAGTTCCAGAGTGACACCTGACGGTTGTGTCATTTATGCAGCCATGCACTTTTTCGATACCCGTTATGCTTTGGTATACCTTGCAACAGAGCTGAAGCCGTCCTATTTCACGTCGTGAAGGCGCGAGCGTCTTCACCTCCCTGTTGGACTTGGGCCGAGCGGATGCTCGGCCTTTTTTTTGGTCAAACGGCCTTGTGAAGCCAACGAATAAAGGCGCGAACTGCCGGCCGGAGGACGCCCTTCCGGTGAACCACGTAGTAGCCCTCTGATTCGCGCCTGTCCTGCCAAAGGACGTGAAGGCGGCCTGCCGCGATATCATCCTCGACGAAGACGCGTGCGCTGGATGCGATCCCAAGGCCGTCGCGGACGAGAGGCAGAACCATATGGCCCGGCATCTCGGTGACGACGCCGCGCTCCCGCAGGTCCAGCTCGTGCTCGGCAAGCCAGCGGTCGACTTCGCCCGCGCCGATTTCCTGAAACCAGGGCATGTTGGCAAGCTCGCGAGGCGTCGTCACAGGCGCCTTGTTGAGGTTCGGAGCACCGACAATGACAAAGGGCGTCATCAGGAGGGGCGTGACGTCCAGCCCGGGCCAGTCGCCCGTGCCGAAGCGAATTGCCACGTCACACTCGCCGGTCGCGAGATCGACGACTTCACCTGTCGGATTGACGGTCAGATCGTAATCGGGGTGCGCCCGACGGAAATCGGCGTAGCGTGGCATGAACCATTGTGCCGCGAAGGTGGTCGTCATGGTCACCCGCACAGGCCGTTTGCCGGCGGCATCCGATATCCGCTCGACCGCATCGCGGATCTCCCGGAAGCCGGCGCCGACATCACGCGCAAGCGCGGCGCCGGCCTCGGTCAGGACCACGCCCCGCCCCTCCCGCCGGACAAGCTGCGTCTCAAGCCGCGCCTCGAGATGGCGGACCTGCTGACCCACGGCTGCGTGGGTGACGTTCAACTCCCGCCCTGCGGCCGAGAAACTGCCGAGGCGGGCGGTTGCCTCGAACGCCCTGAGAGAGGCAAGCGAGGGCAGTGCAGTCCAGTCCATATGAAAGCCTGCCTTTCAAGTGCGATTTCTTCCTGACTCGCAAGTCGGACCCATTTCCCCTTCACTGTCAAGGCAACGTCAGAGAGCGGGAGCCCGAGAGATGATATACCTTCTTGCAGACACTTTCATTCACGCGACGCGGATGGAGCCCCTCAACACCGTCCGCACACGCCCGATCACCAAGCGTCGGAAGCGCTGGAAGCCTTTCGCGCGCCGGGACGAAAGGTGACTTGTACTCCGGCGCGCAAGGCCCCTAAAAGACGGGTGTCGAGCGCCGGAGACCCACATGACACAAGAGCCAGACATCACGCCGGACCTGATTGCAGGCCATGGCCTGACGGAGGAGGAGTACGGGCGGATCATTCGCCTCTTGAACCGGGAGCCGACCTTCACAGAACTTGGCATCTTCTCGGCCATGTGGAACGAGCATTGCTCTTACAAATCATCGAAGAAATGGCTGCGGACCCTGCCGACCGAGGGCCCGCAGGTGATTTGCGGTCCGGGCGAGAATGCGGGCGTCGTCGATATCGGCGACGGTCTGGCCGTGGTCTTCAAGATGGAGAGCCACAACCACCCCTCCTACATTGAGCCCTACCAGGGCGCAGCGACCGGCGTCGGCGGCATTCTGCGCGACGTCTTCACCATGGGCGCGCGTCCAATGGCGGCGATGAATGCACTTTCGTTCGGCAGCCTCGACCACCCGAAGACGCCGCGGCTGCTGGCGGGCGTGGTCGAGGGGATCGGCGGCTATGGCAACTGTTTCGGTGTGCCGACCATCGGCGGCGAGTTGCGCTTCGATCCGGCCTATAACGGCAACTGTCTGGTCAACGCCTTTGCCGCCGGGATCGCCGAGGCTGACAAGATCTTCTACTCGGCCGCGTCCGGCGTCGGTCGCCCTGTGGTCTATCTTGGCGCCAAGACCGGCCGTGACGGTGTTGGCGGTGCCACAATGGCCTCCGCCGAGTTCGACGATACCATTGAGGAGAAGCGCCCGACCGTTCAGGTGGGCGACCCGTTCACCGAAAAGCGGCTGCTGGAGGCGACGCTTGAGCTGATGGCCACAGGTGCGGTGATCAGCATTCAGGATATGGGCGCGGCCGGCCTGACATGCTCGGCCGTCGAGATGGGCGACAAGGGCGGGCTCGGCGTCCGGCTGGATCTGGAGAACGTTCCCGTTCGAGAAGAGAACATGACCGCCTACGAGATGATGCTGTCCGAGTCGCAGGAGCGGATGCTGATGGTCCTGCGGCCCGAGAAGGAGGCCGAGGCCAAGGCCGTGTTCGAGAAGTGGGATCTCGACTTCGCGGTGGTCGGCGAGACGATTGCCGAGGATCGGTTCATGATCTGCCTGAATGGCGAGGTGAAGGCCGATCTTCCGCTGAAAGCCTTGTCCGGCACAGCACCCGAATATGACCGCCCCTGGGTCGAGACCCCTGCCCCCGGAGCGATCGAGGATGTTCCGGAACTGCCCGTCGCCGAAGCGCTTCTTCGCATCATTGCAAGCCCCAACTACTGCAGCCGCGCGCCGGTCTGGCAGCAGTATGACCACACGGTGGGGGCCGATACCGTGGTGCCGCCGGGCTCTGACGCAGGGGTCGTGCGGGTACATGGTACGGCCAAAGCGCTGGCCTTTACCAGCGATGTGACGCCCCGCTATTGCAAGGCCAACCCGGTCGAAGGCGGCAAGCAGGCGGTCGCCGAAGCCTATCGCAACCTCATTGCCACAGGCGCCCGGCCGTTGGCCGTGACGGACAACCTGAATTTCGGCAACCCGGAGAAGCCCGAGATCATGGGCCAGCTCGTCGGCTGTATTCGGGGCATTGGGGCGGCCTGCAGCGCGCTCGACATGCCGGTCGTCTCGGGCAATGTCAGCCTTTACAATGAAACCGATGGTGCTGCGATCCTGCCCACCCCGACGATTGGCGCCGTGGGGCTTCTTGAAAACCTGGACGCTATTGTCCGCATGGCTCCCTCCGACGGGGAAGTGCTGATGCTGATTGGCGCGGTGGGCAGCCATCTCGGCCAGTCCGCCTATCTCGCGGAGTGTTGTGGTCTTTCGGCTGGCGATGCCCCCACCGTCGATCTTGAGGTCGAGCTTCGGCACGGGCAACTGGTTCAATCGCTGGCCAAAGCCGGACTTCTGCGCGCCGTACATGACATTGCGGATGGTGGCCTGGCCCTTGCGGCGGCGGAGATGGCGATTGCCGGGGATATCGGATTGGCACTTGAGGAAGAGGCCACGCTGTCCGCGCTCTTCGGCGAAGACCAGGGGCGCTACCTGATCAGTGTTGCGCAGGATGACGTCGAGGCTGTGCAGGATCGCGCCGCCGCAGAGGGTGTGGACTGCCGCGCAATCGGCCGCTTTGGCGGTCAAAGCTTCGTGTTTGCACAAAATGCCAGTGAAAGAATTGCCCTCGACAACTTGAAGACCACATTTGAGGGCGGCCTTGCCACATTGGGGGCGTGATCTCTTGCGAAAGTCACACCTCGCCCCTAGTTTTTGAGTAAGTTCGCCTGGAGATACGAAGAATGGCAATGGAAGCCGTTGAAATCGAACGACTGATCCGTGAGGCGTTTCCGTCGGCTTCGATCGAGATCAAGGATCTGGCCGGAGACGGGAACCATTACGCTGCGACGGTCGTTGCCGATGAGTTCAAGGGGCTGACCCGCGTAAAACAGCATCAACTGGTCTATGCGGCGCTGAAGGGAAAGATGGATGGCCCGGCGGGCGAGCTCCACGCCCTCGCCCTGACCACCCGTGCCAAAGAGGATTAGAGAGTGCCCTACTGGCTTCAAGCCCTGATCGCCGCCGTTGCGACAATCGCAGTCGCGCTCTATCTGGTGAAGAGGATCCGAAATCGGGAACGCGCCAGCCTGGATGCGCCCGAGATGATCTTTAACGAAGAGGGTGAGTTGACAACGCCGCCCAAGTCCGTGAACGACCAAGACGAAACAGATCAAAAGTCCTGAGGCACGCCCGGGCAACGAGGAGGGGTCAATGGCCACTGCACAAGAAACAATCGAGACCGAAATCAAGTCGAACGACGTTGTCCTGTTCATGAAGGGCACGGCACAGATGCCGCAATGCGGCTTCTCGTCAAAGGTTGCCGGTGTCCTGAACTACATGGGCGTCCCCTTCCGGGACATCAACGTGCTTGAGGATGACGAGATCCGCGAGGGCATCAAGCAGTTCTCGGACTGGCCGACGATCCCGCAGCTTTATGTGAAGGGTGAGTTCATTGGCGGATGTGACATCGTGGTCGAGATGACCCTTTCGGGTGAGTTGGACACGACCCTTTCCGATGCCGGCGTGACCTTCGACAAGGCTGCGGCCGAGAAGATCCGGGAAGCCAATCAGCCTGCTTAAGCGCCTGCGATAGCGCGCAGGCGTCTTTGAGATGAGACAGAGGCGCCTCAGAGTGCGCTGATCATATCCGCAACGGATTCCAGACGCTCGGCCGCACGGCCGAGCGATGCTTTTGCGGCGGCGGCTTCGGCCTCGGCCTTCTGCAACGCCTCGCTCATCGCGACCCCGTCATTCACCTCGAGCGCACTTTTGGCAAGCTGTGCGGCGCGTTCCTCGACCGAGCGCATCTGAGCGTCCAGTTCGGCTACCCGCTTGTCTGCGGCCGCCAGTGCGTCCTCAGTCTCCAGCATCTTGTCGGCCAGCGTCAGCCCCGCCATAAGCAGCATCCGCGCCTCGGGCACGCGACCAAGCTGTTTTTGCAGCACGTCAGCTTCGCCATCCAGAAGGGCGGCGGCGCGCGCAAGCTGCTGTTCCTCGCCCGGCTGGCAAACGACCGGGAAAGTCCGGCCACCGATTTCAAGCTTCACCTCGGGCATGATCAGACCTCCTCGAGCAGTGGCTTGAGTTGGTCGATCAGCGCATCAAGCTCGGCCACGTCCCGTGCGCGCTCGTCCTGAAGCGTTTTCAGTGCCGCATTGAGTTCCGCATTCTGGCTGCGAAGCGCGCCAACCTCGCCCGGCTCGGCCCCGCCCGAACCTGCGGCGCCATCCGCGGCGCGCATGCGCTCCGCGAGGGCCGCGACGGCGTCAATCACACGGGTTGTTGCAACCTCAAGTCGCTCTTCCAAACTGCTCAAATCATTCATGTCCTTGGCCTTCCGAGACTCTCTCACTACCGCAGCGGGGCGCCGCCGCCAAGTGCGTCCCGTCACCCTAATACAGTGGCTGCCGGTTGCCGACCCGTTTTTTCTGGCCAAACGCGCTTGACCCCGTTCCAACGCTGGGTATCAGTGCCCCAACGGCAAAACACAGCCTAAACCCGGAAAATCGGGCCGATTCTGAAGGAAAACACCGTGAATCTCAGCGAACTTCGACAAAACCACCCCGACCACTGGTCGAAGGCGGCGGCCCTGCGCGTCCTGGCTATGGATGCTGTGCAGGCGGCCAATTCCGGCCACCCCGGCATGCCGATGGGCATGGCCGATGTGGCGACCGTTCTGTTTGAGAAGCACTTGAAATTCGACGCCAGCGCCCCTGATTGGGCTGATCGCGACCGGTTCATCCTGTCGGCGGGGCACGGCTCTATGCTGCTTTACGCCCTTTTGCATCTGACCGGTGTGCCCGGTATGACGATTGAGGAGTTGCGAAACTTCCGTCAGCTTGGCGCGAAGACCGCCGGCCACCCCGAATACGGTCACGCCGCCGGGATCGAGACGACGACCGGCCCGCTCGGCCAGGGTCTTGCAAACGCAGTCGGTTTTGCGATTGCCGAACGGTCGATGTCCGCACGTTTCGGGCGCAAGCTGGTCGATCACTACACGTATGTGATCGCGGGCGACGGCTGTCTGATGGAGGGGATCAGCCAGGAGGCCATCGGACTGGCCGGCAAGCAGCGCCTCGGCAAGCTGATCGTGCTGTTCGACGACAATGGCATCTCAATCGACGGGGCCGTGTCGCTGTCCGACGAGACCGATCAACTGAAGCGGTTCCGCGCTTCGGGCTGGACCGTCAGCGAATGCGACGGTCATGACCCTGAGGCCATTGATGCTGCCATCACGGCGGCCAAGGGCGGTCGGCGCCCGACGCTGATCGCCTGCAAAACGCATATCGGCTTTGGCTCACCCAACAAGCAGGACAGCGCCAAGGCGCATGGCTCGCCCCTTGGCGCGGACGAGATTGCTGCCGTGCGCGAAGCCTATGGCTGGTCGCATGCGCCGTTCGAGATCCCGGCCGACGTGCAAGCCGCCTGGGCAGAGATCGGCAAGAAGGGTTCAGAGGCGCGAGCAACCTGGCAGGCAGAGGTGGATGCCCTGCCCACCCGCCGGCGAAACCGCTTCACAAACGCGATTTCCGGTGCGGTTCCGACCAAGCTCGGCACGGCCGTTCGCAACTTCAAGAAAAGGATTGCCGAGGAGCAGCCGAAGGTGGCCACCCGCAAATCCTCGGAGATGGCGCTGGAGGTTATCAACGACGTCCTCCCGGAAACGATTGGCGGCTCGGCCGACCTGACGGGCTCCAACAACACGCTGACCTCCGATCTGGGCATTTTCGACGCCAGCAATCCCAAAGGCCGCTATATCCACTACGGAATTCGCGAGCACGGCATGGCCGCGGCCATGAACGGCATGGCGCTGCACGGCGGCGTTCTGCCCTATGGCGGCACGTTCCTTGTGTTCACGGACTATGCCCGCGGAGCGATCCGTCTGTCGGCGCTGATGGGGACGCGGGTCGTCTATGTGATGACCCATGACAGCATCGGCCTTGGCGAGGACGGTCCGACCCACCAGCCGGTCGAGCATCTGGCAAGCCTGCGCGCGATGCCCAATATCAACGTCTTCCGTCCGGCTGATACGGCCGAGACGATCGAGGCATGGGAGATTGCGGTCAATTCGCCCAACACCCCTTCGATCATCGCCCTCTCGCGCCAGGGTCTGCCGACGGTGCGCAAGAGCTATGCGGCCCAAAACCTTGTCGAGCGCGGCGGGTACATTCTCGAAGAAGCGGAGGGCGACCGGCAGGCGATCCTCCTGGCCACCGGATCCGAGGTCGAGATCGCCCTCAAGGCACGCGACGTACTTCAGGCCAAAGGCATCGGAACGCGTGTTGTTTCAATGCCTTGCTGGGAATTGTTCGAAGAGCAACCCGACAGCTATCGCCGCCGTGTGCTGCCCCGCGGTCCGGTCCGCGTTGGCGTCGAAGCCGGCGTGCGCTTTGGCTGGGACCGCTGGCTTTATGGCGAGCGCGGGCGAAGGGAAAAGGGCGATTTCCTCGGTATGGAGACATTTGGCGCCTCCGGTCCGATCGCCGATCTCTACCAGCATTTCGGCATCACGCCCGAGGGGGTCGTGAGCAAGGTCGAGGCGATGCTGTAGCCCGGCCATGACATTGTGGCAGGCGCTCTTGTTCATCGCAGTTGCGGGCACCCTGGCTGTGCTCGACATCTACTACTTTGAATGGGGCGCCGTCACCTTTCTGGGCAAGCAACTGATGCGCATTACCGAGTGGATGGCCTTCTGGCGCTAGTGCTCGGAATTAGGGGGAATTTCAATGGCTTGGAAGCGGCTTGACGATATGGATCTGGACGGCAAGACCGTGCTTACGCGGGTGGACATCAATGTCCCCGTCGAGGCAGGCGAGGTCACGGATGCCACCCGGATCGAGCGGATTGTGCCGACGGTCCGCAGCATTCTGGCCGCCGGGGGCAAGCCGGTGCTGCTGGCCCATTTCGGCCGGCCCAAGGGTCAGGTCGTGCCGGATATGAGCCTCGAGATCACGCGGGAGACGCTGGCCCATGCCCTGAACGCGCCGGTGCGCTTTGCCGATGACTGCGTGGGCGATGTGGCCGAGGCCGCCGTCGCGGACATGGCACCGGGCGATGTTCTGCTGTTGGAGAACACGCGCTTTCATCCCGGCGAAGAAGCGAATGACCCGGAATTTGCCAAGCAATTATCGGCACTTGGCGACATCTACTGCAATGACGCGTTCTCGGCCGCGCACCGGGCCCATGCCTCGACAGAAGGGCTGGCGCATCTGTTGCCGGCCTGTGCGGGGCGGTTGATGGAGGCGGAGTTGAGCGCCCTGGAGAAGGCTTTGGCGAGCCCCGAGCGGCCGGTTGTGGCGGTTGTGGGCGGGGCGAAGGTCTCGACCAAGCTGGAGCTTCTGGGCAACCTGATCGACCGTGTGGATGCGATTGTCATCGGCGGGGGCATGGCCAACACGTTCCTCGCGGCCGAGGGCAAGCCTGTTGGTAAGTCATTGTGTGAACACGATCTTTTGGACACGGCACGGAAGATCGAGGCCGCTGCCAAAGCCAAGAATTGCCGGCTGGTGCTGCCTGTGGATGTGGTTGTCGCGGGTGAATTCAAGGCGGGGGCCGAGGCGAGTGTGGTGGCCGCGGATGCCTGTCCGTCGGAGGCGATGATCCTTGATGCCGGACCGGACTCCGTCGCTGAGATCAAGAGGATTTTCGAGCAATCTCAGACACTTGTCTGGAACGGGCCGCTCGGCGCATTTGAGATCCCACCGTTCAATACGGCGACCGACGCAGCGGCGTCCCATGCGGCGGCGCTGACCAAGGCCGGCAAGCTCTTGTCGGTTGCGGGCGGCGGTGACACAGTTGCGGCGCTGAACAGCAGCGGTGCGGCGGCGGATTTCACTTATGTTTCAACGGCTGGCGGCGCTTTCCTCGAGTGGCTGGAGGGCAAGACGTTGCCCGGTGTGGCGGCTTTGGAGGCCTCGGGCGGGTAGCCATTCCCGGCCGGTCGAAAAATCCCGAGATTTCACAAGGGGATAGCTCCCGCGGGGTGTCGGCTATCCGTCCAGAAGCTGTACAGAAAGCGTATGGCACGGGGTCGACTTTTCGGAACGCGCTGTCGACAATCCCGGCGTGCCGCCCGGGACTGTTCACTGACCGGCACCTGCCTTCACCACTCGTTAGGTTTGGTTGAGAACCCGTTACCCGAGCCGTTTGCCGAGACGCGGCAGGCGGGCGCGTTTGAGAAGCGGGCGCAGGGGTTGGGGCTGACCGGAGAGGGTCTCGGCGCGACGGCGTGAGGCCTCGACGATCTCTGCCAGTGCGGGGAGATCTTCGGCGAGTTCCACCAGAAACCCGTCAGGATCGCGGAGCGTGATCCCGTGGGGGCCGAGCGCCCGGCGGGGAAAGTCGGCCCGGTTGGCGGTGAGCAGCACCTCGGCCCCGCCGGTGATGGCCGCGGCCAGCACATGGGTGTCGTTCGGATCGGGGAGCGCGAGACGCTCCTGCAGGGCCGGATCCGGGGATACGGTGGCCTCGGGCCAACGATCGGTCAGGAGCGCGATCTCAACCCCCGCCTGACGCGCGCCCTCCTCCCCATGGGTGCGGGCAGCCGCGCGGCGCCATTCCTCCAGAATGCGCTCGGACCAGAGGGGCGTGAAGGCCCCTGCCTCGGCCGCACCCATCAGGATCTCGCGCAGGATCGTCGGGTAGAGGACATTGGCATCGAGGAGGACGCGCATCAGTCGAGCCGCAGGAAGAGCGCTTTCAGATAGGCGCTTTCGGCGAGATGGGGGTGGACCGGGTGGTCGGGACCCGCAGCGCCGGTGTGGAGGATCTGTGCGGTGCGCCCGGCCTTGCCGATGCCGCGCAGGCTGACCTCGCGAAATCTGGCCAGATCGGCGGCGTGTGAGCAGGAGCAGAGGACGAGATAGCCGCCGGGCGCTGTCAGGAGGGCGGCGCGGCGGGCGGCTTTCTCGTAGGCGCGGAGGCCTGCCTCGAGTGCTGCCTTCGAGGGGGCGAAGGCCGGCGGGTCACAGATGACGGTGTCGAACGTGGCGCCCTCACTCGCGAGGGCTGCCATCGTGTCGAACGCATCGCCTTTGCGGGTGGCGAAGCGGTCGGCGGTGCCGCTGGCCGCAGCACCCCGTTCGGCCAGTGCCAGCGCGTCGGCGGAGGCATCGACGGAGAGGGCCGAGGTCGCGCCACCGGCAAGGGCTGCGAGGGCGAAGCCGCCGACATGGGAGAAGACGTCGAGGACAGTGCCGCCGCGTGCCAGCCGAGCCGCGAAGGCATGGTTGCGGCGTTGGTCGTAGAAGAGGCCGGTTTTCTGGCCGCCGATCAGGTTGGCCATGTAGGTGGCACCGTTCATCGGAACGCGGATGGGCGCGTCGATGGCACCTGTCAGCATCTCGGACACACCATCCAGCCCCTCCAGCGCGCGGGCGCGGCCGCTGGCGTTCTTGAGGACCGCGGTGACGCCGGTCGCGGCGGTGAGTGCCGCCAGCAGATCGGGCAGCATCGCCTCCGCCCAGGCGGCATTGGGCTGGATGACGGCAGCGTCGCCGAACCGGTCAATGATGACGCCGGGCAGACCATCGGCCTCGGCATGGATCAGGCGGTAATAGGGCTGGTCGAAAAGGTGCTCGCGCAAGGCCAGCGCGTGGGCGATCCTGGCGGTCAGCCAGTCCTGGTCGATCTGCGCCTTCCCATCGCGGTCGAGCATCCGGAAGGCGATCTTGGAGTTCGGGTTGAAGGCGCCCTGCCCCAGCGGGCGGCGCTCGTTGTCCTCGATCGTGACGAGGGTGCCGGGCGCGATGGCCTTGGTCCGCCGGTCGAGAACAAGCTGATCGGCATAGGCCCAGGGCGCACCGAAGCGGAGCGCCTGGGGAGATTTGTTCGGGCGGAGGCGGATCGTGGGCATGGGGCCCCGTCTATCCGCTGTCCGCGCGAAGGGAAAGGGGCGGCTGCGCGCCTTTCCGGTCAGCCGTGCGAGACGCGGCGGAAGAGACCGGCGAAGCGGGCCGGTAGGGTGCGCAGGAAAGCACCGAAGGCAACAAATCCTTTGCGGATCGTCTCGGCGCGGAGCGCTTCGGCCTCTGCTTTGTAGCGAGCGAGTTCTTCAGCGGTGGGTGTGCGATAGTCGGTCATCTGGGGCTCCTCAGCCCTTGCGGGCGGTTACGTTTGTCTGAGCCGATAGATAGTCGCTTGGCCGGATGATGCATCGCACAATAACGAAAAGCCGCTTTGCGTCAGGCGCATGGCGCCTTACCTGCGGGTTAACGCGCGAGGACCGCCTTGGCGCCCTTGGTGACCGGCGCAAGGTTGAGATAGCCGAGATAGCGCCGCTCCAGGCCCCGGAAGATGAGGACCAGCGCGAGGGTGATCGCCATGTAGAGGACGGCGGCGGTCAGGAAGCCCTCGTAGGCGACATAGTAGCGGGCGTTGACCGTGCGTCCGACGCCGAGGATGTCCTGAATGGTGATGACGCTGGCCACGACCGAGCCGTGGAGCATGAAGACGACCTCGTTGCCGTATTGCGGGAGCGCGCGGCGGAGGGAGGACGGGATGAGGATGAGCCAGGTGACCTTGCGCGGGCTCATGCCGAGGGCCTTGGCCCCCTCGAGCTCGCCCTTCGGCATGGTCTCGACAGCGCCGCGGATGATCTCCGTCGCGTAAGCCCCCGAATTGAGGGAGAAGGTGATCAGCGCGCACCACCAGGCCTCGCGCAGGATGGGCCAGGCGAAACTGTCCCGGACAAAGTCGAACTGCGACAGGCCGTAATAGACGAGGTAGAGCTGGACCAGAAGCGGCGTGCCCCGGAAGAGGTAGACATAGGCGTTGATCAGGGGTGAGGCGATGGGGACGCGGCGGGCGCGGGCGATGCCGCAGGGCAGCGCGATCAGGAAGCCGAAGAAGAGCGCGAGAGCGGTCAGGTGGAGCGTGACCCAGACGCCTTCGGCAAACAGGTGCCAGTTCTGGAGGACCAGATCAATGCGCATGGCCGTGGAGCGCGCTGCGTCGCTCTGCCCACATGAAGATCTGGGTGGAAGCCCATGTGATCACAAGATAAACGAGTAGAACAAAACTGAAGAAGACGAAGGGCTCACGGACGGATTTGCCGGCATCGTTGGCGAGACCCACGAGATCTTCCAGCCCGATGACGGAGACCACTGCGGTCGATTTGACGAGCACCTGCCAGACATTGGCATATCCCGGCAGCGCGAAACGGATAAGCTGGGGGATGGAGACCTTCCAGAGCACGGGAAACGGCCGCATGCCGAGGGCGCGGGCCGCCTCGATCTGGCCACGGGGAATGGTGAGATAGGCGCCACGGAAGGTCTCGGTGAGATAAGCGCCGTAGATAAAGCCGATGGCGGCAACCCCGGCCCAGAACTTCGGCAGATCGATATAATCCAAGCCGAGCCCCGCGCCGATCTGGTTGATCAGCCGCTGACCGCCAAAATAGATCAGCAGGATCAGGACAAGGTCGGGGACGCCGCGGACCAGGGACGTGTAGCCGAGGACAGTTGTCCGGGTGATCCACCATCGGGAGAGGCGCCCGGCGGCGCCGAGAGCCCCAA
>JAAUYD010242689.1_pt1 | contig 23021 bp, 25 predicted proteins | sample 7278101 | NCBI WGS metagenome assembly JAAUYD01 (sample SAMN14350128, study PRJNA611818) | marine sediment metagenome | isolation source: surface marine sediment (0.6m) | place: French Polynesia: Moorea | collected 2018-08
ACTTCAAAAGCGTCTTACCTTGATGGCGACAGCCTCTACAAACATGGTGAAAAACCCAACGGATGGAAACCGTCAGGACAAAGGGTAAAACGTGGAATGTACAAAAGCCGTGATGGTCACATCATTAATGCTGATTGCAATGGTGCTGCTAACATTATGAGAAAAGTAGCCACACAGCTAGGTTTAAATCTAGCCGAGGTGGGTAGGACATCTTTGACTGTGCCACAACGTTATGACTTATTTACACGATTAAATAAATTATATCGTAAATGTTGCGTAGCCCGGATTTTATCCGGCGTAGCAACATCAGTTTAGAATCCCCTTCTTTCTAAGGACGGGAGAAGTCAATACGGTTTAAATATATTTTCAAACACCTCTATTAGACCTCTCCGGAAATTAGATATTAACCCTGACTGTGCAAGGCTTTTATATTCTTTTTCGGAGATGTCTATTTTACAGTCAGCGCTGAGAACAGGCAAAAAAAAATCCGCGTTCAGCGGAAGTTAATGTCCAAAGACATATCGGACTTTGTTTAATCTTGTGTTTCATCACTAACGCCGCGAACGCGCCTTCTGATTCAATTTTTGCAACAATGGTTGTAAGGTTGGGGGTGCTGACATATCACCAGTTTCCACTGTGTACTGCTGTCCCTCATTTTCCACGGTGATTTTATAGTTGAATTGGTCTGCACCAGAGGGAGAAGCAGCAATTTTAGCTGGAAGATTAAAAAAATTAGCGGTTGTTATCATCTGTTGCAGTTCATAAGCTTCATTCTCAGATATTGATTCCGTATCCACGGAATAGGTTAAAGATATGCCTGCAAAACCGCCACTACGTTCAAAATCTATTTTCATATCTCTCCTGCTCAAAAATAAGGGACAGGAATATAACTTTTGGTGCGTTACCCTACGCGATAACACACCCTACATATAGAATTACGAATTACCCATTACCCAAACAGCAAAGACCTAATGGTTTCTAGGGGAGTACCCAAACAGCCAGCAGGGGGCTGTGGTGTAGGGGGCTGTGGTTCGGGAGATGGTGGAGGAGCAGTTTCTGTTTCCACTCCCACTTCTATCCAACCTTTACGCACTGCTTTTTGTTCTAGGCTACCTTCTCCAAACAGTTGTGCGGCTACTTTTAATGTTTGGACAGCAGCTTCTTTAAACTCAGAAGTGACACCAAGCTTATCTCTGAGGGTAATATACCAAATGCGACCTGCTTTTTCCCAAGCATAGCCGCCCATTTCCATGGCTGCAATGTAAAATGCACGGTTGGGAATGCCAGAGTTAATGTGTACCCCACCATTATCTCTGGAGCCAGTATAAATATCTCTCATGTGAGCTGGCTGGGGGTCTTTGCCTCCTAAAACTGGGTCATTATAGGCATCTCCTGGAGCTTTCATCGACCGAATTCCCGCAGCATTCACATTGGCAGTAAATAACCCTTCACCAATTATCCAATCAGCTGCATCCACGGTCTGATTTCGTACTCTTTGTTTCACCAAAGCGCCAAAAACATCAGAGAAATGCTCATTTAAAGCACCGGGTTGATTGCGATACACCAGTCCGGCTTCATACTGAGTCACACCGTGGGTGAGTTCGTGGGCTATGATATCAATGGAAATGGTAAAGCGGTTGAAGAGGCGCTGATCTACTGGTAAATCTTCATCTCCATCACCGTAGGTCATCTGCCGACCATCCCAGAAAGCATTGTCATAACCTTGTCCGTAATGGACTGTAGAAACCAAAGTTAAACCGCGATCATCAATGGAGTTACGTCCATAGAACTCTTGATATAAATCAAAGGTCGCTCCAGAACCATCATAAGCTTCATCTACAGCTGCATCCCCTGTAGCGGGGTCACCTTCTCCCCTTACTCTACGTCCAGGAAGTCGAGATTCATTATCTGCGCTGTATACGATCCGTTGTTTAGCACCTCCTCCCCTGGCTGTGGGACGTTCCACCAATTCAGCCAATTGCTGACGCTGTCCGCGAAACTGCCCAGATACAGATAATTCTCTGAGGGCACGTTCTTGTTGTACGGGGGTGCCGTTGGTAGCAATTCCCCGCAGTACGTAGGGGGGTACAATGCAATGCAAGGGATTGCGATCGCCATGGCAAGAACAATTCGGATGGCAATTGCGACTGTGTTTCATCCTCATTTAAGTCTCTCCTAAATTTGCAAGTAATTCTTCATATATGATTTTGCTTGTTTGACTTCTCCCTTGGCTAAAACTGAAGGCATTCTAATAAGGGGGCTTGGCGACGATCCTTGAGACTATCGCAAAGCTTTTGTTTCTGATTAACTGACCATAGGTAAGAATCACAGATCAGAATTGTCTCATATCTTGCACCTGCGTTAAAAAACCGAGGCAGACGCTAACAGCGGTTTTAGGTGACTTATAGACCCATGGAATGCGGAATTTCCCGTAGGGTAGCAACTGCCGGGGTTGATTGCAAATATGTTAATCTCAAAACCCAAATTTTCTCCTTGATAAACCCAGTTTTTAGGTCTTTCCCGACCAATGGTGCATTCGGGTGAGTTGCGATCGCATCAAGTTTGAGATACCTATAGAATCTATAGGGGAGCTTGTACCAAACCAGCACCTACATCCATAGGCTCAACATCGGGTGCTAGCTTTTTCCTAGTAGCATTACCAATCAATCTAGCACTTAGTTCCGCACCATTAAAATTCCCGGTTGGGGAAATTTGTTTTAGTTTTTCTCCCCAAAGTGCAGCAATTCCCGCTACATGAGGTGTTGCCATACTAGTGCCACTAAATTTAACATAGCCCCCACCAGTTTTAGCAGAGTAAACTCCAACCCCTGGACCAGAAATATTGGGACCTGTGTTAGAAAAGTTGGCAATGCTCAAGGAATCATGGGGTACTCCTGAGGTTTGCAAGGCTCCTACGGAAATAATACCGTCAGCAGCCGCCGGGGGAGCAACAGCTAATTCATATTCTTTATTGATCTGGCGTTTGCTCTCGTTACCAGCCGCCGCTATTAGCAAAGTTGGCTGGAAAAATGGACTTCGTGCCCGTATCAATGCAGCTAGATTTTCAAATAAACGCAGATTAGCTCGATAAGATTCTAACGCCATTGAGGTTGCAAAATCCGCAGGAAAATTCCGACGTTCCACTAATTGTTTTACTAAGCCAGGAAAATCCATACCTAGAGACATGGAGATAATGTGTGCCCCTTGGTCTATAGCCCAGAGAATTGCTTGGTAAATTTGCTCAGTAGAGCCTCCTTGTGCAGATAAAACTTTACCAATTACAGCCTTTTCAATTCCAGGGGCTACACCAAAGCGCAATCCATCTACTACTTGACCAAAGATAGTACCAGCACAATGGGTACCATGACCGTTTTGATCACCATTACCTTCCCCAGTAAAATCTTTTTCTACCACTTGTACTCCTTTGAAGGCTTCGTGGTTGGCGTCGATACCTGTATCCAGAACAGCTACAGTTATACCTTTGCCTGTGTAGGGACTTTGATTTGCCCCAGTTGCAATTACCCCCCAAGTTGCTTCTGTTTCCTCACCAGTATCCGCTGCTTCAGTTGCAACGGGTTCAATCAAATGAACGGGCATAGATGGGGCAATGTTGACTACTTGAGGATCGCGGTGTAGATCCGCAATATCCCGGGAGGTGAGGTCCGATTCTAAGTCAACAGTTAGACCAAGCCCTTCTGCTGGAAAATTACGGCGTAGTGCAAAGGATCTGCCAGAAAAAGGGTCACTCAGATCCACCAGATTGCTTTCACGAAGGATGATATATTTACCTTGTTGCATAATTAATTTTTCTCAATACATTTATTTAGGTTAATTTCAAGGCTGCTAAAAGCTCGATCAAACTCCAGATCCTGTTTACCATCAATACCTAAAATAATGGTTAAGATTTGGTTGGTGCCACTCAGCAGAATGAAAACCATTTACCTTTTATGAATGATACACAAGAAGATACCAAAAAAACCCTACCCAATAGGGTGAAAAAAATTCTGGCTACCATTGGTGTTGCTGTGATTGCTGGTGCTGCTATCTATGGTATCGGCTGGTGGCAAGGTAGCACCGGAATTGCTGACAACAAAGATAGACAAAAAAAGCAAATCGAATCTGTTCAGCAACAGTTGCAGGAAACTAAAGCACAGCTAGCCGCAGTGGAAAACTATAGTTATTTGATGCAAACACGGGCTGCACTTTTTCATACTGCTGTAGACTTGGATCGGCGTAACTTTGGTACAGCCAATACCCACTTGCAAGAAGCCGCAGTTGCCCTCAGCAAAGTCAAAGATAGCAGCGGTACTCTGAACATGGACAAACTATCCTCCCTGCAAAAGGCGATCGCTCAAAGTAATATTAATGTCGCAGTCAATTTGGAAGAACAACGAAGACGTGTTTTAAGTTTTGTTAAACAGTTGGATGCTTTAATCCCAGAAGAACTAGCACCTAAAACTAGGAGTTAGGAATTAGTAGGGGCGCAATGCTTGCGCCCAGGAGTTTGGAGTTAGGAATTAGGAGTTAGGAGTTAGGAGTTAGTTTTCTTCCTTGTCTCCCCCATCTCCCCCATCTCCCCCATCTCCCACATCTCCCACATTTCCCCCATCTCCCCATCTCCCCATTTCCCATTCCCCGTTTACCATTTACCGTAAAACAAAAGCAATAATGAGTTACGATAATCGTCAGAATCATCGCGCCTATTGGCGTCAGAATACAGCTTTAATTCGCAATTTATTAATTGTCTGGGCACTGGTTTCTCTAGTTTTCAGTATTTTACTGGTGCAACCCCTGAACGGAATACCTTTTTTTGGCATTCCCTTTGGATTTTGGATGGCACAGCAAGGTTCTATTTTGGTATTTGTAGTGTTAATTTTCATCTACGCTTTGCAGATGGACAAGCTAGAGGGCAAGCATAATATTAGAAAGTAGCAAAAAAGGCGGGAGTGACCCCACCTTTTTCCCCAGTTCTTTGATATTAGTGACAAATTTATACTGAGTTATCTACGTAAACTGCGGGGGTCGAGGGCATCCCGTAGTCCATCACCCAATAAGTTGAAAGACAACACCGTTAAAACAATCACGGTTGCTGGAGGCCAAATTAACCAAGGTTGCAGTACTAATACGGAAGCGTTAGTTGCCAAAGAAAGCATATTTCCCCAAGAGGGGTCTGGTTGTTGAATTCCCAAGCCAATTAGACTCAGCACCGCTTCTGCACCAATAAAGCCAGGAATAGCAAGGGTAGCGGAGATAATTATGTAAGTTGCAGTTTGGGGCAACACATGGCGGAGGATGATGTAAATTGGTTTACCACCCATTGCCCTTGCTGCTTGTACAAATTCTCGTTCTTTAATTGAGAGTACCTGTCCGCGAATTACTCTTGCTAAACCAGCCCACCTGATAAAAGAGGTAATTGCTACAATCAGCATAAATCGCTGGGCACTGGTAAAGTCTTTTGGTAAAACTGCACTTAAGGATACCAATAGATAAATACCGGGGAAAGTCATTAATACTTCCGCTAGACGCATAATCACACTATCCGTCCAGCCACCGAAATAACCAGATATGCCCCCAAGTACCATTCCTAGGGGAAAAGCAATGGCTACTCCCAAAATACCGATAAATAAACTGATGCGACCACCATACAGTAAGCGGCTAAATTGATCCCGTGCTTGATCGTCAGTACCCAAAAGATTGAATTTGGCTTCACCAGTAGTGCCAAACAAATGCAAGTTTAGAGGAATTCCCAAAAGACGATATTCAAAACCTGGGACAAATAGCCGTATACCAGAAGGTTTTTGATAGTCTACAATTAGTTCGCGCTTACCTGTTTCTAAATCCGTCTCTCCCTGAATTGTAGGATAAACATGAGGTCCGATAAACTGCCCTGATGACTGGGAAACCCAGTAAACTCTAGTTGGTGGCAGTAAGGAACCATTATCTTGCTGTTTAAGTGGGTCGTAAGGAGCAACGAAATCAGCGGCAATTACTGCTATATAAAAGATTAGCAGTATAATTGCCCCAAATCGTGCCAAAGGATTTTTCTTTAATTTTTGCCACCAATTCATAGTTCTTAGTTTTTATTCCATAACCAAGAGTTAAATATCAATAGTTTATGGTGAGTTGTCAATAGTCAATCGCCTACTGAAGTATGAACTATGAACTATGAACTGTCAATGACTTTGGTTCTTCAGTACCTGTTATGCTAAATTTCTAGTCAACAAACTTAAAAAGCTTGCTATGTAAAGAAAATTATGCTTATTTACTCTTTTTCCTGTTGCCTGTTGCCTCTCTTGAAAAGTTGCTCATGGGGGAAACCCCCATAGACGCGCAGCGACTTCCCGTAGGGTAGACCGCACTTTTCGCTGTTGCCTGTTGCCTCTTCACAGACTGTGAATTTGGCATAACAACTACGGTAGAACCATGACTTTTAACTATCGATGATTAGCTTCAGCTTGAATTTTTTCAATAAAATAACGCTGTTCATCCTGTGGTTTTTCATGTTCCACAACAAAGACATTTGAGTAAAGGTTAGCAATAATTTGTTTTCCTTGCTGAGTCAGAGATAGATAACGCAATCCATCTTGAATATAAGGATATACTCCATTCCAGTAAAATTTAGAGTAACCTTTCCTTAAATCCCCAGGATTTTTATAACCCAAAATTTTATTCATACCAGTTTCTTCAAACTCGTAGAACAAAGAAGTAATTTTCTTTAAGTAACGTGGATCGCTTAATTGTCCAATCAAATCAGCAGCACGCACTAATCCTGCATAGGTATTGGTTTCTTGATGATCCTCAGCTGTGGGTACTGGAAACCGAGTTAATTCAATATTGGTCTTAATTACCTCAGTGTCTATCAATTTATGACCGCCAAAACGTTCATCAATGAAAAGTTTGGCTCTATCCACATGATAAGGGGTTAGACTAGCATCAGAAGCCCCAAATGGCAGAGAAATCATTTTCTTATCTTCACCAGTTGCATACAGTGATTCCTCCTCACGGTCACCTCGGCAAACTCCTTTAACGTAACCAATATCATGACACAGTAAGGAAATTATACAATGTAACCAATCTTCACTAGAAACACCTCCTTCCCGGATGTGTTTACCCCGTAAAATTTCCTGTCCCACCAGGGTGACTAAAATAGAATGTTCTACATTGTGATATAAAGCATCGCTGTTGGCAATATTTTCTAAAGCCATACTGCCAGCCCAGGCAATTATATCTTGATAATCATTTTTGAAACAGCCGTAGGTACGGCGATAACCTTCTCGAATTTGATTGACAAAAGCATCAATTAAAATTTCTGTGGCATTAAACATGAGATTGACTTAGTTGTATCAAAAATTGTTTTTTAAAAAAGTGTATTTACTGTTGCTAAAAAAGCAAGTTGAAAGTAAATAGTCAAAAATTTTTGATTCTATTGCTTTCAATTCCTGCACTAAGTATTCTGTTTTAACCCAATATGGTGTTAATGTCTTAGTGCTGTTTATATCATAAGTTGTTTGTATCAATTTTTCAGCTGGGCATGATATAAATTGTCCTTGCATAGTTGTTACCCTTTGGGGAGTCGGTAAAAGGTAAAAGGTAAAGGGTATATCTATGTCTGTGGTTGATTATCCTCAATCTCTTTTCTTTCATACCGAGGACGACAAGGGTTACCCCAGCAAATTTGCTCAGAAGGAATGTTATTAAAGACACTACTACGAGCGCCAATTACTGAATTAGCACCGATTTCCACACCCAGTCCTACAAAAGAATCTGCAGCAATCCAGACGCCATTACCAATGCTAATACTAGCTGTTTTTAACCCAAAGGCTGGATCTTGGATATCATGGCTACCAGTACACAGATAGCTTTTTTGGGAAATAACGCAGTGTTCGCCAATAATAATTTTGTCAAGGCTGTATAAAACTACATCATCCCCAATCCAACTGTAGTCACCAATACTGATTTTCCAGGGATAAGTAAAACGGGCTGTGGGTCGAATCAATACACCTTTACCAATTTTAGCGCCAAATAGTCTCAGTAAAGCACAACGCCAACTATTGCAGGGATGGGGAGTGAGGGGAAAAGCGATCGCCTGCACGAACCACCACAACAATATATACCAACTCCCCCTTCCCCGATCAAACCAGGATTGGTCGTATTTACGTAAATCTACAAAAGGTTTGTCATTTGTCATTTGTCATTGGTCATTTGTCATTCATGAAATATAACTCCTAAAATAATTAATAATCAATAATTAATAATTAATAATTAAAAACTGGTAACTTCTAATTCCTAACTTCTAAATTGTAACTCTTAACTTATGGGCACAAGCGTTGTGCCCCTACAAAGTTATGGGCAGAAACTTTGCACCCCTACAAAGTTATGGGCAGAAACTTTGCACCCCTACAAAGTTATGGGCAGAAACTTTGCACCCCTACAAAGTTATGGGCACAAGCATTGTGCCCCTACAAATGATTAACTTATTTCTAACTGACTGTTTGTTCAATTTCTTGATTCAAGGAAGTTGGTAAAGAATTGGAATTAGTGCTATTTGCTGTATTTAATTGACCACCAAAATGGCGTAATTCGTAAAGTTTTACTCCAATTTGATATTCATATTGACTCAAAAGTCTGCCATATATGTATCCAGCTTTGCCATCTAAAAAGCCGCGCTGAATAATATAAAACAGCACAAATCGTAAAAATGGTTTAAAGGGTAACCTCACCCAAATCTTTTTTAAAAAACGTTTTCTTTGAACTGCGTCACCAAAAAGATTTGCACCGATGGTGTTGCTATCATCTTTGCCTGTCAAAATATTATAATAAACACGGGCTTCCCAATTAGAGTAGCGGTTATGTCTTTCTAACCAGTGGAAAAGGTTGCGGAAGTCTTCGTGAAGCATATCCTTTTTCAGATATCCAACTTTTCCATCTAAAATAACGTGTTCGTGAACTTCGTTGTCTCCTGTGTTGGGAATATCTTCAGTGCTGAGATTTTCGTAGCGACCTTTTTTATGTTTAAATAAACGTAAATTCCAATCGGGATATTTACCACCGTGGCGAATCCATTTTCCTAAAAAGAATACTTTTCGATTGAGGTAGTAACCACTATATTCTGGATTTTGAATTGCTTGGGCAATTTCTGACCAAAGTTCTGGTGGAATGCGCTCATCACAATCAACAATTAACACCCATTCATTCCGGAAAGGTAGATTTTCTAAAGACCAATTTTTCTTTTTAGGCCAGCGTCCATTAAAGTGGAATTGCACTACATTTGCACCATATTCTTGAGCTATGTTAATACTATTATCCTCACTTTGAGAGTCAACAATAAAAACCTCATCAGCTATGGCAATACTAGCAAGACAAGCTGGTAAATTAGCTTCTTCGTTTTTTGCTGGAATGAGGACAGAAACAGGTATTTTGGCAGACATATATCTTCATAAATTCATTATTATTTTTAGTTATTTTTTCCCATGAAAATCCGTTTAGGGATAGGGGGTAAAGGGCAATTTATTCATCACTCACTGATGTGGAAAATAGACCTTTAATCGCCGCATTTAAATAACCAATTTGACCATAGGCATACACAAGTTTATCAAAGCGTTCTGCGGGGTCAGAAAAATATTGTAATGCTTTATATAAACCCCGTACAAACTTTTCGCTACCACGCTGTAACTGACCAATACCAGCTTTACCTGCTAGTTGTTCTCGGTAGCACTCACTAATACCTTGCCACCAACCCCGTCGTAAAAACCAAGAAGGTTGCAGACGTTCTGGGGAAACATTGTGAGCAACGAGGGCGTCGGGAAGATAGGCTACTTGCCAACCTTGCTGCAAAGCAAGTTCTGTCATTCGCAGTTCTTCGTTAGATAAAAGTTTTTTGCCCACACGACCGAGATGGGTGTCAAAACCTCCTATTTCCTCTAAAAAACTGCTACGGATAGAGTAATTTAAACCCCTGGGGGTTAAACCTGGGTTGTCAATGTAAACTACAGTATTGCCTAAATCATATGCCCCTAAATTGCCAGCTAAACCAGTTGACAACCACCGTGGGGGTTGAATTGACTCTGACCATAATAAAGTCACTTTACCACCTGCTATCGCCAATTTTGCGTTTTCTTGATAGGCAGAGTACAAAATGTGCAACCAGTGCTGGCTAGCAACGGCATCATCATCAAGGTATGCCAAAATATCACCACCCGCAACTCTAGCACCAGTGTTGCGGGCGACAGATAGACCGATTTTGGGTTCGTAGATATATTTGAGGTGGGGATCGGATTGCCTTTGTTCTACAACTTGGCGGGTGCGATCGCTCGACCCATTATCTACTACTATCACTTCAAAGCTGCCAGGAAAATCTTGAGTCAAAAGACTATCTATGGCAGCACCTAAATAATTATCTCGGTTGTGAGTACAGATAATGGCGGAGATTTGCGTGTCTGACATAGAATTTTGGGAATTTTCGATGTTGGATTTGAGATTTTGGATTGCCATTGGCTAATCTAAAATCACCCATCCAATGGTCGCCTGTCGCCTGTTAATCTATACCAAAAATTTACAATCCACCAACCGAGTTTTTTCGGAAAAAATTCTTAATTATGCATTAGGGAATACCAAAAAATCAGGTTTACGTCTCTTGGATATGCCCGTGCAAAACTACCAGAGTTTCTGCTAATTGACTTAAGCGGGTTTCCAAATATTGTTTGCGCCCCAATAGTTGCCGTAACTTTTGGTAACGGGCGATCGCCATACTGACGCTGGGAACTTGATCTGGGGGACAGGGACGAGACCAAACTTTACCCGCAGAATCTAGGGCACATAGACGGTAACCAGCACGGGTTGATGGGCTTTTTAGGTTATCATCTGCGGCGCAAATTTCTTCTACATAGTCCATCAACTGGTCAACTTCTGCATGACGCAGGGTAGCTGTTCCGTTGGCTTCTGCTTGCTTTTGATGGGACTCTAACCAACCATTGACTATTGGTCCTTCAAGATAAATATCCTGAATTTGCCGCACGATTGTTTGTAGTTCTTCCTGCCAAGCGGCAACATCTGCCTGAATTTCTTGCAACAAATTCATTGCGAATGCAGGATTTGCAGCGTTGCGATGGCTAGTAAATTTAGGTGTTTTGAATTTGGGTAGGTGGGGAGATTGATCACCACTTTCTTGGGCAGGAAAGGTCTCTACAGAACTGTGATGAGGAAATAAATCCTCTTGTTCCCCTTGGGAATTTTGCTCCTGGTGGGATGAATTGGAGGGGCTTGAAGTTTCCCCCTCCTCTTTTGTTCCTACACTAATCCGAAACGATAAAGACTGCTTTGCACAACCAGGGGGTTCTACAGGAGCGGTATTACGATGTCTGATATCGTGTAAAGTTGCCTCAATGCGTTTTAAGCTTACTTTCATAAATATATCCCGACAGTCCGAAATTAAATGTAAGCTATTAGTAGCAACCGTTCGCTTTTCAATTAATTTCGATTTTCAAAATATGGACTTGAGTGCACCAAGTCTATTCAAAATTTGCAATCCCATCTCATTAAATATACTAAGGAATGAATTTTGAGTAAAGTCATTTTAGTCACTGGACCTGCACGTTCTGGAAAAAGCGAATGGGCGGAAACTTTGGCAATGCGATCGCCTAAAGCAGTTGTATACTTAGCAACGGCAACCCGCGATCCTAATGACCGAGAGTGGCAACAACGCATCCAAAAACACCAAGAACGCCGTCCCCAAGACTGGATAACTTTAGAGGTATCACAAGAATTATCCGCCACAATTGCTGATGCTAAACCCAATACCTGTCTGTTAGTCGATTCTCTGGGTACTTGGGTAACTAATTTCCTAGAACAAGATGAGAATACCTGGAAAGATACCCTACAAGAATTATTAGATACTGTGGAACTGGTAGCTGCGGATCTGATTTTTGTTGCTGAAGAAACTGGTTGGGGTGTGGTGCCTGCTTATCCCATTGGTCGTACCTTCCGCGATCGCCTTGGTGCTTTGGTACGTCAATTAAGTATTCTTTGCCAAGAAGTTTATTTAGTCACTGGGGGTCACGTTCTCAATCTCAGCCTGTTAGGTTCCCCATTACCAAAGACTTAACGGGAGCCTCTTTAGAGGAAGCATGAAGCATTTAGAAATTGGCGCCAAAAAACTATAGCGCTATGGTTATGGTTGTGGTTTTAGTGCCAAAAAACTATAGCGCTATGGTTGTAGTTTTAGTGCCAAAAAACTATAGCGCTATGGTTGTAGTTTTAGGGTGAAAAAACTATAGCGCTATGGTTGTGGTTTTCTCGTCACATACTTCTACACCGACGCAAGTGTACAGTGTAGGCTTTTGTACCAATCCCGCTAAAAAATACATTCGGGCAGTGGGCAGTACTACTTGCAGTAGACGGTAAGCCAGTGCTTTGCTATGGTTTTGGTGCGTTGTTCGCTGTTCGACGTAAACCTTCGCGGAGCGTGCGCTACTCTAACGAGAAGCCGCCTAACGGCGTCTAATGCGCTTAGTGCTGCTGTAGGCTACTCCCTTCTCGTTCTAAGATTACCTATAAAAATTTCTCCCCCTCTTCCCACTCTTCCCCCTCTTCCCCTTCTTTTGGGTCTAACTCAATTGGGTAATCTTCTAGCGGGAGGGGAGTAGTCCTTCGGTGGAGGGTAAGCCTTCGGCATAGGGTAGCAAGTAGCGCAACTTGAAGGGGTTCCCCGGCATAAGCTTGGATAGTATTTTTATTTTTTTTAACAATAATTAAGTAAAATTAAGCATTTATTACCCATTGTTTCTAACTATTTATATTTAATGTTTTATTTGGAATTAAGTCTTTAAAATTTGCAAATGAAAATATAAAATATTACTATGGCAACTAAACAAGAAGTCAAAAAATATCTTGCTTATTGGTTCCAATTGGGCAAGAAAGTAGTAGTTGGTAATGGGTCAACCTTGCTACCTGAGAGGATTATAGTAGGCGATCGCTACAGCGATGAATTTGAAGAGTGCTGGGAGAAAATCATTTCACCAGAAATGGGAGATTGTTATTTAGAGGGCACCCATCAAACCATTGCTGAACTGCTAACACCCGCTTGGGAAATGGAAATTTGTGCCCGTTGTGAAATGCCCATAGCAATGCACAGCATCGGTATGCCAGCAGTGATTTGTCCCTGCTATTATTTACCGGAATGGCCCAATACGGAACTCCCATCGCCGCGATGTCCAGTTGATACCCAAGAGTATCTCCAACAAATACGTGATCGGTTATTCGAGAATGGTCAAATAGGAAAGAATTGATTAAGTAAGTTATCAGTTAAAACGCGCTGGAACCTTTACTCAGTCTGATTTATCAGACTTAGTTTATCGGTTCCTGGGAATTTATTTCTAGGTGGGAAGGATGGGCGAATTGAAAATGGTGGAAGTTATCAGTTAAAACGCGCTGGAACCTTTACTCAGTCTGATTTATCAGACTTAGTTTATCGGTTCCTGGGAATTTATTCCTAGGTGGGAAGGATGGGCGAATTGAGAATGGTGCAAGTTATCAGTTAAAACGGACTGAAATGAGGTTTTTGAATCTTCTAGTTTCATATCTTGCAGCATTCTTAACAAAACCAAAAAAAACTGAATTTCTAAACGTAAAATTTCGGTTTTCAACATTAGTCATTCTCAAGAAACCCCGTTAGTCGCTACCCTACTCTTCGAGAATCCTTACGGGGAACAGGAAGCGGCACTCCGTGCGTCTATAAGTCACCGAAACCCCTTATTAGCTGCTTGCCGAGGTTTTTAACCAAAGAAACCGGGTTTCTATAGGTGGAGAACCGAGAATTTGAGTATGTATACCAAAAGAAACCCGGTTTCTGAACACTTACGAAGTTTTATATTTCTTTTATAAACACCCTCTTAGAGGATGTTTGAAAAGTATTATGTTGAACATCAAAACCCTGGAAACCTAACCCCTAACCCCTTCCCTACTAGGGAAGGGGAACACACATCTTGCACCAAGGCTCAAAAGCGAGGCAGCGCGTTGCCTCGCTTTTTTTAGTCTTGCCCTTGAATGGTGCAAGATATGAGGGAACAGAAAAATAGGGGTTTCAAAGTCTGTTTCCTCCTAGGAGAGAGATAAGAAGTGAGGTTTTTAGTAAGCTTTTAGACTTTCCAAACATCCTCTTAGACAGGGATTAAAAATTCCTAGCGGATTGAGGAAGAATGAAATAATCTTAAACAATAGATAAAACATTAGATATACTCGCGTTTAAACTTAAAAAAGCTCAGTTTTATCTACATGTATTTTTCGGAAATATTACCCTTCATCTTTCTGAAAAAATTTGTTCAGAACATGGAAACAAAGTTGACTGAAAATGTAAATGAACATATAGTTAATGCTTGTTATATTTTAAATGTAAGCGATGAGTTGAACAAACAAAGAGAGTAAATCAACTATTAGCTTACAATTAATCAACTCAATTTTATTGAGGAGAAAAAATTATGTTGTCCGAAACTAAACTGTTTACCGAAGTTACATCTGAAGAATCTGCTACCGTTAGTGGTGGTTTAATGCATGGTGGTGGTGGCGGCGGACAAAATGGTACAGTCGTTAACTTTGACCTTAACGCATACTTGTTCTACGTAGGTGCTGGTGTATTATTTGGTCCAGCTGGTCTGACAGACGATGAACTACTAATTGGATATGATCGTGCAATTAGTATCGGTTAGGAGAACCTTTTTCCAGAACATTAGCCTGAAAAATTGATGTAATTATTTTCTGTTTTTCAGGCTAGGTTAGGAATACCTCAGGCTGAATTGACTCAATATAAATTAGCTAAATACTGGGGCATTCTAAGATGTTCCAGTATTTAGATTAATATCCAAAAAAACCTGAGATTACTAACAAATAAGTTCAAGGAGGGAAAATGCTCAATACTGGTAAAAATCCTCTGTTTGTAGAGGTATCCCCTGAAGAATCTGTTGTGGTTAATGGGGGTATTAGATTGGTGATTGATTCTGTGAATAGAGAAGTCCGTATTGAAAATGCAAACGGGCATGGTAATGCGGCGATTATTTATAGCGATTCCCATAATATCGGCAACAACCAACCATCGTCACCCTATAGCAACTTCAGTTTCCCGACCTCTATTTGAAAGTAGGTAATTAACAGTTAAGACTACTAATTACTTATTTATGACACTCTTGTTTAATTAAATTAATGTGCCTGGGTTGCCAGGTAGTTATCGTTGAAACCATTGAAGGAGATACCAACAATGGAGGGAAAAAAACCACTTTTTACAGACCTCACACCCGAAGAATCTGCCTCCGTTAGCGGAGGAAATATTAGTTTTAACCTGAATATGTATATGTTCATGTTGGGTGCTGGTGTTTTATTTGGCAATCCTGGGCTTACTCCCGATGAAATTCAGTTTGCCTGGGAGCAATCTTTTGTATTTAATCGTCGTCGTTCCCGCAGAAGAAGAAGGAGAAGAAACTGGTTATCATCCTGGTAATTCTTATTAGGTAAAAGGTAAAACGATACAAGCATTCTAAGGTTATGAAATATGCTTATGTTTTACAACATAGTGAAGAAGATTGCGGTGCTGCTTGTCTAGCTGCAATTGCCAAATATTATGGACGTAGTTTTACTCTGAATCACATCCGGGAAGCGGTGGGTACTGGACAGTTAGGTACTACTTTATTAGGGCTAAAACGGGGTGCAGAAAGCCTGGGGTTTAATGCCCGTCCAGTGAAAACTTCCCCAGAAATTCTCCACCGAATCAATGAAGCACCCCTACCAGCAATTATTCATTGGCATGGGAATCACTGGGTAGTTTTATATGGAAAAAAGGGGAAAAAATATGTAATTGCCGATCCAGCAGCAGGTATCCGTTATCTGTCTCAAATAGATGTAGCAGAGAATTGGGCAGATTGGTTGTTGCTGTTGTTAGAGCCAGATCCAGTGGGTTTTTTTGCCCAAGAAAATGATGAAGTTGCTGGTTTTTGGCGCTTTTTAAAGCGGGTTTGGATTTTTCGAGGGATTCTAGCCCAAGCCTTACCTTTGAACTTGATTTTGGGACTTTTGTCTCTAGCTTCTCCGTTTTTGCTACAAATCCTTACGGATGATGTGTTAGTGCGTGGGGATACAAAGCTGCTGACTACGGTAGCAATTGCTGTGGTAGTGATGCATGTTATTTCTAGTAGTCTTTCTTGGGTACAATCTAATTTAATCGCTCATTTTGCCCAGCGTTTGCAATTGGGTTTTGTGATGGAATTTGGACGGCAAATTCTGCGATTACCTTTAAGTTATTATGAAGCCCGTCGCAGTGGAGAAATTGTTAGCCGTCTGCGAGATATTAATGAGATTAATCAACTAGTTTCCCAAGTAGTTGTTGCTTTTCCCAGTAAGTTATTTATTGCTGTAGTTTCTTTTGGAATTATGGTTTTCTACAGTTGGAAATTGACTGTAGTGGCTTTATTCGTTGCTATGGCGATGAGCATATCAACAATTATATTTCAGCCGAGTTTGCAGCAAAAAACCCGTGAATTGTTAATCAAAGAGGCAGAAACTCAAGGTGTTTTAGTAGAAACTTTTAAAGGGGCACTTACTCTCAAAAGTACTACAGCAGCGCCGCAATTTTGGGATGAATTTCAAAGCCGATTTGGTCGTCTTGGTACTTTGACATTACGCACGATGCAAATTGGTATTATTAATGGGACTTTCTCTAATTTTGTTTCTGCTATTGGTAGTGTTGTTTTACTATGGTTTGGCGGTAATTTGGTAATTAATCCCGCAGAAAATTTGAGTATTGGTCAACTGTTGGCATTTAATTCTATGAATGGTAATTTCCTGGCTTTAATTGCCATGGTGATTAGTTTTGTAGATGAATTTACCCGTGCTAAAACTGCTACTCAACGGCTGACTGAGGTAATAGATTCTACCCCAGAAAATGAGGGTGATGAGAAAAAACCATTTGCTAATATTTCTGGAGATGGGGACATTGTTTGTACAAAGGTTAATTTTCATTATGCAGGTAGAGTTGATTTATTAGAAGAGTTTTCTTTAATAATTCCTGGTGGTAAAGTTGTGGCTATTATCGGGAAATCTGGTTGTGGTAAAAGCACTTTAGCAAAAATAATTGCTGGGTTATATTCTGTAGAATCTGGTAATATCCGCATTGGTATGTATAATCTCCAAGACCTTGCTTTGGATTGTTTACGTCAGCAGGTGGTTTTGGTTCCCCAAGATGCTCATTTTTGGAGTCGTTCTATTATTGAAAATTTTCATTTAGGGGCGCCTTATATTAGTTTTGAACAGATTGTTAAGGCATGTAAAATTGCTGAAGCTGATGATTTTATTAGTAAGTTACCTGATAAATATCAGACAATTTTAGGGGAATTTGGCGCCAATATATCGGGTGGACAACGTCAAAGATTAGCAATAGCAAGGGGTATTGTTACAGACCCACCAGTATTGATTTTAGATGAATCTACAGGTGGATTAGACCCAGTGAGTGAAGGGCAATTATTAGATAAATTGTTTGCAAGTAGACGCGGTAAAACTACTATTTTAATTACTCATCGTCCCCGGGTAATTAATCGAGCAGATTGGATTATCTTGTTAGAACAGGGCAAAGTAAAACTGCAAGGAACTTTAGAAGAATTACGTTCTTTTCCAGGAGAACATTTAGATTTTTTAATCCCTTGAAATTGTTTAAAGCAATGAGTAGGTAATATGAATGCTTTACACTTATAGTCAAAAACTTATTCCTTCAGTTGATAGTAATGACTTTCTTCCACCTATTAGTCCTTGGACATCTTTAGCGGGAATATTTCTGGTGGGAACGGTGGGTAGTGCGGTTACTCTTGCTTTTTGGGTTAAATACAATGTGACGGTAAAAGCCCCAGCTACTGTGCGTCCTATCGGGGAGATTCGGTTAGTACAACCGAAAATAGAAGGAAGTGTGAAAAATATTTTAGTCAAAGAAAATCAGATAGTTAAAGCAGGAGAACCGATTGCTTATTTAGATGATGAACAACTGCAAATTAAAAAAAGTCAATTACAAACAAATCTTGACCAAGGAGAGTTACAACTAATTCAATTGTATGCTCAAATTAAAAGTTTAGAGGTACAAATAATTGCCGAAAAAAGAGTCATAGAAAGGAGTATTGATGCTGCTGTAGCAGATTTAGAACGTCAGCAATGGGAATATCAAGAAAAGCTAGTTAAGACTGCTAGCGAATTGATTACAGCAGAGGCAAACTTGCAACAAACTATGATAAATTTAGAAAAAACTAAAACTGATTTGGAGTTTGCTAAATTAGACCGTGATCGCTATCAACAATTGGCTGATGTTGGGGCAATTAGTCGGCGTGATTTTGAACAAAAAAAACTCATTGTTGAACAGTCAAAATTAAGACTTAAGGCTGAACAGAAAGCAATTAATATTGCCCAAGCTAAAGTAAAAACAGCTAAAGTTGCTCTTAATCCAAGTAATGCACAAGTGGCAATTGCTCAACAACGTATTGCCCAGGAACAGGCTAGAGGTGAGGCAACTATTGCTACTTTAATGAAAGAGAAAAAAGCCTTAATTCAACGACAAGTTGAACTACAAACACAATTGAAACAATATCATAAAGAACTACAACAAGTTGATAATCAATTGCAAAGTACTATTATTCGTGCCACTAGTGATGGTATCATCCTCAAATTAAATTTACGCAACCCTGGTCAAGTAATACGTGCTAGCGAACCAATTGCGGAAATTGTACCCCAAGATGCACCATTAGTTCTTAAAGCCATGATTCCCACGTCTGAAATTCAAAAGGTAGCAGTTAATCAAAAGGTACAATTACGTGTTGATGCTTGTGCTTATCCTGATTACGGTACTCTTAATGGTGTGGTTAGTGCTATTTCTCCAGATGCTATTCAATCCCAAGGAAATAATACAGGTACACCTACTTCTAATTCTGCTGTTAGATATTTTGAAGCAACCATCAAACCCGAAAGTATTTCTTTTGGCAATCACAGTCATATCTGTTCTATTCAAGCAGGAATGAATGCCAAAGCTGACATTATTTCCAAAGAAGAAACTGCTATGCAATATATATTGAGAAAAGCAAGACTAATTACTAGTTTATGATTGGATTGTTTTTGCTCATAATTATTTTTTCAAGACTTATATTTATAGTTATAGTTTTTTCCAATTATGAAGATTGAAAACTAAGCTAAAATTCATAGATTATTTTATGATTGATTAACTAAAAATCAGTTATCTTCAAATACTCCATGCCCTACCTATGCTATATCCACATTTTACTTGTGATTGTTTATATCATGACTCTTCTTTACAGTTTTAAATATGATTATAAAATTCAACAAGCATTGCAGTGGTGGTCTGGTAGGCAGTCCATGAGATTCTTTCGGGAGGCTGAGAAAATTCGCAATGGTTTATTACAGGAATCTTTTAGTATCCGTCGTCGATTAGAATTGTTGCAATTAAACAATCAAGAGTTATCAAATAATACAATTCAAGAATTATTACAAAAGATTGATATTTGGCATCAATCCTTAGTGCAATTAAGCAATTATCTATTTCCAGATAGTCTTGAACATAATTTACCTTTGGCAATTCAGTTACTATTAGAACAGTGGTTAATATCCCATAGTCATCTATACTTAAATCTGAATATTCCAACATATTGGCGACAGGAAGCAGCCGAACGTAGTCTGATAGTTCTAATTGCTTTAGATGAGTTACTGAGAATAACTTTGCCTGAAGCTGTTATACCAATATTTATATATCTGACTTTAAAATTATCCGAAAATATCGGTCAGATGATAGTGGAAATTAATTATCCAAATGTATCTACATTGATATTTTATTCTCATGCTAGAGAGTTATTGTATTTGAGTGCAAGTTTTAGCTTTTTAACTTCGGGAAGATGTTTTTTACGTAGGAATAATCTCACTCTAACTTGTAATTTTTTTTGGTAATCCCGGTTTCTTTACTTTTATTGAAAATGGTACAAGATGTAAGTGCCCAAGGGGCACGATTACACTCCCGGAACGAATAAAAGAAACACAACATCCTCTTTCCCTATTCCCTATTCCCTATTCCCTGTTAAGAGTGTTTCTGAGGAGATATTAAGGGTTTCAATCTTTAATTTTTAAGTTTAACTTTACTGAATTTCCGGTTATTGTGATTTATACCTGTAAATTAATAAAGGGGGAATAATTACCCACTCTATTGTAGGGGGTAGATATGAAGCAAGCTGTATTAGACAAAGCGTTGCTAAAAATTCTAGTCATCGACGACCATGAAGCGGTTTTAAGTGGAACCATTGATATCTTACGACAAAAATACCCAGATACAGAATTTATAACTGCTATAACCGCAAAGAATGCTCTTCATCGAATTTCGGTTTTGCAGCCTGATTTGGTAATTATGGATCTTTCTCTACCAGAAAAACTTGGGATGACAGCACGTCCTGAGACAGGTATCCAACTTCTGAGACATTTGATGAACAGTTATCATAATCTGAATATAGTTGTGCAAACAGCTCATGTCAGAACATTGGTGCGGCTTCGACCTGAAATTGATACTCATAAAGGTGGTTTTACAATTGCAGATAAAAGCCTTACTAGCCAGGAAATGTTAACAAGAGTTGATTGGGCATTACAAGGATTAACCCATACTAAAGATATTAAAGGAATCTATTCTGGATTAGAGGTCAAACCAGAGTGGCTAAAAGTCTTAACACTGGCTTTTGAGGAAGGATTGCAAGATAAAGCAATTGCTGAACGTATGTGTGTATCCGAACGGATGGTACGTCATTATTGGAGTAAATTACAAGACGCTTTACATGTTTATCCAGAAGAGGGTAAAAATATCCGCATTCAAACAGAAATGCAAGCTAGAAAATTAGGATTAATTGATTAGTTATTGGGAATAGGGAATAGGGAATAGGGAATAGGGAAAAAGGAATAGAGGAAAGAGAGTGCATCAGCACAAACATCCTCTTAGTAATAGGGGAAAGCCTATGCACCCAGAATTTTGGCAAAAAATTAAAGAAGAAATAGCCGTTTTGCGTGTAGGTATATTACCAGGAATGACAGTAATTATCCTGGTAATTATCGCTCGTTTAATGGGTTCGATGCAATCTTTAGAATGGTTAGCTTTTGATACTTTTCTGCGTCTACGTCCCACAGAACCGATTGATGAACGAATTTTGATTGTGGGGATTAATGAAGAGGATATTCGTAGTATTCAAAAATATCCCATACCAGATAAAGAAATTGCGACATTATTGTTAAAGTTAAAAAAATATAATCCGAGAGTCATTGGTCTTGATATTTATAGAGATTTACCTATTGAACCTGGTCATAGTCAACTAGTGAATGCTTTTCAAAATATCAAAAATGTGATTGCCATTGAAAAAGTATTACCAGAAGAAATTTTTCCACCATCAACTTTACCACCTCAACAAATTGGTTTTGCAGATCAAATTACAGATTTGGATGGTAAATTAAGACGCAGTTTGCTGGGAATATCAACAGATGATGGATATAAATATTCTTTATCTTTTCGCTTAGCACAAGCATATTTAGCTCATGAAGGCATTACTTTAGAAAATGGTATTCGCAACCGGAATGTTATAGCTTTTGGTAACACTAAACTACCCCGGTTTTTGCCTAATTCTGGGGGATATGTGGACAGTGATGCAGCTGGTGTTCAGGTATTATTGAATTTTCGTAATCGACGCAAAGCATTTAGAACTATTTGCTTTAGTGATATTAAAAAAGGTAATTTTCAGCCAGAATGGATACGGGATCGCATTGTAATTATTGGTCTAACTGCTCCCAGTCAGAAAGATTTTATTACTACTGTTGCCATTAAATCTAGTAAACCTGCAACTAGACAAGTTTATGGAGTAGAAATTAAAGCCCATAATATTTCTCAAATTCTCAGTGCAGTATTGAATTCTAGACCATTATTAAAGACTTGGGCAGATATATGGGAATATGTGTGGATATTAGGATGTGGTATTTTGGGAATTGTTTTTGCCAGACTAACTGCGCATCCATTAAGGAATCTTATAGCTGTTGGAATTGCTAACATTAACCTAATACTATTGAGTTATTTACTTCTGCTTTGGGGAGGATGGTGGATTCCAGTGGCACCAGCAATGTTGGTGTTGATGATTAATGGTATAGGAATCACGGCTTTATATGAATACGAACATGCTGTAAAATTAACAAGTGAAGCTCGTCAGCGTATAATTGAACGCACCTTTGAAACTATTCATAACGGACCTCTACAAACCCTCTCAAAAGCCTTAAAACAAATTCAAACACCCGATATTTCAGCAGATAAATTAATTCCCAAAATTGCTAAAGACCTGGAAAAATTAAATTCTGAATTACGGGATATTTATGATTTTTTACATCAAGAAAGCCTGAATCAAGATACAAGTCTCTATTTAGGAAATGGCTTAGTACTAAATTTGTTAGACCCAATTAATGAACTTCTATATCAAGTTTATAGCAATACTTTAGAGCGAGATTTTCCCTATTTTGATGGCATTACAATTCAAATTCGTTCCTTTGAACCTATAGACGAAACTTGCTTAAATATTGATAAAAAACAAGGAATTTGCAGATTTTTAGAAGAGGCTTTATGTAATGTCGGCAAACACGCTGAGGGAGTAACCCGTTTGGAAGTTACTTGCACCCAAAATCAAGACCGTTGCATCCTGAGAGTTGTGGATAATGGCATAGGTTTAAACTCATCTAGAGAAGGTCGAGGAACCCAACAATCTAAAAATTTAGCTCGAAAACTCAGAGGAAAATTTACCCGTGTATCTCTTTCTCCTAGAGGTACTCTTTGCGAGTTATCTTGGTCTGTAAAAAAATTTGGTTGGTGAACATTCATAAGTAATATAGCTTTTCTCAGTCTGGTGAAGTACAGATGAAATTACTAAAATTATTGTGGGGTAGAGAGCAGCGCGTTGCGGAGCCAGTCACGTGCGCGGGTTAAGAGCGTTGAG
>JAAUYD010075863.1_pt1 | contig 23016 bp, 24 predicted proteins | sample 7278101 | NCBI WGS metagenome assembly JAAUYD01 (sample SAMN14350128, study PRJNA611818) | marine sediment metagenome | isolation source: surface marine sediment (0.6m) | place: French Polynesia: Moorea | collected 2018-08
ATTTCTGGCAGTGACTCAAAACGCTTAGATGCTATCAAGAAAGTCTTTACAAACATTACTAAAAAGCAGACAGGATATTTATGGACAAATAAATATTCATCTCGCATCTATCAGAATGCTTTTAGGGACTTGAAAAAAGCATTTTCCCGTTGGAGAGAGCCTAAAATAAAAGCAGATTTACCTCGTTTTAAAAAGAAGAAACATAACTGTAGTTTTACAGTAGATAGTTCTAATGGCAAGGGATTAGTCAAGGAGGGAAAAAGAATAAAAATTCCTACCTTGGGAACTTTCAGATTAAAGGAAGGTATCCCTTATAACTGTGTTTCTCAAACCTTTACTATCTCAAGAGAAGCAGGGAGATGGTATATAAATTTTGCCGTTTCAGCTAGTAAAATACCTGAGATTAAACACAGCAAGCCTGTCTAGGTTTGTCTAGGTTTCATGAAGCAGCAGTGACAATTGAGTATCCAAGATAATGAAACCTCTTGATTCTACTTCTTTAGGAATCGCTTTACAGAAGATTATTAATCAATTGGGACAACTTTTAAAAGTTGATTGGTGTATTTTCCGTCCATTTGATCCTAATTGTTTGATTAATGAAAGCATTTTTTATGAGCAAAATCAAGAGAATAATCTAAAAAAAATACATTTATTAGAACAAACAATTGTCCCAATTCAAAAGATAGAAGTCATTAATTGTGTAGAGGATTTTTTAGCTTTAATCAAAGATCAAACTCGTGAAGAAAAGCAAAGAAAAAAAGCTTATCAACTCACAAAAGTTGGAGCATCTTTATTAATTCCTTTAACCTTAGAAAATGATTTTATTGCGGTGGTAGGATTACATCGAGATGGTGGGTTTTACCATTGGCAAGAACAAGAAATTGCCATTACTAAAATGGTAGCAGAACAAATAACTTTAGCCATTTCCCAAGCTCAAGCGTACCAAAAAGTAAGAGCGTTAGCCCAACGGGAAGCGTTAATTAATCGGATTACCAACGCCATTCGTTGTAGTCTCGATCCCCAACAGATTTTTACAGCCATTACTCAAGAATTAGGCAATGGATTAAAAGTAGACGGTTGCGCCTTATCTTTGTGGACAAAAGAGGATGAATTTGTTCAATGTGTGGGACTGTATGACCACACTCAAGGTAGTATTAATCCCCTTCCTCAATCAGTGGTTCCTATTGCATTAAATCCTGTTTTACAACAACTCATAGCCACTCAAAAACCCGTCGTTTTAGAGAATATGGATCATCATCCTCAAATGACGCAATTTGACTTACCTCTGCGGGAATCGGCCCAAGCCCTCTTAATTGTGCCATTAATCGTGGATGGAGAAATGATTGGTAGTATTTCTCTGCGACAAACGGCCCAACCTCGTCCCTGGTTATCCACAGAAATCGAATTAGCTCAAAGCGTGGCCTCTCAAGCGGCCATCGCGGTGCAACAGTCCCGACTCTATGAGAAAACAAAACAACAGGCCGAACAGTTACAAAAAAGCGAACAACAGGTGAAACACCTGAATCGATATTTGACAGAATCAGTGTTAAAACGGTTTTTACCGGCATCTATGGTAAATAAGGTAGCCACAGGGGAATTAAGCCTTGATTTAACCCCAGAACCCCGTCTAGTAACCATTTTATTTACCGATTTAGTTGGATATACCCCTTTAGCTACTCATTTAGGAACCCAAGGGGTAGCCACGCTTCTCAATGAATATCTAGAAGGAATGACGGCCGTTGTGTTTCATTATGGGGGAACGGTGGATAAGTTTATTGGGGATGCAGTGGTGGCCTTATTTGGTGCGCCAGAAGACCTAACCCCTCCAGAGCAAGTGTATCGGGCAACCGCCGTGGCTAGAGAAATGCACGATCAATTAGATAGATTAAATGAAAAATGGCAGTCTCAGGGATTAATTGAGCAACCGGTTCGCTTTCGCTGTGGTATTCATCAAGGAATAGCAGTGGTGGGAATGTTTGGTGGGGGACAACGGTCTGATTATACGGCTATTGGCCCTGCGGTTAATATTGCGGCCCGTCTACAAGAAGTGGCCCAGAGTGGCATGATTTTGGTATCGGCAACGGTGGCACAATTTTTAACGTCTGGCGAAATCACGGCCATTCAACCTTTAGAACTAAAAGGGGTTGAAGAAGAAGTAAAAATGTTTTCTGTTGCTGTCAATTACAAAGAAATGTAAAAGACGTTAAGATTAGAGTATAGATAACAAAGAAATTTTAAAATGATGTCTCATAGTAACCCTACTGAGCAAGAACTGCTCAAAACCGTTCTTGAACCTTTATTAGAGGATTTCCAATACTGGTTTTCTCGCGCTCGTCATTTATTAGAAACAGAACGAATTACTTTTTTATCCGTTGAAGAACAAACCAACCTTTTAGAGCGGGTAAAAACGAATCAACAGGAAGTACAAACGGCTAAAATTCTCTTTCAACTCACCGGAAAACAAGCGGGAATCGACACCAGAGCGTTAGTTCCCTGGCATAAGTTAGTGGCTGAATGTTGGCAAGTCTCCATGAAATGGCGATCGCATCAACAAGAAAATTCCCCCACTGCTTGATGGACTAGGGGTTGTTAACTGATGCAACAATCCCTATTTTCCCTAGACAATTCTTGGTAAGCTAGTTAAGGATAATCTTAAGAAAAGCTTACGCTAGTTTAGAAATTTGTGCCATAACACCTAAACAAATTGGTGTCTTATCGGAGGACTTCAAATGTTACATTTAATTTACATCGTTGCTTTTACCATTATTGCCTTTCTGGCAGTTAGTAATCTGATTCGTAGTTTAATTACGGTTAGTATGGACTCTCAACGTCGTTATCCTGAGCGACGAAACTCTGCTTCACCCAAACCTAACAAATGGACCAATACTCGAAAAACCATTCATCCTGAGTTACTTGATGAACGGGGTAAACCTATTAATGAACCGTTATTAGTCATGCGTTCGGTTAGTGTAGAAGATGCTAGACAACAGTTGGATGCTATCTATAATGCTTCTCCCAATCCTAGCAAAGAAACAGAAGAAGAATAGAGTAAATTGTTACCAAAAACTGTACTATTTTGAGGGTTAAAAATCTCCTAAGTTCACTTATTAGGAGATGCTTTATTTAAGCTTTCCATCCTTCAATTGCACCTGAGACAAAAGCACCAACCGGGTGATTTTTGAGGCTTTCTAGTAACCTTTTTTGACAAGCTGCGATAATTGACTTTTTTCGGTTTTAATGATACTAAAACATCGCATAATGTTAATAATTTTTAGATTTATGGCATTATGATGAAACTAACTTTTTAACTAATTCTATATCAAGTTGTAATAAACTAGCTGTTTTTTCGATAGTAAACCCTTGTTTAATCAAAGTAGGAATTAACTCTATTTTACCCTCAAGTTTACCTTCTATTTTACCTTCATCATGGGCCTCTTGATAAAAGCGTGTTTGTTTTAAATCGTTTAATCCTAACATTTGTTCGATTTCCTCCCGACTTTTTTCTGGAAACTTATAGATAACAATGGTTTCTATCAAATTAAGAACATTTTGGCGAGTGGGTTCATCGGTAAGTTCCTCTGTTGCTTGATTTAATAATTGTTTCGCTTTTTCAGGAACTTCTGAGGATTGACTCACCACCAATCTTATTATACCTAAACCGAGACTAGAGGTGTCTGGGGATAATTCATCTAAATAAATACGAATGACTTTATCAGAGTTCAATAATTCTTGATAAGGGGTTAATTCTGTGGGTTCGAGACTCTTTTTTGGATAAATAACAACAGCTTGCCAATTTTGAAAGGGGTCATTTTTATCTAAATATAAGAAAATCTCAGAAAAGAGATTAGAATAAATATAATTATTCTTTTGAAATTGAACTTCAATAAAATATAATTTTTGAGAACTATTAGACTCTTTGGGTACAAATAACCCATCAATTCTAAATGCAGTTTGTTTCACTTCAAACGAATCAAATTTATAAGCATCGACTAAATTGGTAGATTCTCCAATTAATTCAAAGAAGCTACTAGGATATTCTTGAAAGAGTCGATAAAAAATAGGATCAGTTTTCATTGTTTATTGTTGAAATGAAAATCAATAATATTTACTATAAATTTTATATAGAAAAGGTGAGCATTGCTCACCCGACAAGTTAAACGGTTAACATCTCAGAAGGTAAACGTTTGAAGGTTAATCTTTCATCTTCAACATCAACAAAAATTGTGTCTCCTGCTTTGAATTCTCCCCTTAAAATTGACTTAGCGATAGGAGTTTCTAAATACCGTTGAACTGCACGTTTTAAAGGTCTGGCACCATAAACAGGATCATAACCAATATCCGCCACAAAATCCAAGGCAGTATCAGCTAATTTGAGAGACATTTTTTGGTCTTCTAGACGACTTCTTAACAGTTGAACCTGTAGCTTAACAATTTCTCGGAGTTGGTCTTTTTGTAAGCTATGGAAAATGATAATTTCATCGATACGATTGAGAAATTCAGGACGAAAACTATTACGCATGGCTTCCATGACACGGGAACGCATTTCATCATAACGAGTGTCGTCTCCTGCTACATCTAAAATGTATTGAGAACCGATATTACTGGTCATGATAATGATAGTATTCTTGAAGTCTACCACTCGACCTTGAGAGTCGGTTAAGCGTCCATCGTCGAGAATTTGGAGCATAATGTTGAAGACATCACCGTGTGCCTTTTCTATCTCATCAAAGAGGATTACTGAATAGGGACGACGACGAATTGACTCTGTTAATTGTCCTCCTTCATCATAGCCTACATATCCTGGAGGCGCACCGATTAAACGAGATACGCTATGCTTCTCCATGTACTCGGACATATCGATACGAACGATGGCTTCTTCAGTATCAAAAAGATTCTTAGCTAGGGCTTTGGCTAATTCTGTTTTACCCACACCAGTCGGACCTAAGAAAATGAAACTTGCAGTGGGACGATTGGGATCAGAAAGTCCTGCACGAGAACGCTGGATAGCCTCTGAAACAGCAGTTACAGCCTCCTCTTGCCCAATAACTCGCTCGTGTAATTCGTCCTCTAAATGTAATAGTTTTTCTTTTTCAGATTCTACTAATTTACTGATGGGAATTCCAGTCCATTTAGAAATAATTTCAGCAATATCTGATTCTACAACTTCCTCTCGTAATAAAGTTTTGCCTGTGGTTTGTCGTTCTTCAATTTTGCTTTCTAAGTCCTTAATTTGTTGCTGTAAATTCGTTAATTTGCCATAGCGTAATTCAGCAGCTTTATTAAGGTCATAATCTCGTTCAGCTTGTTGTATTTCTAGGTTCAGTTGATCGATAGTTTCTTTGAGTTTACGAATTTGATCAATGACTTCTTTTTCTGCTTGCCATTGGGCATTGAGTTGGGATTGTTCCTCTTTGAGATCAGCTAATTCTTTTTCTAGTCTTTCTAAGCGTTCTTGTGAAACAGCATCCTCTTCTTTTTGTAAAGAAAGTCGTTCCATTTCTAACTGGAGAATCTTACGATCTACTTCATCTAATTCTTCTGGTTTAGAAGTGATTTCCATCTTCAACTTAGCTGCTGATTCGTCTACTAAATCAATGGCTTTATCTGGTAAGAAGCGATCGCTAATATAACGGTTAGATAACATAGCTGCTGCTACCAAGGCCGTATCAGCAATTTTTACCCCATGATGGACTTCATAACGCTCTTTTAGTCCCCGTAAAATGGAAATTGTATCCACTACATTGGGTTCATTAACTAATACCTCTTGAAAGCGTCGTTCTAAGGCAGCATCTTTCTCAATATACTTACGATATTCATCAAGAGTTGTTGCCCCAATACAACGCAATTCTCCTCTGGCTAACATGGGTTTTAAAAGGTTTCCTGCATCCATCGCACCTTGGGTTGCACCGGCCCCAACAACGGTATGAATTTCATCAATGAAAAGGATAATATTGCCTTGAGAATCGGTTACTTCTTTGAGGACAGCTTTCAATCTTTCTTCAAATTCGCCTCGATATTTTGCTCCAGCAATTAAGGAACCCATATCCAAAGCAATTAACTTTCTATCTCGTAAAGATTCAGGGACATCTCTATTAATAATTCGCTGTGCCAAACCTTCCACAATAGCCGTTTTACCCACCCCAGGTTCCCCAATTAAAACCGGATTATTTTTGGTTCTACGGGATAAAATTTGAATGGTTCGGCGAATTTCATCATCCCTACCAATAACCGGATCAAGTTTACCTTCTCTGGCTAATTGAGTTAAATCTCGTCCATATTTTTCTAAGGCTTCATATTTATTTTCAGGATTTTGATCCGTCACTTTTTGATTCCCTCTCACTTGTTTAATAATCTCTTTTAAGTTATTTTCAGTTAGACCAAATTCCTTGAACAAATTTTTACCAAAACGATCATCTTTGCTATAGGCTAACAGTAAATGTTCAATGGAAATATAGTCATCTTCAAATTCTTTGCGAAATCCCTCACTTCTGTCAAGCAAACTGTCTAAACTACGGCCTAAATAAACGGATTCTCCTGGGTTAGAGACTTTCGGTTGACGATGAATAAAAGTTTCTGTTTGATCCCGTAGTTTAGGAACACTAATGTTAGCTTTATTGAAGATACTTGTGGCAAGTCCCTCTTGTTCGGTTAGGGATTTCATTAAGTGTTCACTTTCAATTTGTTGCTGACTATTTTGTTTAGCAATATCAGGGGTTCGCACGATCGCTTCCCAGGCTTTTTCGGTAAATTGATTGGGATTGGTGGGTTGCATGGTTAGAATTATCTATAATGGATTATATTGTTATTGTAATCTGCCTTACTCCCTGAATAACGACGGTTTACCTCACTGTTTCAGGTTGGGTTTCCATCAATTATTAGTTTTCTACTTACCAAGGAATATTGCCATTAATAATTAATTAATAATGGAACATCAGAAATATTTGACCAACCTGTAAAAGTTGTGTTATGATTGCAGAAGAGCATTATAAATTGAGAGAAAAATAACCTAGCTAGAATTGGCTGTTTTATTTCTTTAGTATCGCTAATATTTTCTCCGAAGAGCAAGCTCGAAATGTTGAAATCAAGATAAATCATTCATGTCAATTTATGTTGGAAACCTCTCTTATGAGGTAACAGAAGCAGACCTCAATGTGGTCTTTTCGGATTATGGTTCAGTCAAACGAGTCCATGTTCCTACAGATAAAGAAACTGGCCGTCCTAGAGGATTTGCCTTTGTAGAATTAGGCACAAAAGCAGAAGAATCTAATGCCATTGAAACCCTTGATGGGGCGGAATGGATGGGGCGAGTTATGAAGGTAGATGAGGCTAAACCTCGTAAATAGACTCACAAACTTCTAACATGAAGAGATTCATCTTGTAGTAAGTGAATCTCTTTTCTCTTGTGTAAATGGTCTAGAAACTAGGGATTATGATTCTGGACAAGGATCGCCGAAACTGACGATACTTTCAGGTCTAATTAATTGGGATTGAGAGTCAACCCAATAGTAATAATCTTGTAATAATTGGTTCAGAAGACGCTGTTTAATGCGACTGAGAACTCCTCTTAAAAGGCTATTTCCCGTCACTTGTAACAAAGGTTCTGGCGTTAATCTTAATGGAGGCGGTAAATCAACCTCAACCGTCAAATTAGCCTGTCCTTGTAAATAGGTTTTACCCTCTTTTTCTTGAGGATATAGTTTTCCTTTAAGGGTTAAAGAAAAGCGATCGTTAATATAATCAATTCCCCGAATTTCACAATCTTGAGACCTTAAAAAAACCGTCCCTTTACTATCAGACCAAACGCCTAAAATAACCGTAGGTTGAAAATGATAAAGATCCAGAAAATTCAAAGGACGCATTTTCAAACGGAACTGATGATCTGATAACTGTTGCATTAATTTGGGATCAGCGATGGCCTTGACCAACCGTTGGGGTTGTCTAAGATAATGATGGATAGGAATAGCTGTCTTCTTAACGGGCAAAGAAAGGGATTCAGAGGCTTTAAATTGAATCGGGTCGCAAAAATGTTGATCGAGCATTGAGATGTTATAAGTTTTATCCTAGTGTGATAAGAAATACACTACAGGAAAATCGGTAAAATCTATAATTTTGATTAAGAATGTATTGTAACACCCCTAGACTTAAGGAATCTAGGGGTTTATGATGAGATAAATTCCTTCTCATTGGGAAAAGCCGGCTTCTTGGTAAGCCATAAAAAATTGTTGTTGGGAGAAAACTTTAATGCGAGATGCAGTTACCACGTTAATTAAAAACTATGATCTAACCGGCCGTTATTTGGATCGAGATGCCATGGCCAGCCTCAAATCTTACTTTGAGTCAGGAACCGATCGCATCACTGTGGCTGCCTTAATTAACGCCAATTCCCCTGAGATCGTTAAAGAAGCAGGACTTCAACTCTTTGAAGAAGTTCCAGAATTGATCCGTCCAGGGGGTAACGCTTACACCACCCGTCGTTATTCCGCTTGTTTACGGGATATGGATTACTATCTCCGTTATGCCAGTTATGCTTTAGTGGCTGGAGATCCCACCGTTCTCGACGAACGGGTTTTACAAGGGTTACGGGAAACCTATAACTCTTTAGGCGTTCCCATTGCTCCAACGGTTCGGGGTATCCAAATTATGAAAGAAAAGATCAAGACGATGGCCACTGATGCCGGGATTGAAGACACATCTTTTGTGGCTGAACCCTTTGATCACATGACTCGTGAGTTTAGTGAAATCTCTATTTAAGACTTTCCTAAATGATAGAGGCGATCGCTTTTGACAAGAGGCGATCGTTTTTTTATGATTAGGCTTTTGTGCAAAAAATTGTTAAGATATGGGTAGAACTGTAACAGTCCAATTCTCAGAACTTTTCTATTGACTAAGATCCATGAGTAAGAGACTATCCATAGGCATTCAAGGGATGGCCACTTCAACGTCAACTGCCCCAAAAGGATCAACAGTTAGCGATCGCAAACCCTACCCTAATTATAAGGTAATTGTCCTCAATGACGACTTTAATACCTTTAATCACGTCGCTAATTGTTTAATGAAGTATATTCCTGGGATGAGTAGCGATCGCGCCTGGGAACTCACGGAACAAGTCCATTTTGAAGGGTTAGCCATTGTCTGGAGCGGACCCCAAGAACAAGCCGAATTATACCATCAACAATTACGTCGTGAAGGGTTGACTATGGCCCCACTGGAGGAAGCATAACATTATGGGCCAAGGGGACAAAGGTAGGCTAGTCTGGAATCATTCCACTCATCTTGACGGGTTAATTCCTGTTCTAGAAAAGCTGATTAATTGTACAGGGATTACTACCGTTACCCCTGGGGTCATTAGTCGCGCTAAAGGCCATTGTCCTCATTTAAAATTACGAGTCTCCGTTCCCATTCGTGGGGGTTATAAAGCGATCGCACGACAAGGAAAAACGGTGCAAGAGGTCTTTATTGTCACAGATTTAAGCCAAAAAGAATTAGAATCGGCTATTAAACAAGTTTTAAGTTAAATGATGTTTGGGGAATGGCTATCAAATGGGGTTGTGTTTTATTAATTTTAATATTTTTATTAATTTTACATCCTTCTTTGGTTTTAGCTGATGTTGAAAGAGTTATTTTAACTCCTGAATTATTACAAGAAAGAATTAAGTCGCCTCAACTGCAAGAAGGTATTTTAACCCTTGATTTAACCTCCTTAGAGATTGATTTGACAGGAGAAAATAACGAATTTAAAGAGACATTTTATCGTCAATTACAAAATTATTTAAACCATAGTGATAAAGTGACTGGTTTAGATTTTAGTCATTCTTTAATAAAAGGAGATTTTTTCAGTAATCGTTTAGGAATATCAACCGTATTATCTCCAGAAGCTTTACCACAAAATTTAACCATAACTGAACAGAAAATTATAGAATCTAACGACAAATTTTCTAAGCAATCACCAGAAAAGATGAGTTCAGTTATTTTGTTTCGTGGATCATTACAATTAAATGAAGCACTATTGACTGGAAAAGTTGATTTTAAGAATACTATTTTTCTACAAAAATTTGAAGCTAAAAATAGTAAATTTAAAAAAGAAATCAATTTCAATAATACTTATTTTGGTAGAAAAGCTGATTTTAATGGTTCAGTTTTTGAGGAAAATGCTAACTTTAATGGAACTCAATTTCAAGAAGCGGTAAAATTCAATCAAGTTCAGTTCTTAGGGGATTCTACTTTTAATTATAGTCAATTTAAACAATCGAGTTCTTTTAGTGAATCTATTTTCAATAAAATTGTCAATTTTAGTCATGTTTTTTGGTCAAACAACAGTGATTTTATCAGCATTGATTGCCGTGATCGCATTGTGTTTTTTAATAGTATTTTTTCTGGGTTAACCAACTTTTCAAATTCAACTTTTGAGAAAAGTATTGCATTCCGCAATACTTATTTTGGAAATTTAGTTAACTTAAAAGATGTAAAATTATTAGGAATAATGGACTTTAGTAATGCTGAATTTTTAAGAGAAAAAGCTATTAATATTGCTGGTTTTGCTTTTGATTCAGATGGAGCTAAAGTTTTGGGTAATACAGGGGAAATTTCGCGATTTATGTATCTCAATAGTATACAAGGAAATGAAACCGTTTTACGTAACTTTATTCAAAATTTCCGTGATTCAGAACAAATACCTGATGCCAATCAATTAGAATATAAAAAACAAAAATTACTGCAACAACAATTATCAGCGCAAATTATTAAGACTCCATATCAAGATTATTGGAAACTCACATTTATTCAAAAAGTTGGTCATTGGTTATTCTTAAATGTTTTATTATTGTTGAGTCAATATGGTACTAATTTTAGTTTATTATTAGGGATTGGTTTGATTTCTATTGGTTACTTTGGAGTCTTATTCTGGTTATTAGATCGTTGGCGAAGACGCTATCCTAAGCCTATTATTCCTAATGTTTATGATACCATTTGTATAATGAGTAGTGGGCTTTCATTACTAAGCATCGGAACCCTAGAAATATTTAATTCTGCTGAATATCCCTTGATTACATTATTATGTTTAAGTTTATTATTGATTCCTATCCCGTTATCTTTAGTTAGTCTAATTTATGAACAAGGAAGATATCATGATTTAATGGAAAGTTCTTATTTTCTTTTAGATGGATCAATGCGACAATTACAATTATTAATTGTTCGTTTACCTGTGATTCCTGAATTTCCTTTTTTCCGCGATCGCTATACCCCTTTAGTCTGGGAAAGACGTTGGAATTGGTTGAATTACTATGATTTTAGTTTAAATAATTTTATCAAATTAGGCTTTAATGATATTCGACTACGAGATCAACATCTTCCTGGTTTAATCTCTACTTTAGTCTGGTATCAATGGACATTAGGTTTATTATATATCGCCTTATTCTTGTGGACGCTTTCTCGTACGATTCCAGGGTTGAATTTATTAATTTATTTGAAATAAGTTGCTCGAATTGTAACAATAAATTTGCTAACGAACATTTAAGAAATAGTATAATTTAAGTAACCCCAAAGCGAGATATCAATATGACTTCAGCATTACTAAATGACTATTTTCCCCTAGAATTAGAAAAAGGCGATCGTGAAGAAAAATTCATCACCTCTGGTGTAACTTGGCAAGCTTATGAATCATTTCTCACATCTTTAGGGAATAGTTCTCGTTATCGTGTCGCTTATCTCTTAGAAACCTTAGAAATTATGTCTCCTAGTCGCAGTCACGAATTAGATAAAAAAGCGATCGCTAGATTGTTAGAAGTTTATCTAGAAGAAAAACGTATTCGTTTCTGGGGTTTAGGTTCAACAACATTAGGTTCACAAAATAAACAAGCGGGAAAAGAACCAGATGAGTGTTATTGTATCGGTACAGATAAAAATATTCCTGATTTGGCTATTGAAGTTGTCTATACTAGCGGTGGTGTAGATACCCTAGAAATTTATCGACGTTTGGGTGTCAGAGAAGTCTGGTTTTGGCAAAATCAACAGTTTACAGTTTACTGTCTACAAAATGATAGTTATCAGGCAAAATCTAACAGTCAACTATTACCTAATCTCGATCTAAATTTAATGGCACAATATGTAACTATAAACGATCCTTTAGAAGCTATTACCCAATGGCGTAAACAAATTAAAGATAACACAACCTTCTAGGTTATCACAATGAGAAATTTGTAAAGATCAGACCAATTGCCTTAATGAAGTCAGAAGTTCCTCACTACGTTAATAATCAAATTATTAATTATTAATTACTAATTAGTCTTCTTCATCGCTTGGATTATTCACTTCTTCTTTAAACCCCCGTAACGTTTTACCCAAAGACGATCCCAACTCTGGAATTTTTTTCGCACCAAAGATTAATACAGCAACAATAAGAATAATAGCGACTTCGGGCCATCCTAATCCAAACATAGATATCTCCAAAAGTTAAGTTATGTCTGCATTGTGAAATTAGGGTACAGTCTCAGTATATCCTGGAAATACTGTCTTTTGTTGCATCGGTTACATAAACATGACTATTGTACAGACCTCACCCACTACTTTACCCCTACATCCATTAATTCGTAAGTTAGCTGAGGTTATTATCTCCCATTGGCAAGACTATTTGGATTTAAGCCCCTACGAGTTACCGGATGGTTTAGGGTATATAGAAGGGAAACTAGAAGGAGAAACACTGGTGATCAAAAATCGTTGTTATCAATCTCCCCAATTTCGTAAAATGCACCTAGAATTAGCTAAAGTGGGAAAAGGATTAGATATTCTTCATTGTGTCATGTTTCCCAACCCTGACTATTCTTTACCTATATTTGGTTGCGATATTGTCGCTGGCAAAACTGGGGTAAGTGCAGCGGTTGCTGACTTATCTCCTGCTAACCCTCAATTAACCCTATCTGATACCTATAATCAAGCGTTATCTCCACTAGAAACCCCTAACTTTTCTGATCAACGAGATTTACCAGAATGGGGTGATATTTTCTCAGACTATTGTTTATTTATTCGTCCTCATACTCAAGAAGAAGAAAAGCTTTTTCTCAAGCGAGTGGGTGACTTTTTAAAAGTACATTGTCAACAAGCAAACCAGTCTCAAGCAGTTTCGACTCAACAACGAAAATTAAATTTACAAGGTCAAGAATATTATTGTCTGAAGCAACAAAAGAACGATAAAACCCGTCGTGTTTTAGAGAAAGCCTTTGGGAAAGTCTGGGCTAATAAATATATGACTCAGGTACTATTTGATATCCCTAATCATTAACTTTTATCAGTTACCAGTTACCAGTTAAATTTATCGGTCACTGTTCACTATTCACTATTCACTATTCACTGTTCACTGTTTACCGATTTTAAGGAAATAATTCATAATGAATGAAAAGTCCAAATTACTAGAAACCATTGCAGGAAAAAATAGAGGTTTATTAGCTACAGAAATGGATCGAGTGAGGGTATTGTCAGCTATTGAACAACTCGAAGATCATAACCCAAACCCGACACCCATAAAAACTCCTGAATTATTAGAGGGAAATTGGCGATTATTGTATACAACGAGTAAAGGTATTTTAGGATTAGATCGTTTTCCTATGTTTCAATTGGGACAAATTTATCAATGTATTCGCACTGAAGAAGCTAAACTCTATAATATTGCTGAAATTGTTGGAATTCCTTTTTTAGAAGGAATTGTCAGTGTAGCAGCTAGATTTGAAGCGACATCAGAAAAAAGAGTACAAGTTAAATTTGAACGGTATATTGGAGGATTGCAAAGGGTTTTAGGATATCAATTTCCCAATAAATTAATTAAAGAAATGGAAAGGGGAAAAAAGTTTTTTCCGTTAGATTTTAGTATCGAAAATCGAGAACAACAAGGATGGTTAGACATTACTTATTTAGATGAAGATTTAAGAGTCGGAAGAGGTAACGAAGGCAGTGTTTTTGTATTATCCAAAGAAAAAAAGTAAGGTGATTTTTTATCAATTCTCAATTCTCAATTTTCAATTCCCTTTTGACATTGAGGACAAAAATGAGATGATCGCCCACCTAACTTGATCCGTTCAATGGGTGTTCCACAGACACGACAAGGTTGGTTATGACGACCATAAACCCAAGCAACACCGCCATAGTTACCGTTAATTCCCGTAACATCCCGAAAATCACTAAACGTTGTCCCTCCTTCATCAATGGCTTTTTTTAACACTTCTATCATCGCTTCTCGTAACCGTTTAACTTGTTTTGGGGTTAAGTGTTTTCCTAAAGTTGTCGGTGCGATACCACTTTTGAACAACGCTTCATCCGCATAGATATTGCCCATCCCTGCAACGACTCCTTGATCGAGTAGAATGGTCTTAATATTGCGCTGACGACCCTTTAATTTGTCAATCAAGTAATCCATCGAAAAGCTTTGTGAAAAGGGTTCTGGCCCCAATTTTTGCAGTCCTGTGATGATTGTTTCGGGGGGTTGGTTGGGGGGAACCCACCACACCTTACCAAAGGTACGAATGTCCACAAATCTTAATTCTTGAAAATGGTCACAAAACAGACGTAAACGGGTATGACGGGATAAAGGTTCGTTTTGTTTAACCCATAATAATTGACCGGTCATGCGGAGATGAACCCCTAACCATCCTTTATTTTCTTGCAGGGGGACCAGTAAATATTTGCCCCGTCTGTGCCACTTATCAAAGGTAGCATCTTTGATCGGGTCTAGAAAATCGTTAACAGAAGCAGGGTAAGCAAGTGTGCGATGTAACAACACTTCCCCACCCCGAATGGTTTGCCCAAAGGTCAATTGATTTAACCCTCGGCAAACCGTTTCTACTTCAGGAAGTTCTGGCATTTAACCCTGAGACAATTACTTAGACCCAACAACTTCTAATTCGTTTTCAGCAAAGTTATTGGTATTGACCCCAGTGGGACTCCCACTAAAGCCATTGTAATTGACTTTATCAAAACGGACGACGACAGGATAGAGAATACCGGCTTTATCGACAGTGGCAACGGTACCGATGTCGTTGTACCAGTAAGACTCTTTACGTTTGATTCTAACTTTGTCTCCACGCTTGACCATAGGTATTGTCCTTAATAAATGGATATTCAAAGGGAAGGAAAAAATCCTTATCTATAAAAGCCTACTATTGGATCGCAACACCTTGCTACTGCAAAAGTTTAAGTTTTATTGCGAATCTCGCCAAGCCACTTCAACAAAATAGGCTGGATGGCCTGAAAAATCACGGGTTCGGGCAATTTGTACCAGTTCTAAATTGAAGGGAATGGCGGTGGTAACATATTTTTGAGCCAAGATACCTAAGTCGGGGGACAGTTGTGATGCGGTGGAGGTGGCCAATAGTAAGCCTAACAGTTGTTCTATGGGTCCTTTGGGCAATAAAAAATGAGTCCCTAAGACAAAGCCGGTGGTTAGCAGCATATTAACGGACATATTGGTACCGCAACGGGGATGTACAGCTAAATTCCAAACCCCGGCGCGAAACCGTTGTAAGGCTTTGCTAACAGCGTTTTGTAAATCTAAATGGTTAACGTCTCCATAGAGATAGAAACCATTAGGAGTGGATAAGCCTCCTAAATTTTCATTATCTTGTAACCCTTTTCGGGTTTCGCTGAGTACCCAAACCGTCCCATGTTCTAAGCCATGCACTTGACGTAACATGAGTATTTCTTTTAAGCCTGGAATAAATCCCAGTTGTTCTAAAGTATCACTATCTTGCTGATGTTGGGGCCGATACCAGTCCAAGTCCCAAAGGTTTCCAGTAGCAGGGTTAACCGAGTTGGTCATACGTATAAGCAATTAAAGATATTTCTTTTATTATAAATAATCTTTCTTGATAACAAGTTAATTATGTATTTGTGTTATTTTCTTGCTCTGTTGAATCAGCATTATTCCCAGACCCTTATTTACTACTAAGATTTTCAGGTTTATCTGACTTGCTCTCGCCTATTTTTAGAACAGCCCTAACCTCATCTATCTTGTTAAAGTCATTGTTGTTCTCCTCCAACTTTGTCCTCTGCTTCTTCCAAAGTAGTTCTACATTTTCTGTTAACCCCTCAATAGATAGTGCACCTTTATCATCAGTAGTAGAATTGAGCTCAAGAAGCTCCATTTCTTTGTTTAAATGACCCTTGATCATTGACAGTAATTCAGATTTTATATTTTGATCGGATTTTGTATTTTCATCGGATTTTGTATTTTCATTGGAACAAAGCATTTTTATTCTCTTGTTGTTGGTTTGGGACGCGAGTTCATATTTTCGGAACTTCAATTCCTCTTTTCTTCTTTCGTCTAATTCTTGCGCTAGATAAGCTGCCCCAAAACCTACACCTAATCCTACTAAAGTAATTCCGGATGCCTGAACCACAAGGACCCACCACTCAGTAGTAGTAGTATCTGTTTTAGTAGTCTTAGTCTTATCTGTTTTAGTAGTCTTAGTCTGATCCATTTCAGTAGTCTTAGTCTGATCTATTTCAGTAGTCTTAGTCTGATCTATTTCAGTGGTCTTAGTCGCATCTATTCCAGTAGCATTTTTTAGTGTTATGAAGCTAATTACAAAAACACCTATTGCAGCACCTGCTACACCCGCTTTTGTGTTCTTGTCCATATTCATGTACTTTCCTCTGCTCATCGTTACCACCATTGAACACGACGAAAGAAACTAATGCTAGATTTCACAAAAAGAAACATCAATATTTCCCCCCTCAAGCGCAATTCTCTCACGACTCCATTATAGTAAATTTAAGTAGCTTTAATTCTATAAACATCACTTTGACACTCCACTGCCCTTATGGCGAGTGGATTCTTAAGAGACAAAAATCCTTAAAGGGTTAGCCAAAAACCCACTAGACACTCGCTCAAAATTGAGTCTGTGCTTACTTTTTACCAAGATGTTCGCACTTCCATTAATATCGCTCGAAACCAAATGTTTGCCTTTTGTCCGATACAAACCCCGTTTAATTCTTTTACCAGAAAACTTATGTTGGCTGGGGTTGTCGGCATTGTAAACAGGGATCTTATCTTGATCGTAAAAACTAGCTTTAGACGAGTAAGATTCCTCTTGTTCACAATATTCAATTCCGTATCGGGAACACAAAGCTTTAAGCTTTTGTCTAAGTTGCCAGAAAGGAATTTGAACAAAGTTTTGGTTATTGGAACGTCCAAGATTAATCTCTTGTTTAATCCCTGGATTATACCCAACTACAAGCTTGCCAATTTGATAAGTCAAACAATGGTTGATGATTATTCGAGCCGTTTTATTCAAATAGTCTCGAACACGATCATTTCGCCATTGGTAAAGTCTAGCCTGTTGATTGGTGAAGCCTTTAATACCTTCTCTTGGTGCGCTTCCTCTAGGGGATTGCGAATCGCCGAGGTCGCACCACTTTTTATCTTTCGAGGATTGAAGTTCTGCATTACACTTGTTATACCACTGATTGATGCTTTTAAGTCGTTTGCCATCAATCAAAAATTGATGCCCTTCAGTATCAAAACAAGCCGCCAGATTATCTACGCCCAAATCAATAGCAATAGCTTTTTCAGAGTCAACAGATGTCTCTACTTTTTCATCCTCATAAATATACTCAATCTCAAACCATCGAGCCGAATATTTTGGATGTATTCGTACCTCCTTAATATTTTTATCTTTAAGTCTTTCTGGGAGTTGAATTTTAACCGCACCATATTCCTTTTTAAATTGTTGAGACATGGGAATCTTAAATACCCCATCCTTAACTTTTATTCTCGGAATAATCAGAGGGAAATATCCATCTTTTGGCAAGTATTTAGGAAGTTGTGGTTTTTGGTCACATCTTCCTATACTAATGGCTTTAAGCAAACCCAAGAAAGACCGCATACTTCTATCTACCACCTTCATTGTCTGTTGAGCGATATCGGTGTTAAGCATTCGATAGTTCTCGTTAGATTTGCAGATATGGTAGTTAGACTCGTAGGTCAAGCGTTTTCTTTCGGCAAAGAAATATTGCCTACATTCGTACAGTGCCACGTTAAAAAGATTTTTACTCAAACGGCACAAGGCACTCAAGGCGTTAAATTCCTGCTGCTTGAGTCGTCTAAGTTGATTCTTTTGAGTGGCGTACATAGTTCGAGGTATTTCCCTATATATTAAATATATAGCGAAACACTTTAATTGTAAAGCCGTCCTACAAGGAGGGGGTTTCTACCCAATTTTTCGATGATTTCTTTTAAAACCCGTCGTAACTTTCTATTAGCAGGAATGAGTCTATTGGGGACTATGGCTTGTCAAAACATCAATCAATCCCAAACTATTGAAGAAGTTACATTTTCCCCTATTGAACCTTTACCAGAACGAATCTTAGGCAATACTGGGGTGTCTCTCCCCATCTTAGGTTTAGGAGGGGCAGGACAAACCCCTTTATCTAAATACGGACAGGAAAAAGAAGCGATCGCATTGATTGAAGCAGCTTTACAACTGGGAATCCGTTACTTTGATACGGCGGCCAGTTATGGACCGAGTGAAGACTATTTAGGCAAGGTGTTACCGTCTTATCGTTCCCAAGTTTTCATCGCTACCAAAACCGATAAACGAGACTACGACGGCGCATGGAGGGAGTTAGAACAATCTTTACAACGACTACAAACAGACTATATTGACTTTTGGCAGTTACATCATGTTTCTTTTGAGGAAGATTTAGAGAGGATTTTTGGCAAAAATGGGGCAGCAAAAGCCATTGAAGAGGCAAAAGCGCAAAAAATAATCCGTTTTTCTGGTATTACGGGTCATCATGAACCAGATGTTATTGCTAACGCCTTACAACGCTATCCTTTCGATATGACGTTAGTTGCTTTGAATGCTGCCGATGTTCATCACCCTCGTCCCTTTAGTAAAACGGTGTTACCAGTGGCTAAAGAAAAGAATGTCGGTGTTATTGCTATGAAAGTCCCTGCTTATGGACGATTATTAAAACCTGAAGCATTATCGAGTATGAATCAAGCAATGGGTTATGTTCTCTCTTTAGGGGGTGTTCATAGCTGTATCATTGCTGCTGAATCGGTACAACAGTTACAAGGCAATGTCCAAGTTGCGTCTCAGTTTCAACCCCTCAACCCGTCACAACTGTCTGAGATAGAAACCTTAACCGCAACGGTTTGGGAAGAAAATACCTTCTTCCGTCGTTGGACATAGGTTTAAATTATTAATAGTGTTGAATAAGTTTAAAACTTTAAATACGACATTAAATTTTCCTTAAGAAAAATGTGAAAATTATTCTCAATAGTCAACGAGGTTCCGCCTTTGTGGTATGATAGTCGAGACTGAAAATCTAGGCGTAGTATATTTTGTTGTAAAAATGGGGTCTGTAACCAGTATAATCTCGTCAACACTTTGCGATTAGTCACTCATTTTTTCTTATGTTTAGGTTAAGGTTTGAGCAAATGTACTAAAAACAGGTCTAGGTATAATTTTCAGGGGGTTGACAAAATTAATAAAATGTGTTTCTGAAAACTACAAGCTTTTTTAATCTTCAAAAATAATCGGATTGATATAATTATATTAAGAGGTATAAGCTACTCAATTCCTCGTCGAAATCGAACTTAGGTAACAGAGAAATTAAGGAAAGCTTGATGATGAAAAGCAGAAAATTTGTGTGTTGGATTTTGCTTGGTTTATTACTAAGTTTTTCAACCACTTCCCTTGTTTTAGGGGGAGATGGGACAATTGGTCGTTGGGATTATGACGGAGAAAATGGTCCGAGTCGATGGGGAGAAATAAGTGTTGAATACGAAACTTGTTCAACAGGGTTATTTCAATCTCCTATTCATTTAACTGCATCTAACTTAATCAGAGAAGAGGGAAAAATTGAAACTCATTATCAAGAAACACCTTTAGTGATTAATAACAACGGTTATACCATACAAGTTGATTACCAACCAGGAAGTTATGCCATAATTAATGGACAAAAGTATGAGTTAAAACAGTTTCATTTTCATATACCGAGTGAACACACTTTAAACGGTCAAAAAAGTGACATGGAACTTCATTTAGTCCATCAAAATGAAGCAGGAAAACTAGCGGTTATTGGAGTTTTTATTGAGGAAGAGAAAGCTAACGCAACCCTAGCAAAAATTTGGGAAAACTTATCAGAAACAGAAGGAATACAAGAAGTTAAAGAAAAGACGATTAATGCTACTAATTTTATAGCGGATAACCCTACTTATTTTCATTATCAAGGATCATTAACTACACCGCCTTGTAGTGAGAATGTTATCTGGAATGTTATCAAAGAACCCTTAGAAGCATCAAGTCAACAAATTGAGCAATTTATGAACTTATATCCCATGAATGCTAGACCTATTCAAGAAGAGAATGATCGCTTAGTGGAGTTAATTATTAATTAATCAAGTTAATAGGAATGTAGCATAAGTAGTCAATATTCTTGATTAAATAATTTCTTCACACAATTATACAATGTATAACATGATAACATTTCTCAGATTGACATACTCCCCCACTAAATCACAGATTGTAGTGGGGGATTCTTTCCACATCGCTGTTAGAAATTCCTTGCTCAACGAGACGACTTAAATTCTCAATGTTGCCATTGAGAACCCAGAGTAAGATATTAGTTTACAGCAGTGGTTAACAGTTTATCCCTCAAACCTAATTTATCTTTTAACAACTGAGTCAAGATAGATAAAGCACTGGGTTCGGATAAAGTTAAAGCTTGTATTCCTGTTAATTTTTTCACTAATTCTACCCCTGAAGAAGTGCTAGTGGCGATGCCGGTTACCAGATCCGGTAAAAAGCCAAACCCCTGACAAACCCCTACCACAGCATAGGGATCAGACGCACATAAAACCGTGAGACAAATGTGTTCTTTCAATTCTTCTAAGACCACAGATCCGTTATAAGGTTCTAATGGAGAAGCACCGGCTTCAATAACAACAACGTCAGGGTTTTTTGCTGCAATCATACTCAATAATTGACGCACTAAGACCCTAAATTCTTCAGGGGGTGCAACAGAAGACGGGAGTCCTACGTCTACAAAATCAAAAATATAGTCAGCCCCAGCATCTCCCATTGATAAGACATCACGATAACGTCCGGCACCGGTTAATTTAGCTGCCACAACTTTCAATCCTAACTGTTTTAATTGATGGACAATAATGCGGCCAGATGTAGTTTTTCCAGCAGACATGGATGTACCAATAATCATGATCGTTGGACAATGATAAGGAATATAGGGGGTTTTAGGAACAAAATCTTTCATGGCAACTTTTTCACCCTCACGCATGACATGACCTCGATATTGAAGGGAGGTGATGGGAGGTAATAAGTAAGATTTAGACGTTATTTTGCCAAACAACCCTGCACTGGTCATGTTATCCATAAGTCCATCTTCTGAGATAGACTGCCATTCTCCTACCGCTTCTAAGGTAGCTCGTCGAATACCAAACGCTCCAATAATGCGATCGCCTTCTAATAGAGTTCCTAAGCGTCCATTGGTTAATTCGAGTTTAGCATTAGGGGGAACAGGAGATAACACTTCTCCCACTACATAATCACCGGTTTCCCATTCTTTTCTGGGTAAAGAAACTACATCAAACGGCCTTACTTGAAGATCAGAAATACGAGTTAAAGAACTGTATAGATAAGGTGGATTTAAAAGGTTCGTTTTCATTATTTTTATCCCTCATTTCAAAAAGCAACTAAAAACTGATAACTGATAACTGTTTACTATTCACTAACTAAAGGCGGATCAAGCAGCAAACTAGCCAACAAAGCCGATCGCTCCACTAAACTATCCAGATAGATAAACTCCCCAGGAGAATGAGCCGCGTCTCCTACGGCACCTAAACCATCCAACGTCGGGGCATAAAGGTTTGTGGTATTGCCATCAGACCCACCCCCTGCGATCGCTTCTGTCAGGGTTAACCCTAGCTCACACCCCCGTTGATAAGCTCGTTGCCAGAGTTGTTCGCTCTCTGGGGTTTTTTCCATAGGTGGCCGGCCAATTTTCCCAGTAATAATCAGTTGAGTGTCTGGGGTGGTGGGTTGTAAATTGAGGATTTTTTGTTCTATTGTTCGAGCATCTTCGTGATGGAGTATTCTGACATCAACCACGGCGGTACTTTCTGGGGCAATAACATTGGAGCGAATACCCCCGTCAATGGTTCCGACGTTGACTGTAATGCCGTTTTCAGGATCATTGAGGGCAAAAAGTTGTTGAATGACAAAAGATAGCTCTAAAATAGCACTCGCACCCTTTTCTGGCTCTAACCCGGCATGAGCAGCTTTACCCACCACTTTCACTATAAACCGTCCCACTCCTTTACGACGGGTTTTCAGGTGTCCCCTTTCCCCTAAAGAGGGTTCCATGACAAACACGCGATCGCATCCTTGCACTAAACGACGAATATGACGGGTCGACTCTTTACTACCGATTTCTTCGTCGGAATTAATTAAAAATAGGGGAGTAACTCTAGGGGTCAGATCGTGATACAAAAGGCTTTCGAGGGCAAAAATGGTCTGTATTAACCCTGCTTTCATATCGTAAACCCCTGGACCGTAAAGTTTGCCCTTTCGTTCTACTAATGGCATGGTTTCTAAGGTTCCCACGGGCCATACTGTGTCACAATGACCTAATAGCAGTTGTCTGGGTTGTCCTTTAATGCGCTGTTTTGGTACCGCTAAGAGGTGTCCACCGGTGTTTTGACCTTTGAGATAGCGAACCCGATAACAACGGCTTAAGAGAGCATTTTTGAGCAAGGAGAGGACTTTTTTTTGTACTGTGGGAACTGTTGAAGGAGACTCTGCTAAGACTAATTGTTTCAAAAGATCCACCATTTCCCCCTGACGACTGTGAAGATAGTCAAGCAGTCGCTGAGACTGAGAGGAGGTTAGGGTGGTGGTGGCCATTTTCGAGTGGGGGGAGTGGGGGGAGTGGGGGGAGTGGGGGAGTGGGGGTGTGGGGGAGATGGGGTGTGGAGGTGATTGGGAGGGCTATGGGGTTTGGGTTGGAGGC
>JAAUYD010001290.1_pt1 | contig 23009 bp, 21 predicted proteins | sample 7278101 | NCBI WGS metagenome assembly JAAUYD01 (sample SAMN14350128, study PRJNA611818) | marine sediment metagenome | isolation source: surface marine sediment (0.6m) | place: French Polynesia: Moorea | collected 2018-08
GAGGACAAACCCTTGTTGTCAGAGTACTCGACGAAGTGTTCGGGCGCTGTTGCGCCGGTACTTGGAAATTATCTGAACGAGCTGTTCGCCGACGCCGAGGAAGCGCTGCTGGACAAGCTTGCGACAGTCACTGTAGCCCAGATGGACCGGACCGTTCGCAGGAGAATCATGAAAGCCGTCAGGAAAGAGACCGCCGCTTAGCTCTTTTTTTGGCCCTATTAGCAACCAAAAGTATTACAAAAAGGATTCGAATATGACTGATACGACTCGAGCCGGCAAATCATTGCTTGGTGTTGCCGCTGTGCTATGGCTCATCTGGGGCCTCGTCCACGCTTTTGCGGGAGTAATGACTATCTTCCAGGACACGCCTCAGGCGGTGCAGGCAATCGCCGATGGGGTAGCGCCAGCGCTACTCGATATCGACTATCCCGCGGCGTCAGGCGCGATCATCAATCAACACGGTTTCAACCTGCTGTGGATCGGGTGCGTCACCACGATCTGCGCATTCTTTGTCTGGCGCGGCTCCGCGGCCGCGATATTCGTTGCCGCGCTGACCGGTGGGCTGGCCGATATCGGCTATTTCATCTTTCTCGACCTCGGCGGCTTCGTTAACTTTGTGCCAGGCACCGTCATGACGATCTTCTCGGCGACCGCCATTGTTACGAGCTTCTACGTGTATTTTTACCAGCTACGAAGCGGCTGAGCTTCTATAGAACAGTGAGAGTCCACAATCTGCTGTTTTGATTGCCACAATCGAATATCGCGCCACTGGCTGCGAACCAGGCGGTTAAAGGTCTGCGCCGAACCGCGCAGCGGCGATAGGTATCTCGTCACCGTGCCTCCGTGTTTTCTGACAACGCTTTCGCAAACGTCTCGCTTGCGAAATCCAAAAATCTCCTGATGAGCGGGGACATCGCGCGAGTCTCCACAACGAGCAAGCGAATCGCGACTAACGGCATGGGGAATTTCTCGAGCACGGTGACGAGGTGGCCCTTCGCTATGCCTTCCATTGCCATGAACGGGGGAACCTCCGTGACGACATGCCCAAGCGATGCGAGACTGAGTAGGTGCTCGTAGTCATTGGTGACGAGCAGCGGCTCAAGAGCCACATCGATGCCCCCCAGTATCCAGGTCGACCGATTGCCGGTTCGCCAGCAGGCACTGGGTACACCTTGGAGGTCCTTGGGATGCTCGATCCGAAATTCCTTCAAAAAATCCGGTGATGCAATCACCGTGTGTCGGTATTGCGACAGATTTCGCCCGACATAAGAAGTACTGCCACCATCGCCAATTCTGAGCGCGACATCTATTCCCTCGGCAACGAGGTCAACGCGTCGATTGGTAACAAACACATCAAACTGTACGTCCGGATATAGATCCCCAAACCTGGACAGCAGTGGCCAGATCGGCTTCAGGTGCGGCGGAATCGACACTCGCAACACACCCGCGATGCCGTGATCGTCTCTGACGCTGCGTTCCGCCTGTTGAAGCACGGCGACAGCGGACTCGGATTCAGCCAGCATCCGCGAGCCCACCGGTGTCAGGACAAGCCCACCGGGCCCTCTCTCGAGCAGCCGCATACCCAATCCGTCCTCGAGCTTGCGAATTTTCCGGCTCAGCGTCGGCAACGGTACGCCCGTTCGCCGGGCCGCCTCCGACAGACTGCCAGCCTGGGCGGATTCGACGAAAAGCGCCAGCGCATTAAGGTCCATGAAATCTCATTTTTGAGAGGGTTGCTTGAAATTATAGCCATTCTAGCTCGAATACAAGAGGTCTATACTCGGCGCGACTGCCCTCACGCTGACACCTGGAGCCGAACGCCATGCCGTCAATTCGCACTGGATTCTCACTACTACTCGTTGCCGCCGTTTCGCTGTTCGCTGTTGCATCTGCCTGGGGTGAGACGACGTCCGCCGAATCGGCAACGCCCTCGGCGTTGCCTGACAACTGGCGGGACATTAAGGAGGGCGTCGACGGCTACCCGGCAGGACCAATGCTGGAGATTGCACTTCGCCGTACACACAGCGACAAACTGGAGATGTTCAAATGGCGCGCTGAATTCATCTCCATGCTTAGCGCGCAACCAGGTCCGCTCGTCGAGCGTGAGTGGTATTCCGTCTCCGGCATCCCTGCAAATAGCGGCGCAGGAACGTGGACCGGAATGACATGGTGGGAGAATCAGCAGCGCTGGCACGATATGGCCAACATGTTGTTTCCGAGCCCTGTGACGAGCAACTGGCTACAGACGATTTACATGACGCTGATATTCGTCAAGCCTATGGACGACCGGTTTGAACTGCGCACCGTTGCGCAGTCAGAAGAAGAGGTGCTCGAACTGGGGCTTCTCGTCTTTCCGACGGTTGACCCCGACGATCGCGAAGCGGCGCAATCTTCTGCGGCCGACTACCTCGAAGCTATCGCCGCGGGTGGTGCCGAAACGTACCGCTTTGATGTCTACCCGAACCCAATGGGATTCAACGGGCCGTACACGACGGCATACAATCAGAATGGCCCGCCGTCAATGGAAGGTGAAGAGTGGTACGTCTATATGGCAACTTACGCGTCCCTCGAAGTCCGCGATGAAGTGCACCGCAAGCGAGCCGTTCGGCGGTCGCTCGACAGGTTGCTCGATGCTGTTGTTGCTCAAAACTCCGACATTCAGATCATGACGAGGACCACGTCAAAAGTATGCTGCAAAGCCAATAACATGTGCGCACTGGACCCGGATGATTGTTCCGTGGGCGTGCTCGGATCGGAAGATACCTGGGCCGGCAATTGCAACGAATGCCCCAGGCCGTGCGAAACTGGCTACGGTGTCTGCTCGATGCTGTCTCCCAAGACCTGTTCGGACGTCGGAGGTAAACCAGTCGACGCCTGCCCGGCTCCAGCCACAGCCCCGTAGCGACGACACGGGAGAATTGCGCAATGAAAGCTGCTTGGTACGAACGTCTGGGTCCCGCCTCAGACGTTCTACAGATTGGCAACCACCCAACACCTGAGGCCGGTGCCGGCGAAGTTCGCATTCGTGTTCGTGCTTCCGGCGTTAATCCCGGGGACGTCAAGAAGCGGAGCGACCAGTTCGGCACCGGCATGGCGTTCCCGCGGATCATTCCGCACAGCGATGGCGCTGGCGTAATCGATCAGGTTGGCGAGGGCGTCGAGGCGTCGCGAGTCGGCGAACGCGTATGGTGTTTCGGTGCCCAAAGCTACCGGCCGTTCGGTACAGCTGCTGAGTACGTTGTGGTGCCGGCGAACCAGGCGATTGAGCTGCCGGGCTCGGTCTCATATGAGCAGGGTAGTTGCCTTGGTATCCCCGGTATCACCGCGCACCGTGCCGTGCACGTCGCCGGCGCCGTTGCGGATCGTACGATACTCATCCAGGGTGGCGCCGGCGCTGTCGGTCGATGTGCGGTCGGTCTTGCAAGGCTGGCGGGAGCGAAGGTGATCGCGACAGTTCGCGCAGACCATGACACGGATATTGCACTTGCCGCCGGTGCGCATCATGTTGTTGTTACGAAAGACCTCGCGCCGGCCAATGTGATAGAAGCGATTCAGGCGCTCGCGCCTGATGGGATTGATCACATTGTTGAAGTCGCGTTCCATGCCAACATCGAAATAGACGAGCAGCTGCTAAAGCTAGGTGGCTCAATCGCCACCTACGCCACTGGCTCGCCAATGCCGACTATTCCCTTCTGGCCGCTCGTATTCAAGAACATTCGTCTTTACTTTCTGGGCAGCGACGATTTCCCATTGGACGCGAAGTTGTTGGCAGCACGCGCGTTGAATTCAGCCCTTGAAAGCGACTGGCCAGGTTATGACATCGACGCTCTCGTCCCGCTCGATGCGATCGCCGAGGCACACGAGATGATCGAGGAACGAAAAGTCGCGGGTCGAATTATCGTGACTCCGGGCGAATAGTTGACGCAATCTTGCGTGTGTTGTTTGTCGGGGATTCTGCGGGATTCAGTACTACATAGTCGTGGAGAGTAGGGCAGTTGGTGCAACGAGCGTCCCTACAGTTTGTCTGCAATTACAAATACTTACGATGTAGTGATCTAACGTCGAACCAGGCGGTCGGGCGTTCGTACCGGGAGGGCGTTAGCCTGACGACAAGTCGAACGAACGGAGGCTCATCCGTCCGAGTGCGCCATTTCGCGCCTGCTGCGAAAGACCTTCGCAGGCGAGTAAGTGCTTCAAGACTCGCCATAGGATGCTTGCCATATAATGAACACAGAGCCCGGGAGCAACCGGGTCTCCGGTGCATGGGCCAGAAGAATGCAGATCGAGAAAATCTGGGCGCAAATAGAAGACGGAAAACTCATCGAACAACGAACGGGTTCACTACGTCGAGCGGTAGTCGATCTGGCCAAGCTCTACAACGTGAGTACCGCCCAGCCAGAAGTTGAGCGGACCGTTGGCTTCGTTATCGAGTACATTGAACACGCGCCAGCGTTGATGACGCAAATCGATGAGGAAGCCGCGCGGAATGGTGTGCAGGCCGATGTTCAACCTATCCTCAACGCCACCGAAGACTATTTCCTCGCGCCCGACGACATTATTCCGGACCGCTACGGACTGGTCGGGCTACTGGACGACGCGTATCTAACCCATTCACTGATGGAAGCGGTCTCTGACCGATGCAAGTTGCAGTCTGGCAAATCATTGTTGCCCGCTGAGGCGCACGCGATAAACACGTTCATCAAGCGGCTGATCGGCGTACCGTTCATCACTACACTCGACGAGTATGTCGTCGCATCAATGGAGCAACTGGGAGTAGAGCCCGAGATCAATCAGTTGCTGGCAGCGCTCGCGAAAATAGACCTGCTGTCGCTTCAGGATCCATTATGGCGACGAGTTGGCGCGACCATGCCTGGATGGAACTCGGCCTGAATACTGACGCAGCGTCCCGCTTGTTCGATGCGCACCGACAGCTCACGTCGCCTTGAGCGGCTTATTCCAAGCTTGCATTGCCCGATTCTTCGCGTCTTTTTCGATCAGGTCACCGTGGGCAATGATGATCCTGTCGAAGTCCCAATCCAGGATCTTCAGCAGGGATTTCCGTGCTGCTTGTTTGTCCTTCCAGCCCATCTGGTACTCCGGCGCTGGCTTCGGGTTGTCCCACATGTGAAAGACTGTCTTCCACCATAGCTTCAGCACCCAGTTCACATTCGGCGTCTCGTCAGTGAAGTTCTCAATAAGGTCGGTTAGCAGGAGTGTCTTGCTCGCCCTGTGGTAGAACGCCACCTCCCAGATCAGCTTGTTTCCCCTGACCAGGACCTGGTCGAGAACGCCCGCCCAAGCCTCGGGAGGCCGGTCTCCCAGGAACCAGTCGAAGTCCAGGTCAGGACGCTTTCTCTCAATTCCCGGGCATATATAAGTTTCTGCATCGGGAAAGGCTGACTGTGCGGAAGGGACGTAAAGATGGTGATATGTGCCGGGAGCGACGATGTAGGCTACGTCCCCCAGCTTCAGAATAGCCTCCTTCGTTGCGGCGTCGATCTCGCACGGTGAATGGATCAGGAGGGCCGTATCGGAGACCTTGATCACCGTCATGCGTGCATTGAAGTCACAGCCTGCGAAGTGGATGGGGTATTCCTGTAACCAGACCTGACCAGGTAGATATTCGACTAACGACATGTTTACGCGCTCCTGTTTTCAGTGTCGGCTTTTGGAAGTAAACCCTTCTTGCCGCAACTGCAGTTATGCGTCAATTCGCAGAATTGCGTAGCGACTCCATTGACATTGACCCGGTCCGCTGCGATAGAAGGCTTAATGCAAAGTGAGAGAAGCCTCATCAAGAGGGTGAAACTGTGGCCGAGTTTGTTCCTGCTACAAATCGTAGCGTGGATGCCGTGGACAGTCGCCAGCACTTTCGCGCATGTGTCGGTTTGGTTCATGTGGCTGGCCAATCGACGCGCGCGGCCAATCACGACAGTGAACATCGAGATCTGTTTTCCCGACCTCACGCGAGAACGTCAAGAGTCGCTTATCAAGGCGAGCTTGTTCGAAACGAGTATGAATGCCTTCGATATGGCGCGGTGCTGGGTGCGTAGCAGGGATTACCTAGAAGGGAGAATCACGAAAGTCGACGGTCTGGAATACCTCGATGACGCTGCAGCGTTCGGAAAGGGCACACTCGTGTTGCTGCCTCACCTGGGCAGTTGGGAGATCGTTAGCCTGTATCTCTCGAGCCGTTACAAGGTTACCGCCTTGTATCGCAAGCCAAGAGCAACAGCGCTTGCCGACTTCGTTCGCCGTCAACGCCAGCGACAGGGCATCAGGTTGATGTCGATCGGCACTGCCGGGCTGCGCGCCGTATTGCGGTCCCTGCGGGGCAATGACATGGCTTTGCTCTTTCCCGATCAGGTTCCTCCTCGAGAAAGCGGACAATTTGTACCGTTTTTCGGAGAATCGACGCTGACGATGACGCTGGCGTCCAAGTTGCTTCGCCGAAGCGGGGCGCGTGCCGTATGTGCGTACTGCAAGCGCTTACCCGGCGGTCGTTACGAGCTGCGTTTCCGGCCCGTCGACGAAACGCTTTACGATGCAGAGCTCGCCACGTCCCTCGCAGGATTGAACGAATCAGTCGAAGCTTGCGTGCGGGAGTGTCCGGAGCAATACCAATGGGAATACAGACGCTTCAAATTCCTCACCGACTTCCGCAGGCGCTATTACTGGTAAGTCGAAAACTACGACCAAAGGTCGGGCGGGTGTTCTCCGTTGCACCGATGAACGATCGCGAAATCGACATTGTTTGTTATCCTCACGGCTTCTAATCCCTTGCAGACATCTTTGGAAGCGACTTGGAGATATGAAATCCAGCAGGAGATCGCTCATAGCCAGACTATGGTTCACTAGTCTGTGTTTACTGGCTTCGGTTGTACAAGCGCAAGACGTTGCTGACATTCCAGAGGCAGTGCGCGAGAACGTGGAGCTGTTGATCCAGAAGGGCCTCGACGACACCGTAGGCTATGCCTTTGTTCGCGACCTGACGACGGAAGTCGGTCCGCGACTGGCCGGTTCCGAAGCGGAGGAGCGGGCGCGCGTTTGGGCGATGCAGGAATTCGCTGAGCTCGGATTCGCCAATATCCGCACTGAGTCGTTCACGATTCCATATTGGTCACGACGCGTGGACCAGGCCAGCATCGTTTCTCCCGCGCCGCAGGCGCTGGTGATTACGGCCCTCGGTGGCTCCACCTCGACGCCCCCGGGCGGTGTTGAGGCCGAGGTGATCCGTTTCGAAAGCATGAACGAACTGCGCGCGGCGAGTCCGGACGTTGTTTCTGGCAAAATCGTTTTCATCGACGAAAAGACGACCCGAACGCAGGACGGCACGGGATACGGCATGGCCGTACGCAAGCGCCACAATTGCGCGACGACGACAAGCGAAAAGGATGGCGCCGCCTGCCTGATTCGCTCAGTGGGCACGCAGACGCGGCGTTTCGCCCACACGGGCTTGATGATGCGCAATTCGGCCGTCGGCGACGGACCGGCCGCTGCCTTGTCACCGCCCGATGCGGAGCAGATAACTCGGTTGCTGGAAAAGGGCCCAGTACGGCTGCGGCTGGACATCCAGGTCGAGACGCGACCAGAGGCGCCTTCGGGCAACGTCATTGCGGAAGTCGAGGGTCGTGAGCGGCCGGAAGAAGTCGTCCTGCTCGGTTGCCACCTCGACAGTTGGGACCTCGGAACCGGCGCTGTTGACGACGCAGCGGGCTGCGGCATTGTGGTTGGCGCGGCTCATCTCATTTTGTCTCTCGATGAAGCACCGCGACGCTCGATTCGCGTCGTGCTGTACGGCGCGGAGGAAGTCGGCCTGCTGGGCGGTCATGCGTATGCCAAACGGTATGCGAACGAGATGGACCAACATATCCTTGCCGCGGAGAGCGACTTCGGCGCGGACAAGATCTGGCGCTTCGAGACGCGCTTTGGTGACGGTGCCTTGCCTTATGCACGCGCCATTCAGCAGATATTGGAGCCGCTTGGCGTCGCGCGGGGTCACAATCTTGCGTTCGGCGGGCCGGATATTTCCATGCTCCCCAAGTTGGGCGTGCCGGTGGTAACGCCGAGGCAAGACGGCTGGGACTATTTCGATGTGCACCATACGCCAGACGACACGTTTGACAAGATCGACCACGGCAAACTGAATCAGAATATCGCAACATACGCAGCCTTCGCCTACATTGCCGCCGAAATGGATTGGGATTTCCGCAAGGTGACAGAGTAGGGATGTGAGGACCGCATTGACCGGTCAGGTTCCCCCTTTCGCTCTCTAGACCTCGATGATGTCGAGGTCGTCGCTGGTCAGTGTCTCGAAGCCACTGGCTGTGATCTGCACAGTGTCCTCGATATGCACCGAGCCCCAGCCGATCTCCGTAAACGGCATGTCCACATTCAAAACCATGTCTTCTTCGAGCATGATGTCCGTCGTCATACCCTGTTGGCCGCCAACGATCTTTGGGTCGTCGGTGTGTTCGAGGCCAAGAGAGTGAGGAGTTGCATAGACGAACTCCGGCATCCCCGCAGCTCTTACTGCTGAGACTGCCGCTTCTGCAAGTTCGCTGTAACGAACGCCGGGGCGCAAAAACTCTGCCGCTGCATGCCACCCCGCTACCAGCGCGGCGTGCCGTTGCCGAGTCAGTTTGTCTGCTTCGCCAATCACCACGCAGCGGCCGAAGTCGCCGTGATATTGCGCATAAGTACCAAGCGCATCGATGAACATAGGTTCGCCAGGCTGCAAGCGTCCATTTCGTGGGCCTCCGGCGCCACACATCAGGTAACTGGCGCGCGCACCTTCCGCCGCCATAGCCGCTGCGTAGACTGACTCGATCTCCGGCCAGTCTGCGCCGTCGCGAAATGCAGCTGCGGATTCCCGTGCAGACGCTTCGTTTATCAATGCGGCTTTGCGCATCAACTTCAACTCAGCCTCGGTCTTGACGAGACGGATACGATTGAACACGTTGGCGTCTTCCCGACACTGCATCTGCGTCAATCCTGCACTCTCGAGCCAGCCGGCGACGCGTGCGTCGTCGCTGATAACGTGTGCGCGCTCGAGGCCGGCGGCACGAACCGCTCGGGCCAATGCGCCTCGAGCATTTCCCGAAGTGCGGCCAACTTGCGAGCGTGTCGCTTCGATGCCGCGTTTCTCGAGTGACGTCAGTTCGGCATCTTGTCGAATCGGCCAACCGTCATAGGGCAGTCCTTCGACGGCAATATGGTCGTGTTCGTCGCCGGGTCGTGTGAAGATGAACGTCTCGGGCATCCAGCTACCGCCCTGTGCGACGAGACGGCGCAACTCCATACTTGGTAATACGAGCGCCGCTGGGTGTTCTTCGCTGTTCGGAAGTACGGCGAAGAACGATGCATCGAATCGCTCGGCCGACATCAAAAGCCCCCAATAGCCGCTCAGGTAGTAAACGTTGATCGGCAGGCAAGCGATGAGTCCATCGATCTGCTCGAGCGCCATAATCTCTCGCGCGCGCGGCAAATTGAGGAGCATCGGCAGGTGCGTATCACTCATAGATTGATTGGACGACATCGGACCAGATTGTTCAACACAAACAGCCAACTAAGAAGGTTCGGGCTCCTGGCTACGGACCGGGCGGTCGGAGGTTCGAGGCGAGGAGGCAGCAATCCGACGACCCGCCGAGCGCAGCCACTGCGTGACTTTTTGCCTGAGACAGCGAACAAATGGCTAGATCAATTCGGCAAGCATGTGGGAATGGACGAGCACACACGATCGCGGCAAGTGTTGCGGATGCGGTTGGCGACCGTATCAGAGTCCGGTCGATGAGCTTGACAAGGTTACGAAAACCACGAGATTCTGCGATGAACTGGAATCCGCACCCAACAGGTTGACCCACTATTGGCGCTTAGCCAAATGCCATGAAACGCGTATCAGTCAAAGATGTTGCCAGAACAGCTGGTGTCTCAATCGCAAGCGTCTCACGCTACTACCATAAGCCTGACTCTCTGACGGAAGAGACAAGACTTAAGGTCGAAGCGGCGATATCTCACACTGGATACACGCCAAACGCGCTGGCGCGTGATCTTCGAAGGGGACACACCAACATAGTTCTGGCCATAGTGCCGTCGATTGGGATCCCATTCTTCGGCGAAGTAATGCGCGGAGTGCAAAGCGTCGCTGCGCAATCAAGTCTGTCGATAATTGTTGAAGAGATGGATAGCACATCGGATCAAGGCGAACGAATCGCCTCAAAGCTGGTTTCTAACCAAATAGATGGAATGATATTGCTCGCGAGTGCCCCACCATTCGACACCAAATTCCTCGAAATGCCCGACAAGAGCCGAAGACCAGTGGTTGTCGCGTGTGAATACATTTCGTCGGAACTCTCGGGACTGCCGTCTGTGCATATAGATAATTATATGGCTGCAATGGAAGCAACTCTGTTTCTGCTTTCGAAAGGTCATCGACGGATAGGCCTGATAAGTGGCCAAGAAGGATCGATTCTGATGGCTGATCGGGAAGCCGGTTATCGAGCGGCGATGAAAGATGCAAAAATCGCCGTTGACGAATCGTGGATTGTCAATGGGAACCTGACGCTAGTCGGCGCCAGCCAGGCAACTCGTGACCTATTGAGTCAACCCAACGGGTTTTCAGCGATCCTTTGCCTGAATGATGAAATGGCAATAGCCTGTATTAGTGAGATCAAGAAGGCTGGGCTGCGCGTTCCCGGCGACGTTTCCGTCATGGGGTTTGATGATATTCCGGTTAGCGAATTTCTCGATCCGCCCTTGACGACCGTCAGGCAGCCAGCCGAAGAGATTGGCCGGCGAGCCATGCATCGACTTCTGCTGGAAATTCAAGAAGGGACGGGGGCCGAGAGAACGACGGAGGTAGTCGATCACTCGCTCGTGATACGCAAGACAGTCGCTCAAGCCAACGGCTTCTAACTGCCCAATCGGCGTCTTTGCCAGAGTTCACGGCGCCACCAGCCATGACCGCAGCCCGTCGCGTCATTGATTACAAAATGTGATCACACTATACTGGTTTGCCTTGGCTACCCGCGCATGGTCCTTCATTGCCTATGAACCTGGAGCTGCTCGGACGAGGGTTTATACCAATGAGGACATGGAGTACCCGAATCGCCGGGACACCACAGTTCATTCAGGACAGCGGTTTCCTAGTCGGCCATGACCGTTCGCAAAAAGTCCGGATCTCGCCAGGCGCCATTCTTGAGGCGAAGCGAATAGACCAATGCGATTGCGAAAACGAGTACGCAGAACGCAATCCACGACACCTTCGGGCTGAAATCAAACACAAAGATGATGAAGAACTGCGCGACGAGCATAGCCCAGTGCAAAGACACGGACGCGATCATCAACCAGCGCGTGTCGCCTGCGCCCCTGAGGACACCGCCCGAAACAAGGATTACAGCGTCGGCCAATACGTAGCTCGACAAGCCAATCATCATAAACGCGGACAACTGGCGAATGGCCGTGAAATCACCGCTTGGCGGCGCAAACACCTCGACGAGTGGATATCGAAAGAAAATGTACAGAACAGCGAGGATGGCCGAATAGGTCAGCGCAATTGCAAAGGCGGCGGCAATTACCTCATTGACACGCGTCATATCCATCGCGCCAACAAAGCGTCCGGTCAGACTGATAACGCTGACATTCAAGCCGATCATTGGAACAAAAGACAGGATGTCCCAGTTGAAAACAATCGCCGCGGCAGCCCCCTCGGTGACGCCGTACGATTGGAACATGAGCAGGAATAGGTTGAACGCCGCCACGTTGAGAAACAACTCCAGTCCGGATGGAAAGCCGAGCCGCCAGAAACGTCTGAGTATCCTGGTGTCGAGAACGAACGAGTTCAGCACAGAGAAGGTGTTGCGGTGCTCCTTGCGCAAGTAAAAGAACACGAACAGCAGAAATGCGAAAAGACTCGCAACGACCGTGGAGACTCCGGCGCCGGCTATCCCCAATTCCGGGAGTCCAAGTTTGCCGAATACCATCGCGTAGCACAGGGGCACATTGATCACGAGTCCGAACACGTCACAGATCATGACGACATGCGTACGGCCGATGCCGGCGAAGTAAGAGGCGATACAGGTCTTGGCAAGAGTGACAACCGCGCCCGACATCAGTATCAGGTAGTACATCCGCGCCAGTTCGACTTGCGCCGGCTCGTGTCCCATTACGTCGAAAATGCCGACGACCAGGAAAGTGATCAGTGTCAGGAACGGAACGCTCATCAACGTCATGAGCATGCCTTGCGTAACAACTTTCGGACAACTCTCGAGTTTGCCGGCGCCGAAGTATTGTGCTGCCAACGCGTTGGCGTAGGAAAAGAGCCCGATGAAGAAACAGAAAGAGAAGAAAGAAGCTACGCCACCACCGAGCGCCGCGGCCATGTGGGTGGGGTCAATCTGCGACATGAAGTAGCGATCGGTGAAGATCATGACGGCGAACGCGCCCTGGGATATGACCATCGGCAGCGCAAGCCGAAAAAGTTCGACCATGGTTCTTCGACTGAAGAATTGCGGCAGATTCAACATGGGTCAGTTCGTACGTGTCGCGAAAGGCGCGCAAGTCTACGCGTTGCACTGGTGGAGGGGAAGAGTGCGAAAGTGAAATCGCGGATTTGCCGCAGAGGCCAGGGGGAGGCATGAAAGACAAATCGGACACTGGACCGCTTTCCTTCAAGGAGAAAGTCGGCTACGGGCTTGGTGACATGGCCTCGAACTTCTACCTGGGGTTCTTCGGTCTGTTCCTTTTGTACTACTACACCGACGTGTACGGCATCGCGCCGGCAGCAGTCGGCACGATGCTGCTGGTTACAAAGATAGTGGATGCAGTCAGCGATCCAGCGATGGGCCTGATCGCTGATCGGACCGATTCGCGTTGGGGGAAGTACCGGCCCTACCTCTTGTGGATGGCGATCCCCTATGGGCTGACAGGGTTTATTGTCTTCTTCGGCCCCGAGCTCTCGGATACGGGAAAGTTGGTGTATGCGTACCTGACCTACACCGGTGTCATGTTGGCCTATACGGCCATAAACGTGCCGTATTCCGCGTTACTCGCAGTTATCTCACCACTGGCAGACGAGCGAACGAAAGCAACCCAGTTTCGTTTCGTTTTCGCATCGGCGGGCTCGCTCGCGGTTGCTGCGTTTGCGACGTCCCTGACAAAGTGGCTCGGCGGCGGCGACGAACTGCTCGGATTTCGCCTGACAATGGGCATATTCGCCGTGGTGTCGATCCTGTTGTTCTGGACGACATTTGTGACCACACGCGAGCGCATCGCACCGGAGCATCACGAATCGAGCGTGCGCGAGGACTTTCGTGCGTTATTGAAAAACGCGTCCTGGCTTGTTCTCGTAGCGACTACTGTGTTGGTCATGACCGGCATCATGGTGCGGATATCGTCGACCGTCTTCTACCTCAAGTACTACATGACCGATGACGGAACCGTATTATTTGGCATCTTCGATCGCTTTGCCGTCTTCCTGTCGCTCGCCTCAGTCGGCCAGCTGACCGGGGCTTTGATTACCCCGTACCTTGCAGCGCGGTTCGAAAAGCACCTCCTGGTTCTTGCACTCAACCTTGGTCATGCGCTGCTCCTGGCGCTCTGCTACCTGATTCCACCGGAGAATTTCGGGCTGATCGTCGCGGTACACATGCTGGGATTCCTGACCTTCGGCGCTACGGCCACGCTGTTGTTTGCCATGTACACCGATTGCGCAGAGTACGGTGAGTGGAAGACCGGCAAGCGGACGTCGGGCCTGATTGTCTCCGCATCCCTGTTTTCGCTGAAGTTCGGCGCGGCGGTCGGCGGGGCAATTCCCGGCTTTATCCTTGCTGCTTTCGGATTTGTCGCCAATGAAGTGCAGACGCCGACGGCGACGATCGGAATACGTCTGATGTTCAATGCAGCGCCTGCAATCTTCATGGGGCTGGGCGGCTTGTGCATGGTCTTCTACGGCATCGATCGTGCCAGGTTGCACCGGATCGAGGCAGAGATGTACCAGCGTCGACATCCAGGCGCAGAGGGGGATATCGTGCACGAAGGGGGCAGGTCGCCTTGATGATACCGCCACCCGCCAGAATTTGATCACACTTTATGATCACAGTATACTGATCGCGCGCCGAACGGTCCGGCAGGACTGCTCGGCGTATTGGGTTCGCTAAAGACAACTGGAGTATGGGAATGGCGACACGCGGGGCACGACTGGGCAAGGAGCAGCTCCTGGAGGCCTTTCGCAGGATGCGGACGATTCGCGAGTTCGAGGACCGTATACACGTCAAGAACCAGGCGGGTGAAGTGCCGGGCTTTATTCACCTTTCGGCCGGGCAGGAGGCCAGTGCCGTTGGCATATGCATGCATCTTGACGGCGACGAGCACATTACCAGCACCCACAGAGGTCACGGCCACAGTATCGCCAAGGGGTGCGACGTCGTCGCAATGATGGACGAAATCTATGCGAAGCGGTCGGGTCTTTGCGGCGGCAAAGGCGGTTCAATGCACATGGCGGATCTGAGCAAGGGAATGATCGGTGCGAACGGCATTGTCGGCGGCGGCGTGCCGCTTGCCGCCGGCGCCGCATTGAAGTCGCATGTTCTCGGTCTCGATAAGGTCGCTGTCGCATTTTTTGGCGACGGGGCTTACAACGAGGGTGCAACACTAGAGACGATGAATCTGGCCAAAGTGCTGAATCTCCCCCTCGTGTTCGCCCTCGAAAACAACGGTTATGGCGAGGCCACGCCGTCCAGCTATGCGATTGGCGGTGACGTGGAAGAGCGCGCGAAGGGGTTTGGGCTGCAGACGTACGCCGTTGACGGACATGACTTTTTCGCCGTGCACGAGATCGCGGGAAAAGCGATCCGGGAAGCGCGTGACGGCAAAGGACCGGTGTTGCTGCACATCTCCATCTACCGGTACTACGGCCACTTCGAAGGCGACGCCGCATCTTATCGTCCCGATGGTGAAGCCGATGATGTGCGCGAGAAGAAAGACTGCCTGATGCTGTTTCGCCAGAAGGCTGTGGCGGGCGGGCAGGTCACCGACCAGGAACTGGACGAGGTTGAAAAGGAAGTCGTTGCCCTGCTTGACCATGCAATCGAACACGCCGTTGCGGCAGCCTCACCGGGAGCTGACGACCTGCTCACAGACGTTTACGTTTCTTATTGACTCGGATCCGCTCAACATGACTCAGAAATCATTCCGCGAAGCCATTAACGAAGCGCTGCACGAGGAGATGGCTCGCGACGAAACGGTCTTCGTGATCGGAGAGGATATCGCCGGTGGCACTGGCGGCGATGGCGAAGAAGACGCCTGGGGAGGCGTCATGGGCGTCACCAAAGGATTGCTCGGTCGCTTCGGTGCCAACCGGGTAATCGACACGCCGATCAGCGAGATGTCGTACATTGGCGCGGCCGTCGGGGCCGCAGCGACAGGCATGCGCCCCGTCGCGGAGCTGATGTTCTGTGATTTCGCAGGTTGCTGTTTCGACCAGCTCATGAACCAGGCGGCGAAGCTGCGCTACATGCTCGGTGGTCAAGCGAAGGTGCCGCTGGTCGTGCGGATGCAATGCGGTGGCGGTTTCAACGCGGCCGCGCAGCACAGCCAGACCCTGCACGCGTTGTTCACTCACATTCCGGGGCTCAAGGTGGTCATGCCGTCCAACCCCTATGATGCGAAGGGCATGCTCGTGGAAGCCATCCGTGACGACGACCCGGTCATGTTCATGGAACACAAGTTCATGTACGACGACAAAGGAGAAGTGCCGGATGAGGAGTTTACGGTGCCCCTGGGGATCGCGAATTACACCCGCGACGGAGAGGACGCAACCATTTGCGCCCTGGGACGCATGGTCAACCTCGCCAACCAGGCGGCAGACGAGCTGTCGCAAGACGGTGTCAATTGCACCGTGATCGACCTGCGTTCCACGTCGCCGCTTGACGAAGAGTCAATTCTCGAGTCACTCGAAGAGACAGGCAGGCTGGTAGTGGTTGATGAGGGCTACCCGCGTTGCGGATTCGCAGCTGACGTAGCGGCATTGGCGGCACAGTCGGCATTCGAGTCGCTCAAGGCACCCGTACAGACGGTTACTCCTCCGCACACGACAATTCCCTTCGCTCCAGTTCTTGAAGATCTGTATATCCCTGACGTTGCCCGAATCAAAGCAGCGGTCAAGGCGACGATGGTGTAAAGGACGATGAGTGATTCGATAAACGCCATCATCATGCCAAAGCTGGGCCTGTCGATGACCGAAGGATCCGTCGTCGAATGGCGCGTCGAGACTGGAGGGGAGATCGCGCCCGGTGACGTCATCGCTGATATTGAAACAAGCAAGATCGTCAATGAGCTCGAAGTTCATGTCGGTGGCACCTTGCGCAAAACCGTGGTCGAGCTCGGCGTAGATGTTCCCGTTGGCGCTCTAATTGCAGTGGTCTCGGATGCGGACGTTTCCGATGCCGACATCGATGGCTTCGTTTCGAGTTACATCGCCGGGGATGGTGAGATCGCCGAATCTGTCGGGACCGCTGAGGAACAAAGCCCGGACGACGTCGCGGTCAAGCCCGCACCGGCGACAGACTCGCCAACGGAGTCGATTCCCGGTTCGTTGCAAGGCGACTACGATCCGCACGCGGTGTTCGCGTCTCACCACGCCCACAAAATGGCTCGGCGCCTGGGCATCAATCTTGCCGCTGTCTCCGGGACAGGCCGCCAGAGTCGGATTTCGAGGAAAGACGTCGAGAATGCTGTGCGACAGGCCGGCGGCTCGCTGTCGGGTGCTCGTGATTCGGTCACGCCGCCGGCCAGTGTTCGGACGACACCGGTGGCGAAACGGCTCGCGGACAAACACGACATCGACCTGACGGACGTTGCGCCGACCGGTTCGCGCGGGCGCATCACCAAGGGCGATGTACTGCGCCACCTTGAGCAAGCATCGGCCGTTTCGCCGCGCGTCCCCGCATCGCCAGCTTTATCGTCGACGTCAAATCCCTACGAGGAGGAGACGCTGAGTTCAGCGCGCAAGGTGATCGCCAGTCGCCTGTCCGAATCCAAAACCATGGCGCCGCACTACAGGCTGTCGCTCGACGTCATCATTGACAAGCTCCTCGAGTTGCGTGGCGACATTCAACAAGGTGATTCGGAGACACGGGTTACGGTCAATGACATGCTGGTCAGGGCGGCGGCGCTAGCACTGGCTAAACACCCGGAAGTGAACATCCAGTTCGACGGGAAAGTCATTCGTAGATTTACGCACGCGGATATAGCCGTTGCGGTCGCCCTTGATGACGGTCTTGTCACTCCAATCGTGCGAAACGCGGATCAGAAAGGCCTGATCGAGATCGCCGGCGAAGTATCCGGCCTGGTTAAACGCGCCCAGACCGGCAAGTTGCTGCCCGACGAGTTTCAGGGCGGTACGTTTACTTTGTCGAACCTTGGCATGTTCGGTATCAAGTCATTCGATGCAATCATAAATCCGCCGCAGGCTGCCATTATGGCAATCGGCAGAGCCGAGCGGAGGTTGTATGTGGGCGAGGAGGACGCCGGGCGAGTTGCCACGTTCATGACGGTTACGATGTCGTGCGACCATCGAGTCATTGATGGTGCGACCGGGGCGCAGTTCCTGCAGACTTTCAAGAACATCCTGCACCATCCCGGGAGACTACTGCTTCAGCCATGACAGACCGTCCGAGTTTTCAGCTTCACCATGGCTGCATTTCGGTTGCGGACATGGATCGCTCGATCGAGTTCTATTCGACTGTGCTGGGTTTTGAACTCGAATCTCGAATTTACGTCTCGGGCATCACCTCGCAGATAGCGTTCATGGCCCTTGGTCAGGACCGCATCGAGATTATCTGCCACGACGATGCAACCCCGTTGCCAGACTTCGCCACGGACGTCGTCGCAGATTTCCAGGTCATCGGCACCAAGCACCTGTCGTTCGGCACAGCCCATCCCGAACAACTGCATGCCTACCTCCTCGAACACGGCGTCGACGACCTGACTGAGATATTCGACAACAACCCGACGTATAGCTATTTCTTCTTCCGCGACCCCGACGGTATCGCGATCGAGGTCGTGTCCGAAAAAGACGATTGCACCTATCGCGACGTCGTCGAGCACGCGTACCCCTAGGTGGCCTGTCCAGGGTCGCCGGCTTGACAACCAGGGGGAACCCGACCACACTGTGATCATAAATTGTGATTACATTTAGGCCGTGATGTCGGCGGCGAGTGACAGCTATGGAAAACCTCAACGAACCGTTCCAGCGCCTCTTCGATGAAACATCGGATTCAGGGCTGTCGTTGCCATCCAGCTTGCAGGAAATCTACGACGGTGACTGGGTCGTTCCTGATCGTGATGATCGCGTGTACGTCTATTCCAACTTCGTTCTGTCTCACGACGGACGGATTTCATTCAACGAGCCAGGTCACTTCGGCGGTGGTGATGTGGCCGGAGGGTGTCCCCACGATCAGTGGCTGATGGCGCTTCTGCGTTCGCGTGCGGACGCCGTGATGGTGGGCGACAATACTCTTTTCCTGGAGCCAGAGCATGTCTGGTCTCACCAGTACATATTCCCGGCGGAAGCAGACCGCTTGCATGCACTGCGCAATGAAGAGGGCAGGTCGAAGTATCCGCTGCAGGTGTTCTTGTCCTTGCATGGAGAAATTAACTGGGATGGCGAAGTCTTTGCGTCACCGGATCTTCACGTCGTGATAGCGACGACACACGAAGGTGCGGCAAGAGTCGAGCAAGAGAAACGCGGTGACGCGAAGGTCGACGTCATCATCCAGGATCAATCGCCGCTTGATCTCGCCGAGCTTGTAGGCCAGATGCGTGATGCACACGGAATCAAGACCCTGCTCCTGGAGGGCGGACCGCGCGCGTACGGATCGGCCCTCGCCGACAGAATTATCGACGATGAGTTTCTTACACTGAGCCCGGTCACTGTCGGCAACGACGGTTCGAACGACAGGGTCAGACCCGGGCTGTATGAAGGCATCGCATTCTCGCCTGCCAATGCGGTCCGCATGATGCCCGTGAGCCTGCGACGATCCGGCGCTTATCTGTTTGGCCGCTACCGTTGTTCGTATCCCGACGGATAGGGGTGGCATAGCAACAAAAGAGGCCAAATGTCTGCATCATTGCCGTACGACTATGTCAGTGCCGAGCTGCACGAACGCCGCGAAAGAGTCTTTCTGATTCTGAGTGGAGTATTTCTGGGCATGATGGTCATGCTCAATATCCTCGGCATAACCAAGTTCGTCGAACTTGGCCCGTTTTCTCTCGCTGTCGGCGTACTGCCCTATCCACTGACTTTTCTGTGCACGGACTTCATCAGCGAGTTCTACGGCCGACGCCGTGCCAACACGCTGGTCTGGGTCGGTTTCGGGCTCAATGCTCTGATTCTGGCGTTTCTCTGGGCGGGCAATGCCTTGCCGTCAATCGACTTCAAGACGGACCTTCAGCGTATCACTGCGGTGGAACATGAGACCGTTCTGGACAGATCCAAGACGCCGCCCGAACCATTGCTTGATCCACGGACCGGTGTGCCACTGCTCCGTCCGGTTGTGGAGCGCGACGGCGAATACATCCCGATCGAGTCCCTGCACACGGTGCCGATCATCGACCCCGAAACAAACGAGCCGGTCGTCGATCCACAGACCGGCGATCCGGTTCTCGAAATTGTCGAGTCGCACACGGGCGCGCCAATCGTGCGCGAAGAAGGCCTGCTGGGGCGCATCTACCTGACCACCCAGGCCGCCGTGCTGGCCAGCATGATTGCCTATCTCGTCGCACAGCTGGTCGACGTCAAGCTCTTTCATTTCTGGAAACGGCTTACGAAAGGTAAGCACCTGTGGTTGCGAAACAACGGGTCGACGCTGGTCAGTCAGCTCGTCGATACGACAGCCGTCGTGCTTATCACGTTCTGGGCCAGTATCTTCGCCGGGGAAATGACCTTAAGCGTAATCGCGACGCTCATCGTGTCCGGGTACAGTTTCAAGCTGCTGATAGCGCTCGCGGATACGGTGCCGTTCTACATCGGTTCGCATTACCTGAAAAAGTACTTGCAAATCGACCCGATCAAGGAACACGACATCGACGACGAGGCGACGCCCGAATCCCGACGCGCATGACGTCTGCTGTATTTCCGCTGGTTCCTATGGCCGACCGTGTCGGGCAAGTACGGTATCGAGCGCAAGCGGGTCCGCGGGGTCCTTCTGCAGCTCCCGGTACAGCAGGAAATAGGCGATCCCGAAAACATACATCTGGATAATGTCGATGATCATGTTGGGATAGTCGATCGCGTGCATGGCTTCTCCACCCACCAGGAACACGGCCATCAGCGCCATCCCGAGTATGGCGCCGAGCTGCCGAAAGATGCCGAACACGATCATGATGCCTATTGCCAGTTCCCAGAACGGGACCACGTAGCCGAACGCCAGCAGCAGGGGTTTTGGCAGCAATACACTGACATGCGAGCTCACGGCGTCGCTGTGTATTGAGTCTGCGAACCACCGGCCCAGGGAGTTGTCGCGAAATCCGCTGAGCACGAGCTTCATGACCTTGTCGTAGCCGCCGACCAGTACTGTCATGCCTACCATGATGCGAAAGACAGAAAACCCGATGGCCTTCATATAAAACCCTTGTGCCGGCTCGCCCGGCTTCGTTCAACCCGCTGCTGCGACCGCCTAGGCCGCCGCGTTCTCGGGGAGTGGTGGTGCGACCGGCCGTGAACTGAGACCTGCCAGCTCGACAATCTCCGGTGTCGGGAACCAGGCATCGGGCCGCATGTCCATGAGGTCGATGCCGCTGATTCCCGGCATCTCGCGCATCTGCTGAATCTGTTCGACGACAATCTTGACGCCTTCCTTGCGCCGGTCCGACGGTGGGACACCGGCAAGGCGTTTGATGATCGCATCCGGAATCGTAACGCCGGGCGTGTGCTTGTTGATCATCTCTGCGGCCTTCGGACCGGGTAGGGCGCCGACGCCGATCAGCAGATATGTATTCTGCAATATACCCAGGTCGGTGGCGCGCTTCACGAAGTCCGCAAGCAGGTCCATGTCAAAAACAAGCTGGGACGTCACGAAATTGACGCCCGCCGCGATCTTCTTGGCCATACGGTGGGGCCTGAACTCGAGCGGTGGTGCAGTGATCGCAACCGCTCCGCCAATGAAGAACTTTGGCGGCACCGTGAGTTCACGACCGCTCTCGAAGGTGCCTTCATCGCGCATCTTTCGAACCAGGGCGATGAAGCTCATCGAGTCGAGATCGAAGACCGACTTCGCTTCCTTGTGATCGCCGAGGCTTGGGTGGTCGCCGGTCAGACACAGAACATTGCGGACGCCCATTGCATGCGCGCCGAGCAGGTCAGACTGCATGATGAGACGGTTTCTATCCCGGCAGGTCATGTGCAAGATTGTTTCGAGATTCGTCTGCTGCTCGATCATTCCTGCGGCTGCGGTCCCTGACATGTGCGGCTGTGCCAGGAAGTTATCGCTGATATGGACGGCATCGACTGCGCCCTCGAGCGTTCTGGCGTACTCGATGAGTTCGGTACCATCCGCGCTGTCTCGCGGGTTCACCTCGCAGGTCACCACGAACTCTCCCGCCCTCAGCAGGCGTTCGAAACGACTGCCGCTGTAAAACGGCTTCTCCCGCGGCTCGATGAATTCGACCTTCTGCCACTCCGGTCGTTTGCGCTCGTCGTGATGGTTGCGCCCGGTCAGGGCGTTCACCCACGCTGACGAGCCCTGGAGCGACCAGTCAACCGCCGGATTGCGCTGGTAGATTTTGTGTGACCACGGCGTTTTGACGGAGCGATTGACAGCCTTGTACCACGTGCAGGTCTTGCTCCGGTCGACTTCGCAACTGCCGTCGTCGCCGACGCCACCACAGGGCCCGTTCCTCAGGTTCTTGGGGCATTCCATGGGGCAGGTCATGCCCGTCGAGTGCAGCAGGCACTGGCCACACATGTGGCAGCCGAAGACCGGTTTCTTCGTGGCGATTTCCAACGGCGCGAGAATGCGGCCAAGTACATCAAAGAAGCGCGGGAAGCGCTGGTCAAGTTTGCGGCCGAGGTTATTGATCAATGACATTCATTCACCCTCCTCGACATCAGAAGACATCAAGTTTGAGGGCAAACGAGCAGCCGATCTGCAGTCGATCATTGTCAGATTCAGAAAAATTCTAGGAAAGCAATCGAGTAAAGTAAACACTGCTTGTCCTGTTCTTCAGGTCTGGTCTATTTCATAGCGATCGCGTTTGATCACAGTTTATGATCACATTAGACTGCGCGGATTGTCAACAGTAGGCGGAGCGGCGACATGGGTTTCATGGAGAGCACGGCATTCGACGGGCAGGTCATCGGAGACCGCGTCGTGTGGGAAGGCGAGGGCGAAGTGGCCTGGCTCGAACCCTACGGCAAGGATGCGCTGCGCTTTCGCTCGAGCAAGAGCCTGCGCATCGACGAGGCGCTGGATTGGACCTTGCTTGAGCCGGCCCCGGCTGATGATGTCGAGGTCGTTGTCGATGAGCACAAGGCCGTTATCCGAAACGGCAGGATCACCGGTGAAGTCGATGGCGATGGCGTCGTGCGCTACCTTGACGATTCCGGCGAGGAGCTGCTGTCGGAGTACTGGAAAGACCTTCGCGTCGGGCATGTGCCAAACCGGAAAGCGCGCGAATTCGGCACTATTGCAAGCGAATCATTCGCGATCGACCTCTACTTCCACGCCCACGACGGGGAGCATTTCTATGGCCTGGGGCAGGATGCGAACGATTGCTTCGACCTCAAGGGCTCCACGGTCGAGCTTTGCCAGAAGAATACGAAATGCAGTATCCCGTTTGTGTACTCCTCCCGCGGTTACGGATTTCTGTGGAACAACCCCGCAATCGGTCGCGTCGAACTCGCCGCCAATCACACGCTGTGGCGCGCCGAGGCCGCGAAGCAGATCGACTACATAGTCATTGCCGGTGACACGCCGGCTTCAGTTATGGAGCGCTACACCGAGTTCACTGGC
>JAAUYD010059299.1_pt1 | contig 23001 bp, 18 predicted proteins | sample 7278101 | NCBI WGS metagenome assembly JAAUYD01 (sample SAMN14350128, study PRJNA611818) | marine sediment metagenome | isolation source: surface marine sediment (0.6m) | place: French Polynesia: Moorea | collected 2018-08
GATGCGATCGCGCGGATCCACGCCCTCGCTCATGACGAGCCCCCTCCGGCCCCGCTCCCCCCGATGCTGGTGGGAAGCCGGAACCTGTCCGATCCTACCGCGAACCCCCCGAAGAGCCCCCAGGGACCGCAGGAGGAGCCATGTCCGGATCGCAACGCGTCGTCTTCATCACGGGAGGAGGCAGCGGCATGGGGCGCCTCGCGGCCCGCAACCTCGCCGGCGAGGGCGCCCGGGTGGCGGCGCTCGACGTCGACCAGGCCGGGCTCGACGAGACCGCCGCGGGCCACGACGGGATCCACACCTACCCGCTCGACGTGACCCACGCCGACGCCGTCGAGGCCGCCGCCAAGCAGGTCGAGAGCGATCTCGGCCCGATCGATCGCGTCTACAACGCCGCCGCGATCATGCCGCTCGGGAAGCTGGTGGAGCAGGAATCCGAGGTGATCCACCGCATCATGGACATCAACTACGGCGGCGTGGTCAACGTGACCAAGGCGACGCTTCCCGGGATGCTCGAACGCGGCCGGGGCGACCTGATCAACTTCGCCTCCATGGCCGGCTGGCTCCCGATCCTGCTGATGGGCGCCTACAACGCCTCGAAGGCCGCCGTGGTCTCGTTCACCGAGGTGCTGCACCACGAGAACCGCGGGAGCGGGGTGCGCATCGCGTGCGTGTGCCCGCCGCCCGTCGCCACGCCGCTGCTCGACCAGGGCCGCGAGACCGCCTGGCCCAAGGTGCTCGACGGGGCGCCGCCCATCGAGCCCCAGGAGGTCCTCGATGCCATCGAGAAGGCCCTCGAGGGGGGCGAGCTGTTCGTGTTCCCGGGCCGGGGCACCTCCCTCTCGTGGCGCATGCGGCGCTTCTTCCCGGACCTCGTGTGGTCGATGGTCCACCGCACCGAGGGCTGGTAGGCGCCTATACTCGGCCGACCCCCTCCCCGGAGCCCCCCGCATGTTCGATCTCGTGATCCGCAACGGACTGATCCACGACGGGAGCGGCGATGCGCCCTTCCGCGGCGACGTCGCCATCGTCGGCGAGCGGATCGCCGCCGTGGGCACGATCGACGAGACGCAGGTGGGCCCCGAGACCGAGATCCTCGACGCCACCGGCCAGATCGTCACGCCGGGCTTCGTCGACGCGCACACGCACTACGACGGACAGATCACCTGGGATCCCTTCGTGACCCCTTCGACCCATCACGGGGTCACGACGATCGTCACCGGCAACTGCGGCGTCGGCTTCGCGCCCTGCCGGCCGGAGCAGCGGGACTGGCTGATCGGCCTGATGGAGGGCGTCGAGGACATTCCGGGAACGGCCCTCCACGAGGGCATCGTCTGGGACTGGGAGAGCTTCCCCGAGTATCTGGACGCGCTCGAGAGGAAGCCCCTGGCCATCGACGTCGGAACCCAGGTGCCCCACGGCGCCGTCCGCGCCTACGTAATGGGCGAGCGCGGCCCCGCCCACGAGGTGGCGACGCCCGAGGAGATCGCCGGCATGGCGCAGGTGGTGCGCGAGGCCGTCGAGGCCGGCGCCCTCGGCTTCAGCACCTCGCGCACCGAGAAGCACCGGGACTCGAAGGGAGTGGTCACCCCGTCGATCACCGCGCACGAGGAGGAGCTGGTCGGCATCGCACGCGCCCTCGGCGAGGCCGGCAAGGGTGTCCTCCAGGGCATCTCCGACTTCTACGACTTCGAGAACGAGTTCCGCATGTTCCGGCGCATGACCGAGGCGTCGGGGCGGCCCGTGTCGATCACCGTCGAGCAGCAGGACGCGCGACCCGACTGGTGGCGGCAGCTGCTCGACGCGCTGACCGAGGCCCAGGCCGAAGGGCTCCCCATGCGGGGACAGGTTCCGCCCCGTGCGACGGGCGTGCTCCTCGGGCTCTCCGTCACGCTCAACCCCTTCGTGATCTACCCCTCGTGGCGCGAGCTCGCAGGCCGGCCGCTCGACGAGCAGGTGGCGACGATGCGCGACCCGGCCTTCCGGGCGCGCCTCCTCTCGGAGACACCGCGCGAGATCAACCAGCCGCTGGCGCGAGAGATCCTGACGAGCTTCCACAAGATGTACCGGCTGGGGGAGCCCGCCAACTACGAGCCCGCCCCCGAGGACTCCTTCGCCGCGCGGGCCGAGCGCGAGGGGACGACGCCCCAGGAGCTGGTCTACGACGCGATGCTCGAGAAGGAGGGGCGGGCCGTCATCTACCACCCGCTCTTCAACTACCTGCCGGGCAATCTCGACTACGTGAAGGAGATGCTCGAGCACCCGCACACGACCTTCGGCCTGGGCGACGGCGGCGCCCACTGCGGCGTGCTGTGCGACGCGAGCTTCCCGACCACCCTGATCCAGCACTGGGGTCGCGATCGCACCCGGGGAGAGCGCATCCCCCTCGAGCGGCTGGTGAGCATGCAGACCCGCGAGACGGCGGAGCTCGTCGGCCTGAACGATCGCGGCCTGCTGCGGCCCGGCTACAAGGCGGACGTGAACGTCATCGACTTCGAGCGGCTCTGCCTCCACGAGCCCACGGTGGTGCACGACCTCCCGGCCGGGGGCCGCCGCCTGGTGCAGCGCGCGAGCGGCTACGTGGCGACCCTGGTCTCGGGAAAGGTGGCCTTCCGCGAGGGCGAGCCCACGGGAGCGCTGAACGGGCGGCTCGTGCGAGGGAGCCAGCCTGCGCCGGCCACCTAGTCGGTCCGCCTAACGGTCCGCGGTCCGCGGTCCGCCCGGTGGTGGCCGCCTAGTGGTTGTGGCCCTCGTGGCCCGGCTGGACGGGCAGCGGATCCGGTAGCCCCTCGAAGGCCGGGTGGTTCGGATCGCCCCCGGTCAGGGTGAGCGCGAACAGGAAGGGCACGTAGGTCATCGCCGGCCGGTCGTTCACCAGGATGAACGGCGTCCCCTCGAGGCCGGCCTCCATCGCGAGCTCGATGTCGTCCGCGATCTTCGCCGCGGTCTCCGGCGACTCGACGCAGGCCTCGAGCGTCGAGCGGGGCGCGAGACGGCCGGCCACCTCGTAGATCGAGTCGGTCCGCAGCGGCGCCGCGTCCTCGTGGAGCCAGCCCGCGAGGTCGAGGGCGCGGGGATCCTCCTCGAGACACACCCGCACCTGCGCGGCCAGACAGACCTGGGGACGGCCCTGACCCTGCACCTCGTCGTTGCAGGACCCGTCGAGCGGGAACACGCGCTGCTCGACGGCGATGGAGCCGGCGGGAACGGCGGCGAGCAGCTGCTCGAGCCCCTTGTGGAAGGTGGCGCAGTGGGAGCAGCCCGAGTCGGTGAAGGTGGTGATGCGCAGCGTCGCGGCCTCGCTCCCGAACAGGGCCCGAGGCTCGCGGGACTTCACGGGCGTGGCTGCCGCGTAGCGCGCCCGCGCCGTCGACAGGAAGGTGCGCTCCTGCTCGGGGAGCGACTCGAGGAGCTGCTCCAGCCGGGCCAGGGAGTCTCCACCGATCGCGGGCTGGGCCTCGGCCAGGCGGTCGCCGCCGTGGCGATCGCCGGCCTTGGGCGTCGCGAGCCCGGGATACAGGAGCACCGCGAAGCTGAGCGCCACGCCCGCGGCGGCCCAGCCGATGCCGCGGCCGAAGGCGCGTGGCATGAGCGCCCCGCTCGCCACGAAGACGAGGCCCGCGTAGACGGCGACCAGCACGTAGGTCAGAGCGCAGTTGCTGCAGAACTCGCCGGCCCCGACGCTCACCGCGAGCAGGACGAGCACCGAGACGGCCCCGGCGCCGGCGACGATGGCGGTTCCGCTCCAGACCGGCTCCGGGTCGCCGCCACCGAGCAGCCGCTGGCGGGTCAGGAGCGGCAGCACCAGGGCCACGACGCTCCACACGAGACCCCAGGCCGCGACGGGAAGCCCCGTCAGGGCGTGGACCTGGTTGGCGAAGGGCCCGTCCCACAACGCGGCGCAGCCCTCGCCGCCGAGTGCGCAGAAGGCCTCGCCCCCGCCGCGAGCCACCAGCAGCTGCTGCCACAGGAACGCCGACCAGAGGGCGTTGAGCAGCGCCGCGACGGCTGCCGAGAGCAGCAGGGGGTTCAGGGCCGGGGGCGTCTTCGGGTTCGTCATCGGTCCTCGCTTCGAGCCCCCGGAGGATAGGGATCCGGGACGCCGCGCCACCTCCTGCCCTGGATCCGCTTCCCTCGCGAGAGCGCGCCCCTTCCCCTACACCTTGGAGCCCGGGGCGCCCCCCCTCCCCGCAAGGCGAAGGAGATCCGATGGGCCATCAGTGTTTCGAGGTGAGCGAGAAGGACCAGGTCGCCCACGTCGTCCTGAACCGACCCGAGAAGCGCAACAGCATGATCCCGGCCTTCTGGGACGAGCTGCCGGAGATCGTCCGCGACATCGACGAGAACGCCCGGGCCCGCGCCATCGTGATCTCCTCGACCGGCCCGCACTTCTCCTCGGGTCTCGACGTCACCGCGTTCGCTCCGAAGCCTGCGTCCGACGAGTCCGACGCCGCCCGTCGGAAGGCGCGCCGCACCAAGGGTGCCCGCTTCTACGACGACGTGCGGCGCATGCAGGGTGCGTTCTCGGCGCTCGAGCAGTGCCGGATCCCGGTGCTGGCGGCGATCCAGGGCGGCTGCATCGGCGGGGGCGCCGATCTCGTGACGGCCTGTGACATGCGGTACGCCACCGAGGACGCCTATCTCACCATCTACGAGATCAACATCGGCATGACCGCCGACGTCGGCACCTTTCCCCGGCTGGTGAAGCTGATCCCCGAGGGCATCGTCCGGGAGCTCGCCTACACCGGCCGGCGCATGTCCGCGGCCGAGGCCAAGGAGGTGGGCCTCGTGAACCAGGTCTTCCCCGACCAGGACACGATGCTCGAGGGCGTACACGCGGTCGCCCGCGAGATCGCGAGCAAGGCGCCGCTCGCCGTCTACGGCTGCAAGCGCATGATCAACTACGCGCGCGATCACACCACGGCCGAGGGTCTCGACTACGTCGGCATCTGGAACGCGAGCATGCTCCAGCCCGAGGAGATGGCCGAGGCCATGGCGGCCAAGGCCGAACGTCGGGCGGGCGACTTCGCCGAGCTGCCCGAGATCAAGCGGCGCACGGACCCCGACGTCTTCTGACCCCCGTGTGGATCGCGCGGCCCGACGACTGGCACGTGCACCTGCGCGACGGCGACATGCTGGCGCGCGTGGTGCCGGCGACGGCGCGTGCCTTCGGGCGCGCCATCGTGATGCCGAACCTGGATCCGCCCGTCCGCACGACCGCGGACGCGCGCGCCTATCGCGAGCGCATCCTCGCGCGCGTGCCCGAGGGCGTGCGCTTCGAGCCGCTGATGACGCTGTATCTCACCCCGGAGACCCGCAGAGAGGAGATCCCGATCGCCCGGAGCTCGGGCTTCGTCGCGGGCGTGAAGCTCTATCCCCGAGGCGCCACCACCAACGCCGGCGCGGGCGTGGACTCCCTGGACGAGCTCTTCCCGGTGCTCGAAGCGATGGAGCGGGAGGACCTGCCGCTCCTCGTGCACGGCGAGGTGACCGAGCCCGAGTGCGACGTGTTCGACCGCGAGCGGGTGTTCCTCGACCGCACCCTGGCGCCTCTGGTCGAGCGCTTCCAGGGGCTGCGCGTCGTCTTCGAGCACATCACCACGGCCGAGGCCGCGCACTACGTGCGCGAGGCACCGCCCCGGGTCGGAGCGACGCTCACGCCCCAGCACCTTCTGCTGAACCGGAACGCGATCTTCGAGGGCGGCCTGCGCCCGCATCACTACTGCCTCCCGGTTCTCAAGCGCGAGCGCGATCGCGCGGCGCTCCTCGAGGCCGCGACCTCGGGCGATCCCCACTTCTTCCTCGGCACCGACAGCGCCCCCCACGCGCGCCGGGAGAAGGAGTCCGCGTGCGGCTGCGCCGGAATCTACTCCGCGCCCATCGCCATGGAGCTCTACGCGGAGGCCTTCGCCGACGCCGGCGCCTTGGGCCGCCTCGAGGGCTTCGCGAGCCACCACGGCCCCGACTTCTACGGCCTGCCGCGGAACACCGAGCGCATCCGCATCGAGGCAGAGCCCTTCGACGTACCCGCCGGCCCCGAGGGCGACGACGTCCCGGAGCTCTTCTTCGCGGGGCGGCGCCTCTCGCACCGGGTGGTCGAAGGCCCGGGGTCGTCGGCCGCTCAGACCTTGTAGATCGCTCCCAGGATCCGGTCGAAGAGGCGGTCGGGGAGGAAGGGCTTGAGCGCGGCGCCCGCCTTCTGGGACGGCATGCCGATCACGTAGCGGGGCCGCGGCGAGCGCGTCTCGAGCACGCGCGCGAGGAGCTTCGCCAGCTGAAGCGGGTCGGACCCGTTGCGCTCGTCGTGCTCCATCTGGGCGATGGCCCGACCGCAGCGCTCGGCGTAGGCCGACTCGCCGCGGCTCGCCTCGCTGAACACCCGGGCGTCCGTGAAGTCCGTGCGGAAGTCTCCCGGCTCGATCAGCACGACGTCGATGCCGAACGGAGCGACCTCCACGCGCAGGGCGTCGCTCAGCGACTCGACGGCGTACTTCGAGGCCGAGTAGAAGCCCTGGAAGGGGATCGTGACGAGCCCCCCGATCGAGCTGACGTTCACGATGCGGCCCCGACCCTGAGCGCGCAGGATCGGGAGGACCGCGCGACAGACGCGGTGGACGCCGAAGAAGTTCGTCTCGAAGAGCGAGCGCGCCTCGGCGACGCTCGTGTCCTCGACGGAGCCAGCGAGCCCGACGCCGGCGTTGTTCACCACGGCGTCGAGACGGCCCTCCCGCTCGGCCACGAAGGCCACGGCCTTTCTGACGGAGTCGTCGTCGCACACGTCCATCGGGATCATCACGGGGCCCGAGGCCGGGGCGTCCTCGAAACGCGCCCGTCGGCTCGTCCCGTAGACGCGATGACCGAGGCCGGCGAGGTGCTCCGCACATGCGCGGCCGAAGCCGGACGAGGCACCGGTGATCAGGACGACCTGGCTGGACATGGCGCTCCCTCGGGTTGGTCTGCTCGGGAATTGTGGACTACCCATCGGTCGGAGCAACCCGTTGGACCGCTTCGACCGCGAGCACATCTGGCACCCCTATACGTCGATGACGGCGCCACTGCCGACCTACGGCGTGCGCTCGGCCGAGGGCGTGCGCATCCGGCTCGACGACGGCCGCGAGCTCGTCGATGGCATGGCGTCGTGGTGGTGCGCCATCCACGGCTACTCCCACCCGGTCCTGAACGCGGCCATCGAGAAGCAGCTGCGCGACTTCTCCCACGTGATGTTCGGCGGCTTCCACCACGAGCCCGCCACCCGTCTCGCGCGCCTGCTGGTCGACCTCACGCCCGAGGGCCTCGACCACGTCTTCTTCAGCGACTCGGGCTCGGTGAGCGTCGAGGTCGCCATCAAGATGGCGATCCAGTACTGGCACAACAAAGGGAAGCCCGAGCGCCACCGGCTGCTCACGATCCGGGGCGGGTACCACGGCGACACCTTCGGCGCGATGTCGGTCTGCGACCCGGTGACCGGCATGCACGGCCTCTTCTCGGGGGTGCTCGCCCAGCAGCTCTTCGCCCCCCGGCCCGAGGGACGCTTCGGCGACCCTCCCGCGCCGGGCGACCTCGAGGCGATCCGTGCGCTGCTGGAAGAGCACGCGGGCGAGGTGGCCGCCGTCATCCTCGAGCCCATCGTGCAGGGCGCCGGCGGCATGTGGTTCTATTCGGCCGAGACGCTCCGGGGCATCGCCGAGCTCTGCGACGAGTTCGACGTGCTGCTCGTCTTCGACGAGATCGCGACGGGCTTCGGCCGCACCGGGCGCCTCTTCGCCCTCGAGCACGCGGAGGTCGCCCCCGACATCCTGTGCCTCGGAAAGGCGCTCACCGGCGGCACCGTGAGCCTGGCCGCCACCCTGGCCAACGTGCGCGTGCGCGACGGGCTCTCGGAGAACGGCGGCGTCCTGATGCACGGGCCGACCTTCATGGGCAACGCCCTCGCCTGCTCCGTGGCCGCGGCCAGCATCGAGCTCCTGCTCTCCGACGACTGGGCGAGCCGCATCCGCCGCCACGAGGCCCAGCTCGAGCGCGAGCTGCGTCCCTTCGCGGACCACCCCGAGGTCGCCGACGTGCGGGTGCTGGGCGCCATCGGCGTGGTACAGACGAAACGGCCCGTCGACGTCGCCGCACTCCAAGCTCGCTTCGTCGAGCGGGGCGTCTGGATCCGCCCCTTCAACGACCTGGTCTACCTGATGCCGCCCTACGTGATCGCCGAGGACGAGCTCTCGCAGCTCACGCGTGCGATCGGCGACGCGCTCGACGCGCTCTGACTGCGAGCCAGGGCGCGAGCGCCAGCACCCCCTCGAAGCCGAGGCCGCAGGCACTGCCCAGCCGCTCGTCGTCGTCCGCGTTCCCGGAGCACTGGCCGTCGGCCCCGTCGACGAGGCCGTCGCCGTCGTTGTCGACGCCGTCGCTGCACTCGGGGTTCTCCACGTTGCGCAGGGTGTTGGGGCAGCCGCTGTCGGCCAGGTCGATCTGTCCGTCGCCGTCGTTGTCGATGCCGTCGTTGCAGGCCCCGAGGATCGAGCCGGCGTTGGCGGGGTCCGTCCCGGCGTCGAACTCGTCGCGGTCGAGGGCTCCGTCGAGGTCGCGGTCGAGCGCCATCCGCACGCCCGAGCCCGGCGGTGCGCAGGTGTAGGTCACGCCCTGGCCCGGCACGTCGGCCAGGGCGTCGAGCTGGGCCTGGGTGAGGGTGGGGTCCGCCTGGCGGTCCGGCACCCAGACGTCCGCGATGGGGTCGTAGAGCGCGCCGCGGGTCTCGCCCGAGACGACGCCCTTGGCGATCAGGTCGCACTCGGTGACCACGCCGCCCAGCAGCTTCGAGGTGAACGATGCCGCGGCCCGCGCGCGCAGGAGCGTGATTCGGGCCGCCACGTCCGCGTTCACCGACCCGTCGTCCGTCACCTGCTGGCCGACGATCGGCGCGATGTCGGAGTCGAAGGCCAGCATCAGCTCCTCCATGTCCCGCCGCTCGCCGTCGTTGGCGAAGCCGATCCCCGGAAGCGCGAAGACGACGGCCCGGAAGAAGCGGAAGAGCGTGTCCACGCTCCCGTCGTGGAGGAAGCCGAAGCCGCGAATCTGGTCGCCCTGGTGGCTGCCGTCTCCGTTCAGGAAGCCGCCGAGGTTCGGCATCCCGAACATCCCCACCTTCTGGTACATGTTGCGCAGGTGGGGGACCTTCACGTTCTGGGTCTCGTTCTCGAAGCTCGCGAGGCCCCCGGTCCCGAAGAAGCCGTTGGCCGGCTCGAGATCGTGGCAGCCGTTGCAGGTGGCCACGCCGTCGGAGAGCTGGGTGTCGTAGAAGGTGAGCGCCGAGGACTCGGACGGGCTCAAGGCGTTCGAGAGCGCGCGCACCGGGTTCGGCGGCAGGACGATCTCGAGGGCGAAGTCCGTGAAGTCCATCATGTCGGCCTGCAGCCCCGGATCCGTCGCGGGCGTCGAGCCGCCGACCAGGCCCGGGAAGGCCACGATGAAGTTGTCGAAGTTGAGCGCCTCGTTGCCGGCGTCGTTCCCGCCCATCGTCAGATAGGGCACGTCCTGGCCGAAGAAGCCGTCCACGCGGTCGCCGCGCCAGTGCATGCCCCCGCCGTTCTGCATCCCGCGCAGGGTCTGGGTGGTCATCGGCCCCTTCATGGGGTGGAACTCGTTGGGTGCCGCGCCGCCCTGGCCGCCGAGGCCGGCCGGCGTGGCGGGCATCACGTTGCTGGTGATGTCTCCATCCGGATCGCCGAGGTCCCAGGCCAGGGAGTCGAGGTCACCGAAGATGTGGCAGCTCGAGCAGCTGGCCTCGCCGTTCGAGCTGGTCTTGTTGGCGTCGTAGAGCATCGGGCGGCCCACCACGACCTCCGAGGGCTCCGGATCCGAGAGCGGGAGACTCCCGATCTGGGTGTCGGTCGTGGTGTCGACGATCGCGATGCTGTTGTCGAAGCGGGTATAGACGTAGAGCCGCTCTTCGGACTCGTGGAGCGCCAGGCCCGCCGGCCCGCCGCCGGTGAGATCGATGTGCCCCGCGCTCACGACCGTGGGATCGAAGCTGTCGTCCTCGAGGTCGGAGGTGTCGTAGACGCCGACCTTCCCCGAGCCGAAGGCCGCCACGTAGAGCTTGCTTCCGTCGGCGGTGAACGCCATGTCGAGCGGCGTGGCGATGCTGTGGTCCGAGGTGCCGGCCGGAGCGGGCCGGATGCCGTAGTCGATGTGCTTGTTCAGGTGGCGCGCCTCGACGGTCGAGGCTCCCGACAGGATGCTCACACGGTACTGCGAGAGGTTGCCCTGGACGGTGCTGCCGCCGAAGGTCCCGTCTCCCTCGAAGCGGGTCAGGTTCTGGGAGTCGCCGTTGGTGACGTAGACCTTCCCGTTCGCCGGGTTGGTGGCCATGTTGAAGAGGATCGTCCCGACGTGGTCGTACACCGAGGTCTGGCTCAGGGTGGTGGCATCGATCGCGAACACGTCGTGATCGGGCAGGTCGAAGCGCACGATCGGCGACCAGTCGCGGGCGAGCTCGTCGCGCCACTCGCCGCTCGCCTCGTCGTACTGCACGATCAGGCCGACTTCGGGGGCCGTCACGAACTGATGGTTCGTGCTCGGCCCGGGGTTGCCGCCGGGCGCCGTCCCGCCGTCCACCGTGCAGGAGGAGGCGCCGGCGAAGCCGTTGCAGACGGCGGGCTCGCCGACGGCCGTGGTCTGGTTGCCGGAGTGGAAGACGGCGGCGTAGACGGTGCTGCCGTCGTTGCTGACGGTCAGCGCCCGGGGCGTGTCGCCGAAGAGCGAAACGATCTCGAGGGGCGTGCCGCCGATGGTGCTCCCCAGGTTGGTGGCGTCGAACACCCAGACGTCCGCGCGGGGCACGCCCGGGGTCGTGAGCTGCGGATCGCCTGCGCCGGGCACCGCCGCGATGGAGGCGTCCGTGCGGTGCTGGCCGCGGTGCGCGGTCGTGATGAAGGCGCGGTTCCCGCCGGGCCCGCCGAAGACGATGTCGCGCGGCTCGTCGCCCACCAGCAGCGTGCGCCGGACCACGAAGGGCGACACGGAGAGGTCGACGATGCTCACGCTGTCGGAGAGGTGGTTCACCACCCAGGCGTCCGTTCCGTGGATCGCCACGGCCACCGGCTCCATCCCCACGGGCACGCTCGTGACGTGCTGGATCGTCCCGCCGCCGGTGCTGAACACCTCCAGCCGATTGTCCGAGGTGTTCGTGACGTAGAGGTTCTCGCCGCTCGGCAGCAGGGCCATCGGGCGGACCGGCCCCGACTCGAAGTGCAGGTAGCTCGGCGACTGGGCTGCCGCGGCGCCGGCGAGCAGGAAGCCGAGGAGGAGGAGAGCAGGGATCGGGCGCAGGGACATCGTGGGCGACTCCTGTGGCGTGGGCGCCCCGATTGTACGCCGGCTGGACTAGGCTCTGCATCCGTCCGGATCCGCCGATCCGGCTCGCGCGCCCTGCCCCGGAGGACCTCGTGGATCTGAGAATGTCGAAGGACCAGCGACAGGCTTTCCTGGCCGACCTGCACGTCGGAGTCATCAGCATTGCCGACCCCGATCCGGCCCGCGCGCCCCTCGCAGCACCCATCTGGTACGACTACTCGCCGGAGGCCGGCCTGTGGATCGTCACCGGCCGCCAGTCACGCAAGGGCCGCGCGCTCGAGAAGGCGGGCCGCTTCTCCCTCGTCGCCCAGAACGAGGGCATGCCCTACCAGTACGTGAGCGTCGAGGGCCCGATCGTCGAGGCCCGGCCCGCCGACGTCGAGCAGGACACCCGCCCCATGGCCCATCGCTACTTCGGGGCCGAGATGGGCGACGCGTACATCGACTCCGGAGGCAGCGGCGAGGAGGAGAGCTTCCTCTACGTGATGCGGCCGGAGCGCTGGCTGACCGTGGACTACGCGCGCCTCGCCGGAAGCACCGATCTGACCGGAAGCACCGAGCAGGGGGGCAGCTGAGCGCCATGGGGTTCAACGAGAAGGGCCGACCCGTCGACGACGTGCTGGCGGAGCTCGAGGCGAAGCGGGCCGACGACGTGCGCTGGGAGGACGGCCGCACCTTCGGGATGATCTACGACGGCGGGCCCTCGGTGCACGAGGCCGCCGAGCGGGCGGCCCGGCTCTACCTCCACGAGAACGCGCTCAACACGAAGGCCTTCCCCTCGCTGGGCCAGATCCAGTCCGAGGTGGTCGGCTGGACCGCGGAGCTGCTCCACGGGCCGGAGTCGGCGGCGGGCTTCCTCACCAGCGGCGGCACCGAGTCGATCCTGTGCTCGGTGCTGGCCGCCCGGGAGCGCGCGCGCAAGGAGCGAGGCATCGAGGCTCCGGAGATGATCGTCGCCGAGAGCGCCCACGCGGCCTTCCACAAGGCGGCGCACCTCTTCGGCATCACCGTCCACAAGACGCCGGTCAAGCCCGACTTCAAAGCCGACGTGGACGCCATGTCCGCACACCTCGGGCCGAACACCATCCTGGTGGTCGGCTCGGCGCCCCAGTATCCCCAGGGCGTCGTCGACCCGATCCCACAGATCGCCGAGCTCGCGGCCAGCGTCGACGCCAACTGCCACGTCGACGCCTGCATGGGCGGATTCGTGCTGCCCTTCGTGGAGCGCCTGGGCCGCGAGGTGCCGCCCTGGGACTTCCGCGTCGAGGGCGTGCACTCGATCTCCGCCGACATCCACAAGCTCGGCTACGCGCCCAAGGGCGTCTCGGTCGTGCTGCACCGCACGAAGGCCCTGCGGCGCCATCAGACCTTCGTCTTCGACGGCTGGCTCGGCGGCTTCTACGCGTCGCCCAACCTGCAGGGCACGCGTTCGGGTCTGCCCATGGCGACCGCCTGGGCCGTGATGCAGCACCTGGGCGTCGAGGGCTACTGCGATCTGACCCGCACCACCCTCGCCAACGCCGACCGCATGCGCGAGGGCATCGCGGCGACGCCGGGCGTCCAGGTGCTCGGCGACGGGCGCTACCACCTGATCGCGATGAGCCACGACCCCGACGTCCTGGACGGCGACGGGAACCCCCTGGACGTGTTCGCCCTGGGCGACGCCCTCATGGCCCGGGGCTGGTTCCACGATCGGCAGGGGCCGCCCGACACCCTCCACTCGACGGTCAGCAACACCAACACCGGCGTGATCGAGGACTACCTGAAGGCCCTCGCCGAGTGCGTGGCCGAGGTCCGCGGCGTGCGCACCGAGGATCGCAGCACGAACTACGCGACCCTCGAGTAGCCCGCGCCCCGTCGTGCCGGGAGCCTAGAGCGGAGTCGAGGGGCCGAAGCTCCCGCGCATGTGCTCGCACCAGTTGCTGAGCACGGGATCCTTGGGAAGCCCGAGCTTGCGCAGCGATTCCGCGAGCGGGTGATCGCCGAGCTCGAGGGAGACGCCCTCGGCCCCGGGCGTCGTCTTCTCGCCTCGGCTTCCGCGGGTGAACTCGTTGCGGTGCGGCACTCCCCCGATCAGCGTGTAGCCGATGCTCGGCGCCTCGGGCGTCTCGTCCTCGCCGCCTCGCGGAACGGTGAGGGTGAACACGTGGCGACCGTCCATGACGAGCCTGCAGGTGGCGCTCGTCGCGGTCGTGTCGATGTCGATCTCCTGGACCGACTTCGGGAAGCCCCAGATCTTGCAGCCGGCCTCGCTGGTGAAGCTCTGATCGACGGGCAGCTGGTGGATGTAGGTGCCGGCCTGCTCGTCGCCGGCGCCGCGCGGCTTCACGAAGAAGACGACGCCGACCTCGTTGTAGTCGCCGAGATCGTTGTCGCGGTAGTCGACCATCAAGAGCGTCATCTGGGTGAGGCCCGGTGCGGGCTCCAGCACCTCGAAGGCGTCGGGCACGAGCGCCTGGGCCTCGCTGGCCGAGACCATGTAGAGGGCGCTGCCGGACGCGGCGTCGCGGACCACGCACGGAAGCGTCACGGTGCGACCCTGGATTTCGTAGCTCTCCGTCTCGCTCATCCCCGTCTCCTGCTCCTGCGGCCCCGGCTCCGGGCGCCGACGAGGCATGCTAGCGCCGTCCTCACTCGCCCTTCCACACGAAGCCCTCCGTCCGGCCCTCGACGAACGCGCGCATGGCGCATGCCGCGTCCCGGCTGCGCATGCTGCGCTCGAACTCCTCCTGTTCGAGGGCCAGGGCCGCAGGCAGCGGGAGGCCGGCCCCCTGGTGGATCGCACGCTTCGCGGCCGCGAGGGCGATCGGGGCCCGGCTCGCAAGGTCGTCGGCGAACGCCTGGACCTCCGCGTGGAAGACCTCGCTCGGGAACACGCGGTGGACGAGGCCGAGCTCGAGGGCCTCGGCTGGCGTCAGCAGCCGGGCGTGGAGGATCAGGTCGAGGGCGCGCGCCGAGCCGAGGAGCCGGGGCAGTCGCTGAGTCCCGCCCGCGCCGGGAATGATGCCGACGGAGGTCTCCGGGAGTCCGATCCGATGCGGCCCGTCCATCATCAGCCGGAAGTCGCAGGCGAGCGAGAGCTCGCAGCCGCCTCCGGCGGCGTTTCCGTTGATCGCCGCCACGCTGATCGCGTCGAGCGCCTCGAGGCGCAGACACAGCCGATGCATCGCGTGCAGCTCGGCGGGAGGCGATTCCGGGGTCTCCGGATCGGCGTTCGTGGCACCCGAGGCGCGCTCGGAGGCGACGGCCAGCTCCCCCACCTCGTAGTGGGCGATGAAGACCCCGTCCTGCGCTCCGCGGAAGACGACGACACGGATCTCCCGGTCGGCCTCCACCTCGTCGAGAAAGCGTTGCAGCTCCGCCACTTCGGGCGACACCAGCGTGTGGCGCGGTGGATTCGACAACGTGCACAGAGCAACGTGACTCCGCTTCTCGACCTGCAGGAACTCGAAGGACATGGAACCTCCCGCGTGGAGAACCGTGGAGAATACTGAGATTCCGTGCGGACCGGGTCTCGGGCTCTCGGCCTGCGATACCTTCGCAGGATGGACGGCAGATTCTCCTGGATGCTGCATCCGTCCGTGCAGCTGCAGGGCGTGGACGAGATCCGGCGGGCTCGGATCATCGCCGCCGCGGCGGCGGTGATGGTCGTGATCGCCGCCTACGTGAGCTGGGTGCAGCTCTCGGTGGGCTCGGCTCCGGTCGGCATCGCCTGCGGCGTCCTGGCCGGGATTGCCCTGTCGACCCTCGTCCTGCTGCGCCTCACCCCGGCCTGGCGACCCCTCGGCGTCGCACTCTTCCTCTGCCTCTTCGCCGCGGCGGGCTTCACCTACGCGATGACCGGCGGCACCCTCGTCGCCTCCGGGTTCTACCTCTGCCTCACGCCCCTGTTGGCGACCCTCGCCCTGGGCCGCCGGACCGGCATGGCCGCGGTCCTGGCCTGCATGGCCTACCTGACCACGGTGGAGATGCTGCGCCGCGACGGATTCGCGTTCCCGACGACGGTGGAGAGCGAGGTCGTCGTCCAGTCGGGTTATCGGGGCGCCATGCTCTTCGGCGGCATCCTCTTCTTCGTCGCCTTCGTCTACGACTGGCTGCGAGTGGCGGGCCTCGAGGACCTGGCCGAGAGCCAGTCGCGGTATCGCGCCCTCGTAGAGCAGGCCCGCGACCTCGTATACGACGTCGGTGAGGACGATCGGATCCGCTTCGCGAGCCCGAACCACACCTCGGTGCTCGGCGTCGAGCCCGCCGAGATGCTCGGGAACTGCATCACCGCGGGGGTGCACTCGGAGGACGCCGGCCGACTGCTGGCCTGCATCGACGACGCGCGCCACGGCGGCACCAGCCGGACCGCGCCGATCCGGCTGGCGGGGGACTCCGGGGAGTGGCGCTGGTTCGAGCCCTCGGCCACGGCCTACGACACCCCCTCCGGCGAGCGCAACGTGATCGTCGTCGACCGCGACCTCACCAAGCGCCTGGAGCTCGAGGAGAGCCTGCGCCAGTCGCAGAAGATGGACGCAATCGGCCAGCTGGCGGGCGGGGTCGCCCACGACTTCAACAACCTGCTGCTGGTCGTCGCCGGCTATGCGGACCAGCTGGCGACGGGCGACAAGGACGCGCGCGAGGTCCGCGCCGCCGCCGAGGAGATCCTGCGCGCGGCCGAGCAGGGCGAGGCGCTCACCCGCCAGCTGCTGGCGGTGGTCCGGCCGACCTACCGGAGCCCCCGCGCGCTCGTGCTCAACGGCGTGATCGAAGGCATGAAGGACATGCTCGGCCGGCTGATCGGCGAGGACGTGATGCTCGAGATCGATCTCGAGCCCGAGCTGCCGGCCACCCTGGCCGACCCGGGCCACATCGAGCAGGTGCTGGTGAACCTCTCGGTCAACGCACGGGACGCGATGCCGGAGGGAGGCACGCTGCACGTCTCGACCGGCCGCGAGGGCAACGAGGTCTTCCTGCGCGTGACCGACGACGGGATCGGGATGGACGACCACACCCGCGCCCGCGCCTTCGACGCCTTCTTCACCACCAAGGCCCGGGGCACCGGCACCGGCCTCGGCCTGGCCGTCGTCTACTCGGTGATCTCGAATCTCGGCGGGCGCATCGGGATCGAGAGCGAGCCCGGCAACGGCACCTGCGTCGACATCCACCTGCCGGCCGTCGAGACCGTCCACGAGGTGGAGGTCGGCCCGAGCGGCGACTTCGCCCCCCTGCCCGGCCGCGGCGAGACGATCCTCGTGGTCGAGGACCGCGATTCCGTACGCGGTGTGGTGAGCAAGATCCTCGCGGACGCGGGCTATCGGGTCATGGAGGCGACCGACGGCGTGGAGGCGCTCGAGCGGGTGCGCAGCGATCCGGCCCCGATCGACCTCGTCGTCTGCGACGTGGTCATGCCGCGTCTCGGCGGCCCCGAGTTCGCCCGGGTGATGCGGCTCGAGCGGCCCGGCTGCCGGTTCCTCTTCATGTCCGGTCATCCCGAGCGACGCGAGCAGCTCGCCGAGGAGCTCGAAGGGCGCGACCTGTTGCGCAAGCCCTTCGTCGCGGCCGACATCTGCCGCCGGGTCCGCGAGGAGCTGGACCGGACGGCCTAGGGAAACCTGGTGGCTCGCGCATGAGGCGTGCCGCTCCCGAGCCGGATGAGCGGAGTCGGGTCATGTCCGGCGACGACATCACCCGGCTATAGTCGGAGACGGAACTGACCCGACTCCGCAGCCTCCCAAGCCCGCAGCATCTCCGCAACCTGCGAGCCGGGCGGGCGCGCGGCTGCGTCAGTTGACGCCGCGGTCCTTGCCTTCCCAGTAGGGCGCACGCAGCTCGCGCTTCAGGACCTTGCCGGGGCCCGACTTGGGCAGGGGCTCCGTCCGCAGGTCGACGCCCTTCGGAACCTTGTAGCCCGCGATGTGGCCGCGGCAGAACTCGATCAGCTCGGCCTCGCCGACGCCGCCCTGGCCCTCGCGAAGCACGACGGCGGCCTGGACGGCCTCGCCCCACTTCTCGTCGGGCACGCCGAAGACCGCGGCCTCGAGCACGCCCGGGTGCTTGTAGAGGATCTCCTCGACCTCGGTCGAGTAGATGTTCTCGCCTCCCGACACGATCATGTCCTTGCTGCGATCCACGAGGTAGAGGGCGCCCTCCCCGTCCATGTAGCCGAGGTCGCCGGTCCGGTAGGCGCCATCGCGCAGCACGGCCGCCGTCTGCTCGGCCTTGTTCCAGTAGCCCTGCATGACGTTCGGCCCGCGGACCACGACTTCGCCGACACGGCCCTCGGCCACCTCGGCCCCGGACTCGTCGCACACGCGCACGTCGACACCGGGGATCGCCTCGCCGCAGGAGCGCGCGCGCGGCTCGTCGATGATGCGCTCCTCGTGGCGCAGGATCGTGGCGATGGGGGAGAGCTCGGTGGCTCCGTACACCTCGAGCAGCTCCGCGGTGGGAAACGCCTGCGAGCAGCGCCTGAGCACCTCGGTGGCGATGGGCGACCCGCCGTGCGCGAGGCCCCGAAGGCTGCCGGTCTCCCGCGGCCGCGCGTGCTGCTCCTCGGCCAGCGCAGCCAACATGGTCGGGACGCCGAGGCTGAGCGTCACGCCGTGCTCCTCGACCAGCGAGAGCGCGGCGGCGGGATCGAAGGCGGGCAGCATCACCTGCCGGCCCCCGGTCCAGATCGTTCCGAGCACGGAGTTCGAGCCGGCGGCGTGGAACAGCGGGGCCATCACCAGGTACACGTCCTCGCGGAGCTGCGGGACGGTGGCCATCCAATGGAAGGTGTTGGCGATCAGGTTGCGGTGGCTGAGCATCACGCCCTTGGAGGCGCCGGTCGTGCCGCCGGTGTAGAAGAGCCCGGCCAGATCCGTCTCGGAAACGCCGACGCCGAGATCCCGGGGCGTCGCGGCCGCGAGGCGCTCGTCGTAGGCGTCGGGCAGCTGGACCACTTGCTCGACGATCTCTCCCAGCGCGCCTGCGGGCCGGTCGGTGCGCAGCACCTTGGCGCCCGAGTCGCGCAGCGCGTAGGCCAGCTCGGGCTCGGCGTGGCGGGTGTTGAGCGGAACCACCACGAAGCCGGCTGCGGGCACCGCCACGTAGGTCTCGATGTAGCGGTGGCTGTTCGCGGACCAGATCGCGACGCGGTCGCCGCGCTCGACGCCGAGCTCGCCCAGTGCACCGGCCAGCCGGCGGCAACGCTCGAAGAGCTCCGCGTAGGTGAAGGAATCGCTCCCGCAGCATACGGCGACGTCGGCGCTCGCGATGCGCAGGGCGCGACGGAGGGGATCGGCGAACGTGTGCATCTGGATCCTCCGCGGAGGATGCTATCTCGGGGCCCGGGATCGCGGCACCGCCCCTCGCGCGGCGACGGCCTATTCCTCGCCGCCCTCGCCCTCGGAGGCCTCGGCTTCCGCGGCCTCGGGCTCGGGCTCCTTCGGCGGCGGCGGCGCGGTCTTCGTGACGACCCGGACCTTCTCCCGGTGAGGCTCGAAGAAGTCCTCCACCGACAGCGCGTTGGCGTTCATCCCCGCCGACTTCTCGAGCGCCGCCAGCAGCTTCTGGGCCGTCGAGCGCTGGACCGAACGGCCTGCGAGGACGCCTTCGATGACGGAGGCCGGGCGGTTCATCGAGGCCGCGAGGGTGGCGACGTCGATCTCCGAGCGACGCATCTGCCGGCGAAGCACGGACTTGGTTCGGGACATGGGATCCTCCAGAGGAAACGGGCGCGGGACCCGCCGGGTTCGAAGGCGGGCATCCTAGCCCACCCACCCGGCGGCGCCCGAGCCCACCATCCGAGCGGGGCCAGGCCCTGGGCTAGCATGAGCGCCATGCGCCGCATCCTGCTGATCGCCCTCGCGGTCCTCGTCCTCGGCGGGGTCGCCGCGAGCCGCTTTGCGTTCTCTCGCCTGTCCAGCGTCGCCTCGGAGCCCGTCGCAGGCGACGTCCACATGCTGACCGGTCTCGGCGGCAACGTCGGCGTGCTGGTGACCGGCGAAGGTGCCGTGGTGGTCGACTCGATGACCTTCGGGGCCCAGGGCGAAGCCATCATCGACGCGGCGAGCGCGCTGGCGGGCCAGCCGGTGGCCGCACTGGTGAACACGCACTACCACGGGGATCACGCGGGAGGAAACCCGGCGTTCGCCGCCGACCTCCCCATCGTGTCCACCGGGCGGACCCTCTCGCACCTGCGCTACTTCGAGGGGGAGCGCTTCAGTGGCGAGGCCGCCGAGCGGCTGCCCGACGTCACCTTCGAGAAGGAGCACGTCCTCGAGGTCGGTGGCAAGACGATCCGGCTGCTCCACCTCGGACGCGGCCATACCGACGGAGACCTCGTCGTCCTCTTCGAAGACGATCGCGTGCTCCACACCGGCGATCTCTTCTTCAACAAGCACTATCCCAACATCGACCTCGAGGGCGGCGGATCCATCCCGGAGTGGATCGCGACCCTCGATCGCGTGGTCGCCCTCGACTTCGATCGCGTGATCCCGGGGCACGGGGAGATCTCCGATCGCGCCGGGCTCCTCGGCTTCCGCGCCTTCCTCCGCGAGCTGTGGTCGATCGGCCAGGAGGCGGCGCGCGAGGGGCTCAGCCTCGAGGAGACGCTCGAGGTCGCGGACCTGGGCTCGGCGTGGGACTACGTGCCGATCCGGGTCCCCTTCATCCTGAACCTCGACCGGGACTTCGTGATCACGCGCTCGTGGGAGCAGGCCACCGGGTCGGTCTCGCCGCTGAACCCCCCGAAGCCGTAGCCAGCCGTCGCCGGAGGGGCGACCTTGCGCCGGGTCCGCTCCGGAGATACCCCTCTGGAGTACCCGCTCTGGAGTACCCGGGTGGGGTATCCGGGTGGAGCATTCGGGCGGGGTATCCAGGCGACCGGGCGTCCGGCCGAAGAAGAGGGCATCGGGCCCGGCTTGGCCCCGAGGGAGTTCGATGAGCCTGCGCGCGCTCCAGATCGTGTCGCTCGCCGCCCTTCTCGGGCTGACGGCACCGCTCTGCCTGGCGGCGTGCGCCGAGGCCGCGCCGAAAGCCCACGCCAGCGCTCCCCCCTGCCACGGAGACGTTCCGGCGAGCCCGGTCGAGGACGCACCCGACTCCCATCGCTGCGACTGCGACAGCCTGCGCTTCGTCCTGGGCAAGATCGACACGAGCGAGTCCGGCGTCGCCTTCGAGGTGGCCGCAGGGGTCTGGACGCCCCTGCCGATGCCGGGCCACGGGATCCGCTTCGGGACACCGCGCAGCTTCGGCACGGAAGACCTGCCACCTCCGGACATCCTCCTCCTCAAGCAGACCCTGCTGCTCTGAGACCACGACTCCTCTCACCGCCATCGACGCGGTCGAGAGTCGAGCGCCCGGGCGTGGTGACGCCCGGAAGGACTGACCGCCGGAGGATCTCCGGGGGTCCGGTCGTGTTCAGCCCAAGAGGAGAGCCGCCGTGCGACGCACGCGTCCTGGCCTGTCCCGATCTCGTCACGAATCCGTCGACCGCCCCCGCATGCCCGCGGTCTGCGGCGCCCTCGCCACCATCCTGCTCGCGGGTCTTCCGGTGATCGCGGAGCCCCGAACGCAGCCGCTCGAGATTCCCGTTCCCCTCGACCTCGAGTGGTGCGTGGAGCGGGCGCGCGAGGCGAACCCCGATCTCGAGCGCGCCGCAGCCAGCTCCGCGGCCGCCTCCCACCGCGTGGCCAGCGCCGGGACGCTGGACGACCCCCGCTTCACGTACACCGCGAGCAACGTGCCCGTGGGCGACCTGGACTTCGACTCCACGCCGCTCTCCGGGCATCAGCTGGGCCTGCTCCAGAAGCTCCCCTTCCCGGGCCTTCTCACGAGTCGGCGCCGGGCCGCCGAAGGCATGGCCGAGTCGGCCGAGCTGCTTCTCGAAGACCAACGCCAGGTGACCCGAGGCGCGGTCGAGAGCGCCTGGGCCGAGCTCGGATTCAGCCAGCAAGCCCTGGGCATCACCCGGCAGAATCTGGCGCTGCTGCGAAAGCTCTCCGCGACGGCGGAGTCGCGCTATCGGGTCGGCAGCGGCCTGCAGCAGGACGTGCTGCGAGCGCAGGTCGAGCTCACGGCCCTGCTCCAGGACGAGCTTCGGCGTACCGAAGGTGTGCGCGCGGCGGAGTCGGTGTTGGCGGAGATCCTCGATCTGCCGGCCGGAACGCCCCTGCCGGATACCGCCGACATCCGACTCGATGCAGCCACTCCGCCGCTCGAGCAGCTGATCGCCTCCGTCGAGTCCGGCAACGCCCGGATCGCCGCGGACCGGAAGGCGGTCGATGCGGCCGAGGCCCGGGTCCGCGCCGCCGAGCTCGAGGGCCTGCCGGACCTGGATCTGGGCATCGGCTACCGGGTGCGTCAGAGCGTTCCGGGTGATGTGGTCGGCGGAGACGACTTCGTCTCGGCCAGCGTCACCGTCCGGCTTCCCTGGAGCCGATCCAAGTGGCGGAGTCGCACCTCCGAGCAGCGCGCGCTGCTTCGCCGCGCGCGCGTCGACTTGCGGGCCACCCGCGCGCACGTCGTCGCCGTCGCCCGCAGCGCCCATGCCGCGCTGGTCCGCGCCAGCGCCGAGGAGGCGCTGCTCGAGACCGGCCTGCTTCCCCAGGCGTTCCAGTCGCTGGAGTCGAGCCGCTCGGCGTACGAGGTCGGACGCATCGACTTCCTCGCCCTCCTCGACAGCCAGGTCCGGCTGCTGGACGCGCAGCTGCGTCTGGCGAGGGTCCGGGCGGACAAGAGACGGGCCTTCGCGGCCATCGAGGCCGCGGCCGGGGAGCGGCTCCGATGAAGGCGGGACGGACGCTCGGGATGGCCGCAGCCCTGATGCTGGCGCTCGGCGCGGGCTGGTGGGGCCGGGGGTGGCTGCAGCACTCGATGCACGAGGCCCCCGCTCCGTCGTCTCCGGGCGCCTGCCCTGGCGGCGCGGCGCCCCTCTACTGGAAGGCCCCGATGGACCCGACCTTCGTCCGGGACCAGCCGGGGAAGTCTCCCATGGGAATGGACCTCGTCCCCGAGTGTCCCGGCTCGGGCGCCCCCCTGGCCGACGGTTCCGTGGTCATCGACCCGGCGACGATCCAGAACATCGGTGTCCGTACCGCCCCGGTAGAGCGCCGCGACCTGAGTCGCTTCGTTCGGGCAACGGGGAGAGTGACGGTCGACGAGCGCCGGGTCTCCCACGTGCACACCAAGGTCCAGGGATGGGTCGAGAGCCTCTTCGTCGCCCACGAGGGCCAGGAGGTCGAGCGCGGTCAGCCGCTGCTCGAGATCTACTCGCCCGAGCTCGTCGCCACCCAGGAGGAGCTCCTGCTCTCGGCTCGCTATGCGGAGGCGACGCGTGGCAGCCCCTTCGAGGACGTCCGGTCCGGAGGCGAAGCGCTGCTCTCCGCGACGAAGCGACGACTCTCGCTGTGGGACGTGTCCCCGGGCGATGTCGAGCGTCTGCTCCGCAGTGGCGAAGTCGAGACCACGCTCACGCTCCGTGCTCCGTCTTCCGGGGTGGTGACGTCTCTCGGCGTTCGTACCGGAATGGAGGTGAGCCCCGACATCAACCTCTACACCATCGCGGACCTCTCCCGGGTCTGGGTGATCGCCGACGTCTACGAGTACGAGCTGCCCTGGCTCGAGGTCGGCCAGCGCGCTCGCGTCGAGCTCAGCTACCTGCCCGGCGAGGCGGTGGAGGGC
>JAAUYD010234780.1_pt1 | contig 22993 bp, 16 predicted proteins | sample 7278101 | NCBI WGS metagenome assembly JAAUYD01 (sample SAMN14350128, study PRJNA611818) | marine sediment metagenome | isolation source: surface marine sediment (0.6m) | place: French Polynesia: Moorea | collected 2018-08
AAAAATCTCACTCTTAGCTCTGAAGAAAAAGAGCAGCAGACCCATCAGGAAATTGAAAATCGTATAAAGGGCATGATGCAGAAATACCATGACGGTTTATATTCAAAAAGCGAACTGATGGCAGGCTATGAATTGTTGAAAAAGGATTACAACCTGTCGACGGATGATTCGCTTATCATTGAAATCACCAATCGTCTTGAACCGAGTCGAAACAATCAGTCATTATTTGAGTTATTGCAGGAGTGCTGCACCATCGATACGGCTGGGATCGAAACCACCATCGAGGATTTCCAGCAGACTTACCACACGGCTTCGCAGAACCGGTTAAAGCAGCTGAAAAAAGATCTTGCCGAGCAGCACGCGATATCCGGCTCGGCTGTTCTGCCTAATCTGGATAGGGACGAATCCTGGCAGCAAAAGTCTGCCGAGATACGTGCCGCTTATGAAGATCAATTAAATCGGGTAAGGAACGGTCTGCTCGGTGGCGGGAGCTAATTTCTGGCATCAAGTCCTTGCCTAAACATAAGCAAAATAAAACTGCTCTATTTCGTTAAAATTTTTGCGTACCTTTTCGGCACCTGTAATTATGTCGCCGTGTCCTGGCAGAAGATACTCCACTTCAAGTTCTGCAAGTCGTTTAATGCTTTGCTTGAGCTTCGATCCGTCACCACCCGGAAGGTCCGTTCGGCCCAGCCCCTCTTTGAAAACCAGATCTCCGGTAAACAGTGCTTTTTGTGAGGGCCAGTACAGGGATATGGATCCAGGTGAATGTCCCGGGGTGTGAAAGACGGTCATTTCAATGCCATCCAGAGAAAGGCTGCCTTCCCACAGGAAAAAATCGGGGATCAAAGCGTCCATGTCGATTCCATAGGCGGCACTCATCTGTTTTCCGATGGTGCTCGCCCACTGCCATTCATCGTCATGGATAGAGAACTGGGTCGGTAAATCCCTGAATAATTGAACTGCCTCAATGTGATCCGGATGGGCGTGGGTGCAGATGATCAAATCGATGTCCTGAATGGCAAGATCGAGCTGTATAAGGCCCTGCTCGACATGGTTGAACAGCTGGCTGTGACCCGGGTCGATCAGCACCCGTTTGGGGCCGTCAATGAAATAGGCATTGCAATTGTTGGTGGTCATGGATTGCCACACAAATGCGTGCAGGTTGTTGAATACTTTCATTTTAAGCTCTTTCCACCTCCTCGATAATCTGCGGGAATACATCTCCGGCTTTTTCCCGGATGAGCACGTCGCAGATACTGTCACAGGGTGTATCGGATAGGTTGATGATGGCCAGAAAGGCTCCTTTCTCTTTTGCATAAATCGGCATTTGCGCTGCCGGCTGGACGACCAGGGTGGATCCGACGATCAAGAAAAAATCGCACTCTCCGGAGAGGGCGATGGATTTTTCCACCTCTGTTACGGGCATTGCCTGGCCGAATGAGATGGTGTCTGGTTTTAAATAACCGCCGCATTCACACTCGGGCGCCGTGTCACCGTTTGCCAGGCGCTGTTGCACTTCATCGATGGGAGAAATTTTTTGGCAGCTCATACAGCGGATGCGACAGGTGTTGCCGTGCAGCTCGACGATTTTTTCGTCGGGTAGGCCCGAGGCTTGGTGCAACCCGTCGACATTTTGGGTGACCACCGCCTGAAGCAATCCCATGTCATTTAACCTGGCCAGCGCCGTGTGGGCCGGATTGGGCTTGGCTCTGGCAATGTCGGTATAAAGTTCTTCCCAGCGTTTCCAATACTCCACACGGGATTGTTTTGAGGACATGAATTCATCAAAATATACCGGACGGAATTTATCCCAAATACCACCTTGGCTGCGGTAATCGGGAATGCCGCTTTCGGTCGAAATTCCGGCACCAGTGAAAACCAAATTTTTACCGCCTTCCTTAATTTTGGCCGCTATTTTGGCAATTTTTTCCTTCATAGCTTTATATCCTCTGACTTAATTCAAAAGCCACCCCAATTTAGTGGGATGAGAACTTGAAAATTTCTACTGTATGCTCATGGTGCAAATCTTATGAATACCGGCGACTTGTAAATTCTTTACCTGGAGCTTTTAGCTATCAGCCACGGATTGATTACTTTCAATGGCTTGGTCAGTTGCTTCCGGCTGGAAACCAAATATCAGAAACCACGCTAGCTATCTTTAAACTCCGTTACCAATTGTTGGACGGTCGCTTTAGCATCCCCGAAGAGCATTCGGGTATTTTCTTTCACAAAAAGCGGATTATCCACCCCGGCAAATCCGGCAGCCATGGACCGTTTCAACACCAGGACGGTTTTGGCCTTGTCGACGTCGATGACCGGCATACCGTAAATAGGGCTCGACTCAATCTCCCTGGCAGCGGGATTGACAACATCATTGGCCCCGATGACCATGCACACATCAACCGTATCCATGATCGGATTAACATCGTCCATTTCAGCCAGTTGCTCATAAAGTACATTGGCTTCTGCCAGCAGAACATTCATGTGACCGGGCATGCGGCCGGCAACGGGATGGATGGCATAGCGAATTTCAGCGCCGTTATTTTCCAGAATTTCTCCCAACTCTCTGACGGCATGTTGGGCCTGGGCGACGGCCATACCGTATCCCGGTACGATGACAACCGAAGCGGCGGCTTCCAGAATAAAATAGGCATCATCGGCTGAAATCGGTTTGGGTTCTCCCTGCACAGCTGTGGTTACCGATTTGGAAGGGTCGGTGTTAAAGCCGCTAAACAAAACATTGCCCAACGAACGATTCATGGCCTTGCACATAATACCGGTCAGAATGAGACCACTTGCACCAACCAGGGAGCCCGCTACAATGAGTACATTATTTAGAAGAATAAACCCGGCGGCACTTGCGGCCAGACCTGAATAACTATTCAACAGAGCGATAACCACCGGCATATCTGCACCGCCGATGGGTGTTACACTAAGAACGCCAAGCGACAAGGCTAGAACCACCATTGCCAAAAACACCAAATACGCTAAAATTCCAATGGGCTTGAAAACTAGAAAGATGCCGCAAATCAGGATAGCCACCAGTATCAAAATGTTGATCAATGCCTGCCGTTTGACGAGAATAGGCCTTCCGGAAATTTTCCCTGCCAATTTTCCGTAGGCGACGATACTGCCTGAAAAAGCAACACCACCGATAAGCACCGCCAACAACACGGCGATTCGGATGAGCAGATTGCTATCGGGTTGGCTGTGAAAGTTTTCCCACCCAACCAACAAACTGGCGATACCACCGAAACCGTTTAACAGGGCCACCATTTGGGGCATGGCGGTCATTTTAACGGTGCGAGCGGAAATCAAACCGATAGCCGCGCCAATAACCAGGCCGGTGATGACCCAGGTGAAATCGATACAGCATTCGAACATTGCAGCTGTCACCGCCACCAGCATCCCAAGGGCCGACATCAAGTTGCCCATTCGGGCCCGTTCCTGCTTTCCAAGCATTTTTATGCCCAATATAAAAAAGATTGAGGCAACTATGTAACCCAGATCGATGAGAGTTTGGGTGATGTCCGTCATTTCTTCTCCCCGCTTTTCCGTTTGAACATTGCCAGCATGCGGTTGGTAACTAAATAGCCTCCAACCACGTTAATCGTGGCAAAAACGACAGCTGCGGTTCCCAGGATGGAGGCCAGCAGATCCGTACCGCTGCCGGCTGCGGTCAATGCACCCACAATTGTAATACCTGAGATGGCATTGGTGCCCGACATCAGCGGTGTGTGTAATTGAGATGGTACCTTGCTGATTAGCTCAACTCCCAGAAAAATGGCCAATACAAAAACAAAAAATAATAGACCGAAAGACATGGAATTGCTCCTTATAATCTATTTATGTGCATTTTGGGCAAAATAAAATTACTGATTTATTCTAGCTAACTTCAAATGAATGAATATTGAAGACTGACAATTGAATATTAAATGGTCCATTCCGATTTATCAGGGGTGGGCGCCATAGTGCTTGGCGATCATCTCATTGACGATTTTTCCCTGGTGGGTAATGACACATCCCTTAACAATTTCGTCTTCGAAATTTAAATCAATCCGTTTTTCTTCGGGATTCCAGAATTCGTCCACAAGATTATATAGATTCGAAGAAAACATCTGGCTAGCATGAACCGTCACTCTTCCCGGCAAATTCCCCAGCCCTATGATGCGCACGCCATCAACATCGATTTCTCGATCAATCTGAGATCCGGCGACATTCCCACCACCTTCCACCGCCAAATCCACGATCACCGAACCTTTCGACATTCCGCGAACCATGTCTTCGGTGACGATTACCGGCGCCTTGCGACCGAACAACTGGGCGGTGGTAATGACAACATCGGATATCGCACAGACTTTGGCCATGCCTTCGCGTTGTTTTTGGAGCTGCTCTTCACTTAGCGCCTTGGCATAGCCGTCCTTGGTCTGGCCGGTTTCCCCCAAATCGATTTTGACAAACCGCGCCCCCAAAGATTTTACCTGTTCCTCCACCACCGGACGGGTGTCAAATGCCTCGACCCGCGCTCCCAAACGTTTGGCGGTGGCAATAGCTTGCAATCCGGCGACACCGACCCCGATAACAAATACGCGGGCCGGTGAAATGGTACCCGCCGGCGTCATCATCATGGGAAGTATTTTGTCTAGCCTCTCAGCGGCCAGGATCACCGCCACATAACCGGCCAGATTGGCCTGGGAACTCAAAACATCCATTTTTTGGGCTCGGGTTATTCGGGGGATCATTTCCATGCTGATGGCACTGACATTTTGGGTTACGAACATATCGATGAGTTCACGTTCATTGAAGGGATCCAAAAGGCTGATATAAATACAGCCCGACTTCATTTGCTTTACTTCCTGCCGGCGAGGTTTGCGAATGCGTAGCACAGCATCTGCATTTTGAATTAATTGTTCACGGTTTTCCACTATGACGGCACCGACATCCGAGTACTTTTCGTCGGAAATCCGTAGCGTTTGTCCCAGCCCTGATTCGATCGACACGTGAGCCCCGGCATTCACCAGCTTAGCAACATGTTCCGGAATCAGGGCAGCCCGAACCTCTCCCGGATGAGCTTCTTTGGGCACAGCGAAATTCATGACAATTATTCTCCTTTCTAAAAAGCAGAAGACAGATGACAGAGAACAGATGACAGACGACAGATATCATGTAGCAAATATCGTTAAGAGCGCAACAGTAAACTGATTTTATGGGACCTGTCCTATGAAACTAGCCAGGGGCACAGTATATTTTTCGATCAAACAATACTTTTTTCGGAGCTGCAGCGATCCTGACATCTGAAACCCGACACCTGAAACCTTGTCCTTTAGAACTGCTCTTTTTCAGTGCTACCATCCAGGGCCGCCACTGAGCTTTGGCCCTCGGTGATTGAATTGATTACACGATCAAAATATCCGGTTCCCACAAATTTCTGATGGGTGATGGCCATGTAGCCATCCTCTTTGCCATGGGCGAACTCTTCCTGTTGAAAATTTGAATATGCCAGCATGCCTTGTTTTTTATAGCTCAGAGCAAGGTCAAACATGCCCAGGTTCAGTGCGTGAAAGCCTGCCAGGGTAACAAACTGAAATTTGTAGCCCATGGCACCGAGCTCCCTTTGAAACTTGGCAATCTCGCTGTCGGTAAGATTGTCCTTCCAGTTGAATGACGGCGAGCAGTTATAGGCAAGCAGTTTATCCGGGAAACGGGTTCTAATAGCTTCTGCGAATTTGGCGGCTTCGTTTATATTGGGCCGCGATGTTTCGCACCATACCAGATCTGCGTAGGGCGCGTAGGCCAGACCGCGTGCAATGGCCGTATCCACGCCATTCTTTATATAGTGAAAACCCTCGGATGTGCGGTCGCCACCCACGAGGAAGGGCTTGTCGCGGTCATCGATATCGCTGGTTATCAGTTTTGCTGCCTCCGCATCTGTCCGGGCGATCAGAACGGTGGGCACCCCGCAGATGTCGGCTGCCAGCCTGGCGGATATCAGCTTGGTAATAAATTCCTGGGTGGGCACGAGCACCTTTCCGCCCAGATGGCCGCATTTTTTCGCCGAAGCCAGCTGATCTTCAAAATGGACGCCGGCTGCCCCGGCGTCGATCATTTGTTTCATTAGCTCAAAAGCATTCAAAGGTCCGCCGAAACCGGCCTCCGCATCGGCAACAATGGGGGCAAACCAATATGGGCCGTGTTTTCTTCCATCCAGGACCTGAATTTGATCGGCACGGCGAAGAGCATTGTTGATACGCTTGACCACTTCCGGTACGCTGTTTGAGGGATATAGGCTTTGGTCCGGATACATTTCCCGGGCAAGGTTAGCGTCAGCGGCAACCTGCCATCCGCTCAAGTAAATGGCTTTAAGGCCGGCCTCCACTTGCTGGACGGCTTGATTACCGGTCATTGCTCCCAGGGCTGCTATGTAGTCTTCCGTTTGTAATAAATACCATAAACGCTGGGCGCCAACTTGAGCGAATGTATGTTCCAGTTTTAAGGTTCCCCTTAGCTTGAGGACTTCTTCGGGTGTGTAGGGACGATGTATCCCTTCCCAGCGAGGATCGCAGTCCCATTCCTGTTGGAGGCATTCTGCATCGTCTTCTGCTATCTCATGGCATGAGAGTCGTTCACAGGTTTTAATGGCTTGTTCTTGAATTGTTGTCGTCATTTTGCCCAATCCTTTCATTTATTCATCAGCTGATATTGCGAAACTACGATTTAGAGAATTTACTACTCATAGAATACCTGCTGCACCATTGGCCGTAGAGCAATTATTTTTTTCAACTTAAGACCGATTCTCTTCTGAGTCAAACCATCATTACCTTTTTAATCGGCAGTTGTGGGAATACGGAAAGATATGGGGTAGCTCTCCTGCCCGAATCATTTGCTGGGCCTGATGCCAGAAATCCACCTCGAACAAATCTCCGTGGTGCTTGAAAAACACGTCGCGCAGAGTTGGACTCAGTCCCAAAAATTTTTGAAATTCTTCTGGGAAAACATCATTATCATCTACGTAAAACCAGGGTTCGGAGGCCATTTCATCTTCATGTTCGTAAGCGGGGGGCATCTTCCTGAAACGACAGCTCATGAGCTGACAAATCTCATCGTAATCGTAAAACACAACCCTACCGTGGCGGGTTACTCCGAAATTTTTCTGAAGAATATCGCCGGGGAATATGTTGCTGACGGCCAGATCTTTTATAGCATTGCCCCATTCAATGACGATTTTTTGTGCTTCCGCTTCATCGGCTTGCTTCAGGTAAACATCCAGGGGTGTGACCCGGCGTTCTACGTAGGCATGTTCAACAATGATAGACTCATTTTCAATCCGAACCGTGCTGCGGGCGTCCTGTTCAAATTCCGCCAACAATTTAGGCGCGAAGCAGGATGTGTCAAACTTCAAATGCTCAAACGCCTGGGCATCAACCAGCCGACCGGCACGGTCGTGTCGATACACCAGGTCATATTTGGCCATGATTTCAGCGCGCGTTGTCTCTTTGGGTGTGTCAAATTGATCTCGAATCAATTTAAAAACCAGATCGTCCCGGGGCAAGTTGAATACGATCATCACCATGCCACGCTGGCCCGGGGACACGTTAAAACGATCCAAATGACACACCGTCATATGTTCCAGCAGTTCGCGATACAACTCCGTCTTACCATGCTTGCTGAAACCGGTTGAAATATACAGCTCGGCAATGCGTTTTTGGGGCAAAATAGACTTTAAAAATTGGATTAGATCATAAGGCCTTTCAACTTCAACATGAAAATAAGAGCGGGTAAAACTAAATAAAATGCTGACGTCATCGGTACTCAGCATCACGCCATCGACAATAATGCCGTCATCAGTATTCAAGAGGGCAACCGCCAGAGGAATCAGAGCTGATCCGCAGATAATACGGCCAATGAGATAGGCACCCATGCCCCGATAGAAAATGCTGCGGGCCATATCTATATGGTCAATTCTGTCCGATATTCCGCTTTTTCGAAAATGATTCTCAATTTTTACGGCCACCTGTTGGGCATCTCCCTCGATGTCCCGAAAGGATGCCATCAGCGGATAGTCAGCCAAAATTTTTTGAATCAGCCGGGCGATAGACGGCCGGCCTTCGTAGGTGTGAAATATGTTAAAGGCCGTCGGGTTGGGGGGCGTGTCAAAATCAGTATTTACAAACTCAATTTCGGCATCGACACCCACTGTGGCAAAGATACGGCGGGTGATGGAATTAAAAAAAGTCTCGGCTAGCTCCCAATCATCGTTTTGGATGAGCTTGTTAGAAAATGCCGCCTTTAAGGTTGCCCACACCTTTTTTTCCTCAACGTGATCTGCAATCAGACGGCGTATTTCCGTTTCGATACGATCTACCGCATCTTTATACAGATCTAACCTCTGGACAGCATCGGCTCTTACACCGAGCCAGTCCCGGCGCTTAAATCGGTTCGGCGCACGTCGAGTAATTTCCTTGAACTGTGAACGATATTCGCTAAATGCACGGTAAATAGCGGATGCACCCTGGTCGATGAGACTTTTGCTAATGAGTAGCTGAGGCATTAGATCCTTATCGGGTTACAGCTAACAGAATTTTGCTAGAAATCTAAAATTTCAGCCCGCCCTGGTGCGAAATGACGATATTTACCGTTCACTGCAAGAGATCTCAATAATGTCTTATCTTTGAGATTCATAATAAGTTAAGTTAGGTCTGGCCCAGGGGGTACAGCAATTAAAAATTGAAAATAACAAAACAACAATTCAAAGAAATCAAAATAACCAAAATTCAAGAATTGATCACAAACATGTTGTGCATAATAAACCTTTTGAGTGCTTGTCAACATCCATGTTTAGCCGGCCGGCTTAGGGTCAGAGTTTAAGGCACCACATTTAATTTCAACCTTAATTCCAATGTCTTGGATATTGAAGATTCTAGTTTATGATTTACACGTTAAATAGGCGCCTGGAATCTGGAATTTAAAGCTGGGCCCAAGTCTCCCCCAGGGGTAAATCTATCCCACGTTCTTTGGGAATGGGTTCCTTGTTTTCAGCGACATTTGAACGACACCGTGCGTGCTTGCCATTTCGACATTGTGTATTACCATAATTTCATACTCGGAGCAGCCTTGTAATACGAACAAAGAAACGATGTTCCTAACAATATTAACCCATGACTATATATGAATTCAGCCGGAGTGCTGAATGGAGGTAATAGATATGGCTGATGAAAAATTCAAGATGGCCGCGGATGTTTGCTCCTATGTTGATGATGACCGAAAAAATCTCAACCTTGAGATCAACATTCCAGGTGTCAAAAAAGAAGATATAAACCTCAAAATGCTTGATGACAGTTTTAGCCTGGCAGCACCCCGAGACGACTTTGATTATGTTACCACTTCCGCTTTTTGTTGCCCGGTCAAGGCTAAGGAAGCCTCAGCTCGCTATGAAGATGGTGTTTTGAAGATCTCCGTACCATTCAAGGATCCGATGGAGGGTGCATACCAGATCAATATAAGCTAGATTTAAGTTTTGTTTGAACCATTTTCAAAGGCAGCGTCCCAATGAAACGCTGCCTTTTTGTTAGGTGACACCGAATATTTGAGCTTTCCACATTCTCACTTCCGTATTCAATCCCCCATAATCATACCTTTTCAGTATGGATATTTAGCCCTGAACAACATGCTAACCTTCTAATGCTATTAGGAATAAAATAAAAAAATTAAAAAAAATATTGACATTTGATCCGTTTCTTGACAAAAAAAGTCGACAACTATCTTGACAAAATAAGTCAAGAAGTTTCCCGACAAAAATAGTCAGGATTATGCACTATGCCAATTACACCTAAAAAGAATCAATATGCCCTGCGAGCTATCTTTGAATTGGCAAAGCATCGTGGAAAAGGCCCCAAAAAAATTTCCGAAATAGCAGAAGTCCAAGCAATTCCCCTGAGATTTTTAGAAGTGATCTTAGGCCAGCTGAAAGGCAGCGGTTTGGTGGAATCCAAGCGAGGGTTTTATGGTGGATATTCCCTGACCCGATCTGCTGATAAAATCAGTGTAGGAGATGTGCTCCGGTTTATGGATAAACCGATGGAATCCGAGCACTGCGGCGCCTGTGTGTCCAAGAGTAATTGCCCGTTTGACGGCAATTGTGCTTTTGCGGCGATGTGGAATCGTGTTAATAAGGCAATGTTCGATATTTATGACAGCACCACCATTCAGGACCTCCTCAACAAGGAGAAAGATATCCCAGGCAGGAAATAAGTCGCTGGTTAATGTAAAAGGATAAAACACATGAAGAAGGTAAGAGCACTTTTACGCTGGAAAGCTATAATAGTTGCGGTTGTGACGGTTTCGGTTCTAATCAGCGGCCCCGCTGTGTTTGGAGTGAAAACCCAGCCTAAAGAGACATCTGAGTTCCGGGCTGATATCATTCAGATCGATGCCATGATGACATTTGGCAAACTTGAGAGGCCTGCGGTGACCTTTCTTCATCAAAAGCACACAAATGCACTTGAAAAAAGAGGCAAAGATTGTGCCGTCTGCCATCTTTCCGCCAAAGATTCGACCTCGGATATGGAACGAATGTCCACTATGTATATGCGATCAAAAAATACATCCAAGCAGGAGGTCATGGATATTTACCATGACAATTGTATCAGCTGCCACAAGGAAACGAGGGCTGCTAAAGAACCCAGCGGACCGATTGATTGTGGCGGATGCCATCAGGATCAGACAAGCGTGGTCTCATCCTGGCAACCCATCGGTATGGATAAATCTTTGCACTACCGACATTCAAAAGCCCAGGACAATAAGTGTGAGACATGTCATCACGAGTATAACGAAAACACCAAAAAGCTCTATTATGCCAAGGGGAAGGAAGGCACTTGCCGTTATTGCCACGGTGAAAAGACGGAAGATAACCGAATATCCATGCGCCTGGCGTCGCATATCGCTTGTATCGATTGTCATCGCAAGTTGACGGCAAAAAATGAAACAGCTGGACCGATTTATTGCAATGGCTGCCACGAGCCCGGCGAACAGAAATTGATCGAAATCATTAAAGATGTTCCGCGCCTGAAGCTTAACCAACCCGACTATCTGTTTGTCAAAACCTCTGCATCCAAAGAAAAAAAGCCGAACCCCATAACCCACATGAATCTGGTACCTTTCAATCATCAGGCCCATGAAAAATATAATGATTCCTGCCGGGTTTGCCATCATGCAGCCTTAGACAACTGCGTTCAATGTCACTCGCTTGAAGGCTCAAAAGAAGGCAATAACGTTACCCTTCAGCAGTCCATGCACCGCTTAAATGTCGATCAAAGTTGTCTGGGGTGTCATGAATCCCAACTCAATCAGCCGAACTGTGCCGGTTGCCATACTTCTTTTGAAAAAAAGCGTGAGCAGAGCACGGGCTCCTGTAATAACTGTCACATGGTTCCGACAGAACGGATTCCCAATGAAATTCAGGAGGCAGAGGAGAAAAGACTAGCCGCTGAATCGCTTGATGGCCGGGACGCGATTACCGTAATTTATGAGGACCAGGATATCCCCGAGACCGTCATCATCGATGAGTTGACCGATCAATATCAACCGGTAACGCTTCCGCACCGCAAAATTGTTAACGCGTTGTTCAATAACATTAAAAACAACAAACTGGCGAATTTTTTCCATCACGAAAAGGGTACGATGTGCCAGGGTTGTCATCACAACAGCCCGGCTGCGAAAAAACCGCCGAAATGTGTAAGCTGCCATGGCAGGCCCTTTAACGCCAAAGATCCGTTCAAACCTGGATTGATGGCCGCCTATCACAGGCAATGTATGGAATGCCATAAAGCGATGGATATCAAAAAACCGGTTTCAACCAAATGCAATGCATGTCACGCAAAAAAAATGTAACGATAAATATTTCGACACTTTAATTCAGGGGTAGTTTTATGTCCATTTCACGGAGAAAATTTCTCGGCTGGCTGGGCGCTGCCGGTTTGGGCACCGCCTTGGGTACCTCGGTCCGCGCAGCATCCAACAAGCATTTTGACGGTTATCCCGATAGCAACGGCGTGCTGTTTGACAACACTCGCTGCATCGGCTGCCGCAAATGCGAAGAAGGCTGTAATCGGGTTAATGAATTGCCGGAACCTGAACGTCCGTTCAGCGACCTTTCTCTTCTGGATACCAAACGACGGACCACGGCAAAGTCCTATACGATTGTCAACCGATATGATGATGCCGTCAGTGATAAAGGCCCGCTATACCGCAAAGACCAGTGCAACCATTGTCTTGAGCCGGCTTGTGCTTCCGCCTGTTTTGTGAGGGCATTTACCAAAACCAAGACCGGTGCGGTTATTTACGATGCTTCGGTTTGTGTGGGCTGCCGTTATTGCATGATTGCCTGTCCTTTCGAAATACCTACCTATGAATATGACAGTGCGTTTTCGCCCCGGGTGATGAAATGCACTATGTGTTATCCGAGAATCTCCAAAGGCTTGCTGCCCGGATGCGTTGAAGCCTGTCCTACCGAAGCCCTCACCTATGGAAAGCGCGAGGATTTGCTAAGGATCGGGCGAGAGCGTATCGCCAAATTCCCGGAGCGCTATGTGGATCACATTTATGGTGAGAACGAAATGGGGGGCACCAGCTGGTTGTACCTGTCCGCAGTTGATTTCAAGGATATCGAAATGAGAGAGGATCTGGGCGTGACACCGGCGCCGAAGCTAACTGCAGGCGCCTTAAGCGCTGTGCCGATGGTTGTGGGCCTCTGGCCGGTGCTGCTTACCGGCATTTATGCCATTAACCAAAGAAAAGAAAAAATTGAAAGACAAGAGAAAAAAGAGGCCGTTGCCGCTGCTCTAGAAAAAGCTCGCAGTGAGTCCGAAAAAATGCTGGCCGAAGCAAGGGAAAAGGCCGAAATTGAGAAAACAGCTGCCATCGAAACCGCTGTCAGCAAAGCCCTTGAAGAAGCAGCCAAAGCATCCGAAGAGGAGGCCGGAAACACCGCAGATGAGGATGATGACAAGAAGTCCAGCGAGGAGGATTCCTGATGTCCGATGAGGTTACGATTCCCGATAAAACTTATTTCACACCATTCAATGTGATTACCGGAATCATCATTATTTTAGGTTTGTTTGTTACGGTTTTGCGATTTACCCAAGGGTTGGGAGCCGTCACCAATCTTTCCGATTACAACCCCTGGGGGATTTGGATCGGTTTTGATTTGCTGGTTGGCGTCGCCCTGGCAGCCGGTGGATTTGTCACCTCTGCCGCCGTCTATATTTTCGGCATGAAGAAATACCACTCAGCGGTCAGACCTGCCATCCTTACCGGCTTTTTAGGCTACGCCCTGGTTGTCGTTGCACTCAATTATGATGTGGGCAGACCCTGGCGCTTACCGTATCCCTTTGTCGTGCAGCAGGGCACCACGTCCCTTTTATTTGAAGTGGCGGCCTGCGTGGCCCTCTACCTGACGGTTTTATTCATTGAATTCTCACCGGCGGCTCTGGAATGGCTCGGTTTGAAAAAAGCACGAAATATCGTAATCAAACTGACACTTTTGCTTACCATCTTCGGCGTGATACTTTCGACGCTGCATCAATCCTCACTGGGGGCGCTGTTTCTGATTGCACCCTCGAAGCTGCACCCGCTCTGGTACTCACCGTATATTGCGGTATTTTTCTTTGTATCCGCTGTCATAGCGGGTCTTTCCATGGTAATTTTTGAAAGTACATTGTCCCATCACTACCTTGCCGATAAAATGGATGAGGCCCATTTAAAACAAAAAGATGATATTGCGTTGGGTTTCGGTAAAGCAGCCTCATTCGTTCTCGCCGGTTACTTCCTCATCAAGGTAATTGGGATATCAGAAGGCAACAATTGGCACCTTCTGGGCACATCCTATGGTATCTGGTTCCTGGTGGAACTAATAGGATTTGTGGCCCTGCCTTGCTTTTTCTACGCCATCGGTGTGCGTGAGAAAAACTTGAAAATAATCAAATGGACGGCTGCCTGGACGGTGCTTGGCATCGTTGTCAACCGTTTGAATGTCGGTTTGATTGCATTCAACTGGCATCTACCGTCGAGTGAACGATATTTCCCGCACTGGATGGAAATTGTGATTTCCGTATTCTTGGTGACCGTCGGATTGGTTGTATTTCGCTTTATCGTTACGCGGATGCCGATTATGTATACTCATCCGGATTATCCGGAGGAACACTAGGAATTTGACTTACAATTGCCAAACAAACTGTGAGAAGTGAAGCCCACGCGGGTATTACTACACAGGTTAATGGTTATCGGTTATCAGTTATTGGTTTATCCAAAGACATTCTTTCTGCAATTTCAAGCTAAAAATCGAATGCATTCTTTTTTCCAATAGCGACTAACAAATAACCGATAACCAACGTTGACATGGTCTAATGGACTCCACTTTGATTAATAAATTGAACAACTTTATTGGGTGACAAAATGGAAGAGAGCATTCATACCCTGCATGAATATATGCTCCACACCGATAGCATTACCTACATTTTAATCGTAGGGGCACTCATCGGCATTACATTTTTCTATCGTTTTCTCACAGACAGAGACGATGATGAAAACTGATCTTTGGGAGCGCTGCGAGAAGAAAGCAAAAACTGTATAATTGAGCTAAAAACGAATGACTAAAATTAGAACCAGCACCGAAAATTTATGTTTCCAAACTTACTAGAAAGACGATGAAATCGTTTCAAAGGAGCAGCATATGTATGAATTTGTTACCGGCCCACTGGCCTGGCTGTCATTTGCCATCTTTTTCATCGGGCTGATCGTACGCACAGTGCTGTACATCAAGGGGCTCGATTGGAGACTTGACCGCGTAACTTATTCGGTCAATACTTCATATGGGATTAAAGGTGCAGTTAGATCGATTGTATTCTGGCTTTTTCCCTGGGCAACCCACAGCTACCGTAACAATTCCTGGTTTACGCTGTGGGTATTTATAATGCATATCGGCCTGTTGATCACCCCGGTATTCCTGCTTGGTCATAATATTCTAATGAGAGAGAGATTGGGATTCAGCCTCTGGACCTTGCCGGAGGGGGTGTCCGATACATTATCGATCTTGGTAATTGTGGCCGTGATTTTTCTGGTTTTGCGCCGCATCGCACTGCCCGAAGTTAGACTCATCACGACGACCTATGACTATCTGATGATTGCCATTGCTGTGGCCCCATTTGTTACCGGATTTATCGCCGCTCACGGGACATCAAACTATAATTTTTGGATCATTGCCCACATTCTTTGCGGCGAGATAGTTCTAGTGGCAATACCATTCACCAAACTATCCCATTTTATTCTTTTTTTCCTTTCCCGTGCCCAGCTTGGTATGGACTACGGTATTAAACGCGGTGGCATGAAAAGCAAGGGAATAGCGTGGTAGAATGAAAATTCAATTGACTATCGCGTATTGGTTTAAGATGAAGATAACCAGCGCTTTTTTTGAGATCATCTTGGCGAAAAGTGGATTATAGCGGGTAACAGGCATACTTATAAATTGAGTCATCATTTTCTGACAACATGTTCTCTGTTAAAACCCGATAAGGGGCTAATTCAAAGGATATTGAACCATGCCAGAAGGAATACTTTGCAATAAAAAAAACGTAAACACCAAAGAAGAATTGCACGCGCTCTTGGCCGATAAAAGCGGCAAACAATATTATGAGGAAATGAACCACCTCGATGTGGATCGTAAAAAATTATGGGGAATGATTCAAAAAACCCTCAAATCGCGCTTGAAAACCTGGCTGGAGATTTGTTCCCACTGCGGTTTGTGCGCTGAAAGCTGTTTTTACTATCTTGCGAACAACAAAGATCCCAAACAGGTGCCTTCATATAAAATACAATCCACCTTGGGTACGATTATTAAGCGTAAAGGGAATGTGGACAATGCTTTTTTGCAGGAATGTATGGATACCGCCTATGCGAAATGTACTTGCTGTACGCGTTGCGGTGTATACTGCCCATTTGGGATCGATACTGGGGTTATGTTCGGCTATTTGCGGGGATTGTTATTTGCCCAGGGATTTGTGCCCTGGGAGATGAAAATCGGCTCCGGGATGCACCGCGTCTACAGGGCTCAAATGGATATCACCACGGAAGACTGGGTGGATACCTGCGAGTGGATGGCAGAAGAATATGAGGACGACTGGCCAGGTTTGATCATTCCCGTTGACAAGGAAAATGCCGATATTATGTATACCGTTAACGCCAGAGAACCCAAACATTACCCGGAAGACATCGCCGAGGCTGCAATTTTATTTCATGTGGCCGGCGAAAATTGGACAGTCCCCAGTGAGGGCTGGGAGGAAACCAGCCTGGCGATGTTCGGCGGTGACTGGGAAGCCTGTAAAATGCAGGTTGAATCAGTGTATGACGCCATGGATCGCTTGAAGCCCGAACGAATGGTGGTGACCGAATGCGGCCATGCCTATCGGGCGACGGTGATCGAAGGACCCTACTGGGCCGGTCTTGAGAGCGGTAAAACACCGATTGAAAGTTTCCATTACGTTGAATGGGTGGCGGAAGCCCTGCGGACCGGAAAGCTGAAAATCGATCCCGCTAAAAAGATCAAAGAACCGGTCACCTATCAGGATTCCTGCAACTATATTCGCAACGGAGGCCTTGCCGACATTGGCCGGGAGATCATGAGCTATATTGCCGAAGATTTCAGGGAAATGATACCCAACCGGGAGCATAATTTCTGCTGCGGCGGCGGTGGCGGCCTGAATGGTATCGGCCGGTATCGCCAACAGCGTAATATCGGACTGAAAGTCAAACGGGATCAGATCTTGGCCACCGGTGCCAAGCTGGTTATCGCCCCCTGCCACAATTGTTGGGATGCGATCAGGGACCTGGAAGAGGTCTACAAAATTGGAATTCGGTGGTCCTTTTTGAAACCCCTGCTGATCAATATGCTCGAAGTACCAGAGCATTTAAAACCACAGGAAGAATAACACCCCACCTCCGCTATTATCACGGTTTGGGTGTTGAGGTTTTAATCTTCCAATCCGAGGCGTCTTTAAGTATCGACACCAGCAGCGGCACAATTAAGATCAATTTAATAAGATTTTTTTTAAATGCGAAGGTCGTGGCATCCGCATCTAGCGAATGACGATCTAAAAAGGATGAATCCCGATTGAGTCCACTCAACCTCTGGCTGGTTGGGCGCAGTCGGCTTAGCCCTTGCCAAAATTAAAACACTGGCTGAATACCTACCCGCGTCGTACATTATTCGATATTCGCTATTTCAAAATTCCTTGACACTTAAAACCACGATTGATAACCTACCTGATTCTATAGAAAGAATTAATCTGATCAAGAACACATTCATGACCGATTACAATTACCAGAACATGTTTCCAGCCGGACCGGATGCCGCCGAATATCGCTTGCTGACCGAAGCGCATGTTTCTAACGCTAGGTTTGACGGTCGGGAGATGCTGATAATAACAGCCGAAGGGATGACAGCGCTGGCCGAAGAAGCCTTTAAAGATGCGTCCCACCTGCTGCGGTCCTCCCATCTAAAACAGCTTGCAGACATCTTTAATGATCCGCAAAGCTCTGCCAACGACCGCTATGTGGCCCTGGAATTAATTAAAAATGCGGTGATATCGGCAGAGGGCGTTTTCCCCATGTGCCAGGATACCGGTACGGCCATTGTCATTGGAAAAAAAGGACAACGGGTGTGGACAGATTTTTCGGATGAAGAAGCCCTGGCTAAAGGTGTCTATAATGCGTATTTCAAGGGCAATCTGCGTTATTCCCAGAATGTGCCGCTGAGCATGTACGAGGAGAAAAATTCCGGTACCAATTTGCCGGCACAGATTGAACTATATGCGGTTGAGGGCGACGAATACAAGTTTCTATTTATCGCCAAGGGTGGCGGCTCCGCAAATAAAACCTTTTTATTCCAGGAAACTAAGGCTGTTTTAACTCCGGAGACATTGAAGGCCTTCATGATAAAAAAAATGAAAACCTTGGGCACCGCCGCTTGTCCACCTTATCACCTGGCTTTCGTTGTTGGTGGAACTTCCGCCGAATTGAATCTTAAAACTGTAAAACTGGCGACTGCCAAATATCTGGATGACCTGCCGACCGTCGGAAACGATTCCGGGCAGGCATTCCGGGATCTTGAACTAGAAGGCGAAATTCTAAAGATTTCGCGAGATCTCGGCATAGGCGCACAATTCGGCGGCAGATATTTCTGCCTCGACACCCGCGTGATTCGCTTGCCGCGCCACGGAGCGTCCTGTCCTATCGGCCTGGGGGTCAGCTGCAGCGCTGACCGCAATATCAAGGCTAAAATTACCCGCGAGGGGATATTTCTAGAAAAGCTTGAAACAAATCCGGGCAGTTATTTGCCCGAAGTTGATTTGGCAGCTCAAGAGTCGATCCATATTGATTTGGACCGGCCGATGGAAAAAATTCGACAACAGCTCAGCCAGTATCCGGTGGCAACCCCGCTGTTGCTGACAGGAAAAATTGTGGTAGCGAGAGACATCGCCCATGCCAAATTAAAACAACGGTTGGACAGCGGAGGCAGCCTCCCCGATTATTTTAAAAACCATATCATCTATTATGCCGGCCCGGCCAAAACTCCGGTCGGTCACCCATCCGGTTCATTCGGTCCGACTACCGCGGGGCGAATGGATCCGTACGTGCCTCTTTTTCAAGCTCAGGGAGGATCGCTGATCATGCTGGCCAAGGGAAACCGATCCCATCTGGTAACGGATGCCTGTAAGCGGTACGGCGGCTTTTATTTAGGTTCGATCGGCGGTCCCGCCGCCCGTCTCGGCAGGGACTGCATCACCAGTGTTGAATTGATTGAATATCCCGAGCTGGGCATGGAAGCCATCTACATGATCACCGTCAAGGATTTTCCGGCATTTGTCATTGTGGATGATAAAGGCAACGATTTTTTTGAAAAATTGCTGACCTAATTTATCATTGACCTTTTTCTCGAATCTAATCGACATAAAAGCAGCAATTTAGAAATCATTCAATTCATTCTAAAACGCGAAAAAATTACAAGGAGTATTTTATGGCAGACAAATTTAAAACCATGGATGGAAATACAGCCGCCGCTCATGTGGCTTATGCCATGAGCGACATGTGTACCCTTTATCCGATCACCCCGTCCTCACCCATGGGTGAGATTGCGGATGAATGGGCGGCCGATGGACGCAAAAATATTTTTGGACAAACATTGACGGTGCGTCAGCTCCAGTCGGAGGCCGGTGCGGCCGCATCGGTACACGGATCCCTGGCCGCAGGTGCCCTGACCTCGACATTTACGGCTTCCCAGGGATTGTTGTTGATGATTCCCAACATGTACAAAATGTCGGGTGAGCTTTTGCCCGGTGTGCTGCATGTCTCAGCCCGGGCCCTGGCTGCGCACGCCCTATCCATTTTCGGCGATCATCAAGATGTCATGGCAGTGCGGCAAACCGGTTTTGCCCTGCTGGCGGCTTCATCCGTCCAGGAAGTCATGGATTTGGGGTTGGTAGCCCATCTATCCGCCATCAAGTCTTCAATTCCGTTTCTCCATTTTTTTGACGGTTTCCGGACTTCCCATGAAATTCAGAAAATTGCCGTGATCGATTATGAGGATATGGCCAAATTAGCAGACCGGGATGCAGTCGCTAGATTTCGTGCCCGGGGAGCAAACCCGGAAAGGCCCGAACTCCGGGGAACCGCACAGAATCCTGACATCTATTTTCAGAATCGGGAAGCCGCCAATCCCTATTATCTCAAAGTCCCGGGTATCGTCGAAGAATATATGCAAAAGGTCGGTGACCTGACCGGACGCAGCTACCGGCTGTTTGATTATGTCGGCGACCCAGATGCCGAGCATGTCGTGATTTCAATGGGATCATCCTGTGAGACCCTTGAAGAAGTTACCAACCATCTGAGAGGACAGGGAGAAAAGGTGGGTTTGGTCAAAGTAAGACTATATCGTCCGTTTTCGACCGAACACCTTTTCAAAGCAATCCCGCAATCTGCCAAAAAGCTTACAGTTCTCGACCGCACCAAAGAACCGGGCGCACTGGGTGAACCGCTTTATTTGGATGTTTGTACCGCCTACATGGAAAAAGCCCAAACGCCCCAACTCTTCAATGGACGTTATGGTTTGGGATCCAAGGAATTTAACCCGGCCATGGCCATGGCGGTTTTCGACAATATGAAAGCCGCAACTCCCAAAAATCATTTCACGGTTGGAATTATCGATGATGTCACCCAAACATCGCTGGAAGTCGGCCAAAGTCTGGACGTAACACCAAAAGGCACCGTGCAGTGCAAGTTCTGGGGATTGGGTGCAGACGGAACGGTGGGGGCCAATAAGAGTGCGATTAAAATTATCGGCGACAACACCGATATGTACGCCCAGGCGTATTTTTCCTATGATTCTAAAAAATCCGGTGGGATCACCATCTCTCACTTGCGATTTGGCCACGAACCGATTCAATCAACCTACCTTATTGATACCGCCGATTACATCGCCTGCCACAAAGACACCTATGTCGATGTCTATGATTTGCTGGAAGGGATTAAAGAAGAAGGGATATTTGTTCTCAATTCACCCTGGACACTGGAAGAGATGGAAGAAAAGCTTCCGGCTGCCATGCGCCGCACCATTGCGCAGAAAAAGCTCAAATTTTACAACATTGATGCCGTTAAGATCGCCGGCCAGGTTGGCCTGGGTGGACGCATTAATATGATCATGCAGACGGCCTTTTTTAAGCTGGCCAATGTGATACCGGTGGATGAAGCGCTCGCATATCTAAAAGATCAAATCAAAGAATTATTCGCCAAAAAGAGTCAAAAAATTGTTGATATGAACTTTGCCGCTGTGGATAAAACCCTGGAAAATTTGATTGAAATCGATTATCCGCAATCATGGGCAGAAGCGAGCGACAGTGCCGTCGCCGGCAAAGATGAACCCGATTTCGTCACAAACGTCATGCGTCCCATGCTGACTCAGCAGGGGGATAAGCTGCCGGTATCGGCATTTACCCCGGATGGAATTTTTCCGGTGGCAACCACCCAGTATGAAAAACGCGGTGTTGCCATCAATGTTCCGGAATGGATCATGGACAACTGCATCCAGTGTAACCAGTGTGCCATGGTTTGTCCCCATGCCACTATCCGGCCGGCACTTTTGACGGAAGAAGAATTGGCCAAAGTTCCGGAAGGCTTTGAGGCCAAAAAGGCGGTTGGCAAGGATTTGAAAGACTACTATTTCCGTATTCAGGTCGATACCCTGGACTGCTATGGCTGCGGTAACTGTGCCGACATCTGTCCGTCCAAAAAGAAAGCCCTGGTCATGAAACCGCTTGAAACCCAAACGGAAAAGCAGATTCCGTTGTGGAGCTATTTCGAAGATCTGCCGGTGCGAGACAATCTCGTCAGCCGCAATACGGTCAAGGGCAGCCAGTTCTGCCAGCCGCTATTGGAGTTCTCGGGCGCTTGTGCCGGCTGCGGTGAGACACCGTATGCTAAATTGATCACTCAACTTTTCGGCGAGCGCATGCTCATTGGGAACGCAACCGGCTGCAGCTCCATTTGGGGTGGCTCCGCACCGGCCGTACCCTACTGCGTCGATAAGGATGGATTCGGTCCAACCTGGGGAAACTCACTGTTTGAAGATTCTGCTGAATTCACTTATGGAATGTTTTTGGGTATTTTTCAGCAGCGTAACAAACTGGCGGATTTGATGCGTGAAGCTATCGAAACGGATGTACCGCAGGAGATTAAAGAGGCCATGTCAGGCTGGCTGGATAATATGAAAGATCCCATCGGTTCCCGGAAATTTGGGGACCAGCTAAAAGCGCTTTTGCCAGCCCAGAAGGGTAATCCGCTGCTGGCCAAAATCGCCGAGAAATCCAAGTTATTCACTAAAAAATCATTCTGGATATTTGCTGGTGATGGGGCTGCCTACGATATCGGCTATGGTGGGGTTGATCATGTCCTGGCGACCAATGAGGACATCAACATGCTCATCATGGACACCGAGGTCTATTCCAATACCGGCGGCCAATCTTCCAAGGCAACGCCCACCGGCTCGGTGGCCCGATTTGCCGCTTCCGGAAAAAAGACTCCCAAAAAGGACATGGGACGCATATCAATGAGCTACGGATATATTTACGTGGCCAGTGTATCCATGGGTGCCAACAAACAGCAGTTGATGAAAGCCCTGGTCGAAGCCGAAGCTTATGACGGACCGTCATTGATCATTGCCTATTGCCCCTGCATCAATCAGGGGATTATGGCGGGAATGGGCAAGGCCCAGGAGGAAGAAAAATTGGCGGTGCAGTCCGGTTATTGGCCATTGTACCGATACAATCCCGCTTTAAAGGCTGAAGGGAAGAATCCATTTATTCTGGACTCAAAAAAGCCGGATGGGAGTCTCGATAAATTCCTTGCAGGTGAGATTCGCTATGCCTCTTTGAAACGGACTTTTCCGGAAGAAGCCGAACGCTTGCATGCAACGCTTGTTGAGCAGTTCACCAAACGATACGAGGAACTGGCCCTCATGGCCGATCCATCGCTGGCCTGCAAGCAAGAAGAGCCTGCGGAGTAGCTTCCTAAAGTTGCACTATAAAAATCGTGAAGAGGTCATCCAGGTAGACTGGATGGCCTTTTTTATTTTTGAAAAATTTGACCGTTTGTAATCAACGCATCCGAATCTACTGGCGTCGTCAGCAGCCAACGTAGTCGGCGCTTTGCCGCCGAATCAGATCCAAAAGAATGAATTTGGATATCTGATAAAGCAAGCTGGTTCTGTGATCATATCAAAAAAATAAAAAATTAGAGCGTATGGAGAATAGCAGCTGGGGTGCTATTACGAATTAAAGTAGCATTGCAAAACTGCCGATAGCGGAACGTTATTGTGCCAAACGCTCTAATTCCGGAAATTTTAGATCCTCCGATCTTGATAAACCTCCATTTCAATCCTATGTTATCTTTT
>JAAUYD010256118.1_pt1 | contig 22988 bp, 19 predicted proteins | sample 7278101 | NCBI WGS metagenome assembly JAAUYD01 (sample SAMN14350128, study PRJNA611818) | marine sediment metagenome | isolation source: surface marine sediment (0.6m) | place: French Polynesia: Moorea | collected 2018-08
ATACCAATTCTCCCGTGGCGCGTGTTCACATCGAATCTACAAATGGTATAGAAAGGGCCTGTTTTGGTTCAGGCCAAGGCCGCAGCGAGGTCGAAACCGCAGGCGTAGCAGCGCTACGTCGAGGATCGCGACCAAGCGAGAACGCCGGCCTGGGCCAAAACAGGCCCTTTCTATTTCTCCATGGCCGTAAACCCAGACCTGGCCACCTCCACAATCCTGTCCGCGCCGACATCGTCGATAAAGGCATCGATGTTCTGGGATGTGCCGGCAACCTGGACGATGTAGCAGTCAGATTGCTGACTATCCAGTATTTCCAATTGGTAATCACTGGCCAGCGTTTCCATTTGGCCCTGGCTCGCCTCGAATTTGACGATGGCCACTTCCCGCCAGAAACTCTCATCCACGTCCAGCTCCTTGGCCGAGATCACCTCGGTACTCTTCTCGATCTGCTTGACCACCTGCAACATCTTCTCATCGCTGTCTTCTCTCAAGGTGATGGTCATTCGACTGACACCAGGCTGGTTGGTCTTGCACACGGTAAGGGTCTCCACGTTGTACATCTTGCGGCGGATCAGCATGGCAATCTTGTTGAGCACGCCCGGCCGATCCAGCATGAAGGCCAGGATGGCCCTGCGCTTCATGGGGTGTGTGGTTGTCATCGATTCCTCCCTGATTTCAGACGCTTTGTAAATTGTTCTCAACATGCTTAGATGGGTGGTAGCGCGTATCTCAAAAATATGGATCAGGGCTCAGGACAAGGCTTGCAAAGACGAAAAAGCGGAGCATATGCATAATATGTGAGCATTTATTGGCTTTGCATGACGCAGTCAAGGCACTTAGACTATTTTTAAGATGGGCTTTAGGCGTTGGAGACGATCATGTCTGCAATGCCACCGCCGGCCGGTACCATGGGCAAAATGATCTCACTGGGGTCGCACAAAAACTCGATCATGAACGCCCCCGGGTGATCGACGGCCTGCTGAAGTGCGGGATCCACCTGATCCAGATCGGCGACCTTCACATAGGGGATGCCATAGGCGCCGGCAATGGCGCCATAGTCGGGATTTTTCATGGGCGTTCCGGCGTAACGACCATCATAGAAGAGGGTCTGCCACTGGCGGACCATGCCTAAGTAACCGTTGTTCATGAGAATGATCTTTACATCGATGCCATGCTCCATGATCGTCCCCAGCTCCTGAATATTCATCTGGAAACCGCCGTCACCGCTGACGGACCACACCCGCTCGTCGGGTCTGGCCAGTTTCACGCCGATCGACATGGGCAGGGCACATCCCATGGTTCCGGCCCCGCCGGACGTAAACCAGCTGTTGGGCGTCTGAAAGTTGTAAAAGCGGGCCAACATCATCTGGTGCTGGCCCACGTCCCCCACGATGATGTCCCTGCCCTCGGTCAGACGGGACATGCGCTGGACAATGGTCTTGGCCAGCAACTGGCCTTCCTTGCCGAGACCGGCATCGATCTCGTCTTGGATCTGCTGGGCAATTTCCTGACGGTAAGCGTCGATTTGAGCAAACCAGCGATCCCTCGGCCGGGAGACGAGTGCCGGTTCGCGACCCAACAGGTTGAGCACCTGGGCCACGTCGGCATTGAGCGACACCGATGTCTTCACGTTCTTGTCGATTTCCGAGGGGTCGATCTCCACATGGATCACATTGGCATCGAGCGCGAAGTCGTCCAGCTTCCCGGTAACCCGGTCGTCGAAGCGCATGCCCAGGGCGATGATCAAGTCGGCATGCAGCAGGGCACGATTGGCTTCGACGGTGCCGTGCATGCCCACCATGCCCAGACTCATGGGATGGTCCACGGGCATGGCGGAAAGGCCGTGCAGCGTGAACGCTACCGGCATATGGGTTTGCTCGACAAAAGCCTGCAGCCTCGCTCCGGCATTGCTGGTGATGACACCGTGACCGCAAAGGATGATGGGGCGTTCGCTTTTGTTGATCATGCCGACGGCCCGATGCAATGCGCTCCGGTCAACCGATGGCGAATAAAAGAATCCGGGCAGCTGAGGCTCGCAGGAGCGCGGATCGAAGTCGCAGACGTTGTCGGTCTCCTGCAGTTGCACGTCTTTGGGAATGTCGATTACCACCGGCCCACCGCGACCGGTGGAGGCCACATACATGGCCTCGTGGATGGTGCTTTCGATGTCGTCCACATTTAAGGGCAGGTAGGTCTGTTTGGTCAGCGGCATCATGACCCCCACCACGTCGCTCTCCTGAAACGCATCGGTGGCGATCACACCGGTGGGAACCTGTCCGGTGATGGCAACCAACGGAACGGAATCCATGCCCGCATCGGCGATGCCCGTAACCAGGTTCATGGCGCCGGGACCCGATGTGGCCATACAGACACCCGTGCGGGGGTCGGCGGTTGACAGCGATGCACGGGATATGCCCTGAGCCATGAACGCAGCTCCTTGTTCATGCCGCGACATGATGAAGTCCAGGGTTCTTTGTTTCTCCATCTCATCGAAGACGGGCATGATGGCGCCGCCGGTATAGCCAAAGATATACTTCACGCCATTGTCAATCAGTGCTTTAAGTACCAGTTCAGTGCCTTTCATAGCAGCTCTATTCCTTGTCTGGTGTCCCTTTCCGGTATGGGGTACAGCTGTCGGGACGCTGAGATGAGAACCGCCTGCAGTTCTGGGATCAGGGCAGGTCGGTGTTTCCACTGAAGGCCATGTACGGTCGTCAGAGGGATTGGTGGTCGATATCTGCTCATATTAAGCTATGTTTGAAAAATAGCAAGCCATCCGACAATTCACTGCCTTGACTTTCAATGGCCTTGGCGTCATTCTACGTATATCAGAATCCTTGCATATTTGCGGAACTAACCAAAACTAGCTACTGAGGATACAATAGCAGCTCACATACCGGTGTGGCAGATCGTTGAACCCTTGTTTATCTTGAGATACGATCGATTCGCACTTGACCCTCAAACCAAAGCCGGAATTAGACCATGGGAAAAACACTTTTTGAGAAAATCTGGACACCCCATGTGGTGCGTGACCTGCCCGATGGAAAATGCCTGCTCTACATCGACCGCCACCTGGTCCACGAGGTGACCAGTCCCCAGGCATTCGACGGCTTGCGCATGGCCGGCCGGACGATCCGTCGACCGGATCTGACCTTCTCCACCATGGATCACAATGTGCCCACCACCGCCGATCGCCTGCAGATCGAGGATGCCACCTCACGGGCCCAGGTGGAGGCGCTCCAACAAAATTGTGCAGACTTCGGCGTCAAGCTGTTCGGCCTGGGTGACGACCGACAGGGCATCGTGCATGTGATCGGACCGGAGTTGGGCATCACCCTGCCCGGCCTGACCATCGTCTGCGGCGATTCGCACACCTCCACCCATGGGGCCTTCGGCGCTCTGGCCTTCGGGATCGGTACATCCGAGGTCGAGCATGTCCTGGCGACCCAGACCCTGGTTCAGAAAAAGCCCCGCTCGTACAAGGTAGAGTTCAGCGGCCGCAGGGCGCCGCATGTGTGGTCCAAGGATATGGTGCTCAAGATGATCGGTACCATGGGCACCGCCGGCGGATCGGGCCATGTGATCGAGTACTGCGGTGAAGCCGTTCGAGCCCTCTCCATGGAAGCCCGCATGACCATCTGCAACATGAGCATCGAAGCCGGCGCCCGTGCCGGCATGATCGCCCCGGACGAAACCACTTTCGAATTCATCACCGGCCAACAACGCCCCTACGCCCCCACCGGCGAAGCGTTGGAACGGGGTCTGGCCTACTGGCGCCGCCTGCCCAGCGATGCCGATGCCGTTTTCGATCAGACCCTGACCATCGACGCCGGAAGCATCGCACCGCAAATCACCTGGGGCACCAATCCCGGCATGGTGGTGGACATCGATCAACCGGTGCCCTCCCCGACAAGCGCTGAGGGATACAGCCCGTCGGACGTGGAAAAGGCCCTGGAATACATTGGCCTGTCGCCCGGGACGATGCTCACCGATGTGCCTGTGGATGTGGTGTTCATCGGCAGTTGCACCAACTCCCGCATTGAAGACCTGCGACAGGCCGCCGCCATTTTGGATGGGCGCAAGAAAGCCGACCACGTGGAACTGCTGGTGGTGCCCGGATCTCAGCAGGTGCGGTTACAGGCCGAGGCCGAAGGCCTGGATCGTATCTTCATGGCCGCCGGCGGGCAGTGGCGCTATGCCGGCTGCAGCATGTGCCTGGGCATGAATCCGGACCAGTTGAAGCCCCAGCAGCGCTGCGCCTCCACCTCCAACCGCAATTTCGAGGGACGCCAAGGCAAAGGCGGACGCACCCACCTGGTCAGCCCGGAGATGGCGGCGGCAGCGGCGGTTGCCGGAACATTTGTAGACATCCGACGGTGGGCGGACGAATCGTCCTGAAACCCGCCTGAAAAAGAGCAACTGGAGGACCGGTCATGAATCCCTTTATCGAACACACTGGCATCGTAGCGACGCTGAGCCGGGCCAATGTCGACACCGATGCCATCATCCCCAAGCAGTTCCTCAAATCGATCCAACGCACCGGCTATGGTCCCAACGCCTTTTTCGATTGGCGCTACCTCCCCGACGGCAGCCCGGACCCGGCGTTTGAATTGAACCACCCGCGCTTCACGGGGCGCTCGATCCTGGTCACCGGCAACAATTTTGGCTGCGGCTCCAGCCGTGAGCACGCGGTCTGGGCCCTGGCACAGGACGGCTACCGGGTCGTCATCGCGCCCTGGAAGGAGATGGCGGGAAAGATGCTGCCGGGTTTCGCGGACATCTTTCGCAACAACGCCGCCAAAAACGGTTTGCTGGCCATCGAACTGCCGGAAGCTGCCGTGGATGACATCGTCGATCTGGTCACCCAACACGAGGGCCTGACGGCCACCGTGACGCTGCCCGACCAACGCATCGTCTTCAATCTGGCAACACCCCGCAGTTTCAGTTTCGACATCGACAGCGGGACCAAAACCCAATTGATCGAAGGCCTGGATGACATTGACCTGACACTCAATTACGAAGCCGACATCAGCCGCTTCGAAGCCGGTTTCGATCCGTTGGATCCGCACTCCTGATTCGCAGTCCGGTGACGGCGACACAGTGAAGATGCCTCATACCTACATCAAAACATTAGACCGGATCAGGGTGTCCAACCTTTCCGATCGCCTGATCCAGGACATCCGGCGGATCATCCCCCCCGACGCCGCCCTGTTTCATCAGATCGTGGTTCAGGCAGGTGCTCCGGAGGCCACCCAATCCTTGCGGTACCTGCCCTTCAACCGGCAAGTCCACGTTGACGGCGACGCGACCACCGCGCTCTCTTTGGTGGTGCTCTTCAACAATCTGCGCATGGAGAAGTATTTTCTCAGCGGCATCCGCAAGCGGCTCAGCCGGCTGGTATTTTTATTCTCCTTCAACATCATGGATCGGTTCATCAGAAATGTGCGCCTGGATCAGCGCCTGCTGGCAATCATGGCTGCGGCGCCCGGTGAATTCAGTATAATGGGCATCGTTCAGCGCGACGAGATCCGCCGCGCGCGTCTCTTCAAACGACGCTGCCGGGCCATCTTTCCCCTCCTGCTGGTTCCGGCAAGCGATGCAGCCAGCCGTGACTATATCGTCCAGTTCGAAAAAAGTCAGACCATCGAGAAGATCAAAATCCCGCTGCTGCCCCTGTACCGCAGGGGTTCAAGAGGTGGATGGAAACAAGACCGCGGTGCAGATTTTAAAAAAAGTATGTAAACATTTTCATAACTGCCTGCAATGGCTGGGGTAATAATGATACAATGGCTGACGGTATCGCATTACTCAGGCCGCTCCCATCAAGCTGGCCGTTTGGCGCACAAGGGCCGTATCTGCGCGTTACGGATATCCGCAAATCTTTCGGAACGATGGCCGGGGGGCATGATCGGGGGCTGCCAGCGGTGGTCGCGCCATCATCGCCGGTGGCGACATGCCGGCGGCGGAACGACCCTTGCTGGTCGCAGGGCATCATTCAACATAATGGCACAAATTTTGTAGGTTATTGAGCGTCAACGCGATACCTGCAAGAGGTGGCCGCGAATAGAGCGAGGTGTTAATCGGCTGCAAGGCGATCTTCGAAACGGATAGGAACATGGCCCCCAATGTAAGCGCACTGTTTAGCGACGAGAATCCACACGATCCCGATAGCCAGAAATGGTTGAGCGGAAACGAGGTGCTGGCGCAAACCGGTATCTCCAAAAGAGATCTGATCCGATTCATCCAACTGCGCGTGCTGCCCAAGTCCATGATGCGGGTGTTGCCGGCGGGGCCCGACGGCAGGGGTAAAAAAAGCTATTTCGCCACCGCCATCCTCGGCCATGTGGCCATGCTCAAACGACTCAGAGAAGAAGGGCACTCGGTCGAAGAAATCGCCAATGAAATGCGCGAGGCCGCCGGGGACGCTGCACGCCCACAACCAACCGTTTCAAGTGAACCCGAACCCGCGGCGCCCATCACAGGGCCTGCTCCTCAGACCGCAGCGCCACCGCGTATCTATCTGCTTACCGAGGCCATCGCCACGGCCGCATTCTTTGTGGATCATGACCTGCGCATCGGCTGGATCAAGGCGGGTCAGGGCGATCGTCTGTCGTTGGCCATCCAGGCGGAACTGGCCGACGATCCTTCGGGAACCGTCCTGGACATCATGCTGCGGGCGTCGCTCAAAGAGCTGGTATTCAACTGGCCACCACTGTTTGCGTTCACCTACCGGTTCCTGCAGGCAACCATCGCCGAAGAGACATTCGAGCGCCTGGCGCCCACGGTTTCGCTCAATCTGGAGGAAGCCGATCATTCGGATCATGTTCCGCCCGGCAGGATCACGACGGGCCCGGTTGACAGCTGTCCCATTCGCCTCGAAGCGGCCGACGGTCAGGTACAGCACCTGCGATTCTACGGTATTGCCCTGTCCGAGGGCACCCTGTTCTTTTTAGACAACGACCGCTGGCGGGATGCACCTGTGTCGGTGACGCCCAAAGAGACCGCTATGGCCAGTCTATCGGAGGGCGATACGGTTTCACGCAAAACACCATTCAGCGTATTGTCGGCCCGTCTGGATGACTCACGGACCATCGTCGACACCCTGCTGCCGGAGACCTATTTCCAGCTGATGACCCGCATCTGGGATGAAAGCGACCGGGTGCTGACCTCCTATGGCGGCCAGCGCGCCAAACGCAGCGGCACGGAGGTGCAGTACATCATTCCCCGTCACAATGATACGGACCCAGCCTACGACGCGATTCGCTGCGCGGTGGAGCTGAAAAAGAAAATGCGTGAGATCGAGGATTCACTCAGGAAGGACGGTGGCTGGTTTGCCGACATCCGGCTGAACATCGGCATCAGCAGCGGAAGCGATCACCTCGAGCAGGACGATCTGACCGCCAGCATGGCCTTCATGCTTCCCGGCGGCGCCGCCGATCAAGCCTTCCACCTCTCCGCCATCGCCCATGGCGGCGCCATCTGGATCACCAAATCGGCCTTCGCCCATCTCTCCCCGCGCCAGATGAAACGCATCACCTTCGGGATCTACAGGGACGATAAGCTGATCCCCAATATCTTCGCCCAGCTATCGGACCTGCCCCATGCTCCCGGTACACCGCCGCTGGCTCGCGGCATCCAATCCCTGTCGGTCACCCGCATCATCGACCTGAAAGGCGAGTAGCATCGATTACCGGTTGGGCATCACGCCTCTCCAATGTCCAGGTAAGCGAGCAGCCCGCTGCCGTAGCGGGCAGTGAAGGCCTTGTCCACCTTCTGCACCGGATTGGCGCCCAGAAAGGCGAGCGTCTCGTCGAGTCGCGTCCGTCGCTGGTCGGTATCGGCAATATCCCTAAGGGCGGCCAGGTCGTCTTCGATCTTGAAATACTTCAGCTTGTCGTCCAAGGGCAGCTGCCAGAAGAGCAGAAAGCCGCGTTCGGGAAACGCCACGCCCAATATATCGTAGCAATAGGCCATGAAGGCCCGTTCCAGTCGGACCTGGATGTCGACGATCTGCTGTTTGGCCGTGAGGATGTCCGCCGGATCAAAGGGCCGGCCGAGCACTTCGATATAGATCTTGAACTTGGGCTCCGTGCCCGAGGGCCGGACGGTGATGCGCACGCTGCGGGTTCCGGGAACGTCGTCGAGTTTCAGGACCAGCACGTTGCGCGATGAGGTATCGGTGGCCGACAGATGCGGCTGGGGGTCTCCCCGCCAGCGGTCGATCTTTTCGGCCACGTTGAAATCACCGATCGTCGCGATCTGCTTGTCTCTCAGGTGTGCCATGATGGACTTGATCTGGCCGATGCCCTTGGCCCCCAGCAGGCGGATCTCGGTCAGGTAGTTGTGGCAATAGCCGTACTTGGCATAGATGGCGTCCAGGTAGTCGACCAGGGTGCGCCCATCGGCCTTGAGCCGGGAGGCCAATTCGGCCAGCCACACGGCGGCCCCGGCGGCATCCTTGTCGCGGGCGTAGTTGCCCATCAAAAAACCGTGGCTCTCCTCGGTGCCCAGGATGAAATCGGCCTGGCGGCCGTCCGCTTCCAGGCGATTCATGCGCTCGCCGATGTACTTGAAGCCCACCAGCAGATCGCCGATACATTGGATCTCGTTTTCGGCGGCAATGGTCTCGATCAGCGAGGAGGTCACTTCCGTCTTGATGATCACATGGTCATTGGTCAGCTGTCCCTGTTGGCGATATTGACCGATGGCGTACTCGGCCAGCACGATGCCGATCTCGTTGCCGTTGAGAAAACGCCACTCACCGTCGTGCCGCACCATGATGCCGATGCGGTCGGCATCCGGATCGGTGCTCATGATCACGTCCGCGTGGATGGCATCGGCGTTGGGCAGGGCCGCGTCGAAGGACTGGATCACCTCGGGGTTGGGAATATTGAAGGTGACGTTCTCGAAGGCGCCGCTGAGGTTGGCCGTGGCCGGATCCAGGTGAATGTCGAAGCCCATCTCCTTGAGCACCGGGTAGACGGAGGTCAGTCCGGTACCGTGCAGCGGGCTGTAGAGAATTTTCACCCCGCGGGCATCGCTGAGCTGCAGGGTGGCCACGACGGCGTGATAGGCCTGGTCCACCTCCCGGCCGATAACATTCAGCAAGCCCGTTTCCCGGGCGGCCTCGAGATCCATGGTCCGGATCGTGTCGACGTTGCCGGTCACCTCGTCCACCAGCTCCTGGTCATGGGGGGGGATCAGCTGCCCGCCATACTGGTCGTAGACTTTCTTACCGTTGTCCGTGGGCAGATTGTGGCTGGCGGAGAACATGCAACCGGAAACAGCGCTCAGATGACGAATGGCAAAGGAGAGTTCCGGCGTGGAGCGGGTGCTGTCGAACAGGAACACCTTGATGCCGTTGGCCGTGTAGACCCGGGCCGCAGCTTCGGCCAGCGCCCGGCAGTCAAGGTTGTGTACCGGATTGGGTTGATTGGCATCGTAGATCTGCGTGTCGGTGAATTGACGTACATCGTAAGCCAGCACCAGCCCCCGTTGTTTGGCTGAGTCGCCGTGTGCCTTGATCAGATACTGGCTGTGCCCCTGGGCCGAGGCCTGGATGGTCCACGGGTTGATGCGGTTGGGGCCCACACCGACCAATCCGCGGCGCCCGCCGGTGCCGAAGGGAATCACCTGGTAGAAAGAATCCAGCAAAAACTCCCAGCGCCCGGTGTCGATCAGGTGGGTGATCTGGGGCACGTAGTCGGCAAACATGGCATCGGTCAGCCACTCCTCAAGCCGGGCCAGGGCATCGGTTTTGATGGTGTCGGGCAGATCGAGTGGCGCGAAGCCTTGTTTTGCTTTTTCAACCAGGGTCTGATAATTGTGCATGCCGTTGTCCTCAGTTGGTGAATAGTTGGTTCGATCGTAATTACTCTGGACACTCGCTGGCGTGACGGTGGTCATTGTCAGCAAAGGTGTAAGGTAGTGTTCGTCCAGAAATAGGCTAATTATTTGAACAGTCGTGGTGTTTTTATCGTCATGCCGGACTTGATCCGGCATCCAGGGGCTTTTCTTTTAGGTCTGCTGGATCCCGGCCTTCGCCGGGATGACGGGTATTTAGCATGAAAACTCCCCGACCCCTGAATTATTTCATTTTTCCCCGGTATTGACAACGCTTTTAAGGAAGCCTGCATGCATCGATGAACGCCAGCGACCGCAAAATCTTCGGCGCCCTGTTCTTCTCCATCTTCGCGGCGGTGACCGGCGTGGGCATCGTGGTGCCGCTGCTACCGGTGCACGCCAACGAACTTGGCGCCAGCGGCCTTTATATCGGTCTGATCTTCGGTGCTTTCTCCCTGTCGCGCACCGTTTTTCTGCCCTACTTTGGCCGGCTGTCCGACAAAAAGGGACGCAAACCGTTCATCGTCGCCGGGCTGTTCTCATATGCCCTCATCTCGATCGCTTTTATCCTCTTTGACGACGTGGAGTCGCTGATTGTGATCCGGTTTATCCAGGGCATCACCTCGGCCATGATCATGCCCGTGGTCCAGGCCTACGTGGGCGACATCACCCCCACGGGTAAAGAGGGCTGGGTCATGGGGCTGTTCAACATGTCCCTGTTCATCGGCCTGAGCGCCGGGCCGCTGATCGGCGGCGTGGTCAAAGACCACTTCAGCCTCCAGGGGGCCTTTGTCTGCATGGGCTGTTTATCCCTGGTCGGGTGGGCCTTGAGCCTGAGCCTGCTGCCGCCCAGATCCCGGGAACGGGTGGTGCGCAGGGGTCGTCCCCCGGTGGGCTGGTCGGCCATCCTCACCGACCGCATCATCGCCGGCCTGTTCCTCTTCCGCCTGGCGTATACGGCTTGCATCGGCATCATCTGGGGGTTTTTGCCGGTGCTGGCCGACATGGAGTTCTCCGTAACGGCGTCCGCCATCGGCCTGCTTGTGATGCTGGGGGTCTTCGTCAGCGGTGCGGTGCATCTGCCCATGGGTTGGCTGGCGGACCACATGAACCGCAGGATTATGGTGCTTGTCGGCGGACTGATGACAACCGGCGCCGTCTACTACTTCCGACATGCCGGCGGATTCGCCGACATGTTCTGGGCCAGCGTGGCCTTCGGCCTGGGAGGCGGCATGGCCATGCCGGCGGTAATGGCCGCAGCCGTGTTGCGCGGCAGTCACAACGAGGCCATGGGCTCGGTCATGGCGCTGCTCACGGTGGCCCACAGCCTGGGCATGCTGATCGGCTCTCTGCTGGCCGGGATGATGATGGACTGGTTCCAGCTCAGACAGGCCTTTGTTCTGGGCGCCCTGCTGATGGCCACGGGCACGCTATTGTTTGTCGCCTGCACCTGGGGTGCCGATCTGAGTAGCGGCACGCCATCGAGCACAGCCCCCCAAATCCCGGAGGGTTGAGATGCCTATTACCTATAACCCCATCGGCACGATTCACACCCCGTTCTCCAACCTGGAGGGCATGCCCATTCAGCCGTCCGGCGCCAGGGATGTCGCGGGAACCATTATCCTGCAGCCGCAATACGAGGCCGGTCTGCGCGATCTAGAAGGGTTTTCTCATATATTCCTACTTTACCACTTCCACCTCTCCAGCGGCTACCGCCTGACGGTCACACCGTATCTGGATACGGTCGAACGGGGACTGTTTGCTACGCGCGCCCCGCGCCGGCCAAACCCCATCGGCCTGTCCATCGTCCGGCTGACCGGTATCGACGGTTGGACGCTGCATATCAAGGATGTGGATATGGCCGACGGCACTCCGTTGCTGGACATCAAGCCCTGGGTGCCCCGATTTGATACGCGGGCGGATGCGCAAGCCGGCTGGCTGGACAAGCTACAGGATCGCTCCCGCCGGGTGAGGTCCGACCACCGCTTTGTGGAAAAGAACGGGAGAACATGACCCATGCCACTGCCTTACGCGTTCAACCGCATGGAGTTTGCCGGATCGCTGGGGGATCTGGGCACCCTGCTGCCCCTTGCCATCGGCATGATCATGGTCAACGGTCTGGATCCGTCGGGGCTGTTTCTGTCCGTAGGTTTGTTCTACATCTTCACCGGCATCTACTTCGGCATCACCACCCCGGTTCAGCCCATGAAGGTGATCGGCGCCTACGCCATCGCCACGGCCATGACCCCGCACCAGATCATGGCCTCGGGCATTCTCATGGGCGCCTGCCTGCTGTTCATCGGCGCCACCGGCGCCATCACCCTCATCGGCAGATATATTCCCAGGGCCACGGTACGGGGGGTTCAGCTCTCCACTGGCACCCTGCTCATGGCCGAAGGGGTGCGTTTCATGCTCGGCAGCACCCGACTTCAGGAGCTGCACCAGATGGCAGAACCCTTTCTGAGCATTCAGCAGCTCGGGCCCGTTCCTATCGGTCTGGTGATCGGCGTTGTCGGCAGCCTGCTCACCCTGCTGCTGCTGGAAAATAAAAAAATCCCCGCCGGATTGGTCATCGTCGGGATCGGACTGTGCATCGGTCTGGTCGCCGGCACGCGAGAGGGCCTGGCCCAGCTCAAACCCGGGCTCTACCTGCCCAGCATCCTGCCCCTGGGTTTTCCCCAGGGGGTCGACTTCACCTTCGCCCTGCTGGCCCTGGTGGTGCCCCAGATGCCCATGACCCTGGGCAACGCGGTGATCGCCGATCGGGATCTGTCGATCAACTATTTTGGCGATGCCGCCAGCCGGGTGACCGGCAAGGCCCTGTGCGTCAGCATGGCTTTAGGCAATTTTCTCAGCGCCCTGCTCGGCGGCATGCCTGTTTGCCACGGTGCCGGGGGGCTGGCGGCCCATTATCGCTTCGGCGCCCGCAGCGCCGGCTCCAACCTGATGATCGGCGCCGTCTTTATCCTCTTCACGCTTGGCCTGGGCAATGGCATCCTGGCCGTTTTCCATCTGATTCCCATGGCCATTTTGGGCGTGTTGCTGCTTTTCGCCGGCAGCCAGCTGGCACTGACCATTTTGGATATAAAGGCGCGCAAAGACCTGTTCGTTGTGGTGACGATCCTGGGCATCACCCTGGCGGCCAACCTGGCGGCCGGCTTTTTGGCCGGGATCGTCCTGGCCTACCTGCTCCGTGCGGAGAAGTTGACGGTATAGCGAATGCCCATCCATAGATAGCCAATTTGCCCGATATCTACGTTACGCTCGAAATTTAATCCTCGAAATATCAGTAATAGGATCACCGGCCATTCGGGTCATCCATGTCCTGGTAAGCATCGGCGCTGAACCGCGGCGTGCATATGGCCAGGAAGACCAGATCGCCGGTCCCGGTGTTGGTGATGCGTTGGGTCCGTCCGGGCGCAATGATGACCACATCCCCCGGGGCCACCGGCTGCGGGTCCCGGTCGCCGACCTCGACCCGGCCGTGACCGTCGAGAATCACATAGCGTTCGGTAATGCCGAGCAGACGGTGCCGCCGGGTGGTGGTACCCGGAATCACCCGCGCCCGGGCGATGGACACTGCCGGATCGTTGGGTGTATTGGACAGTTCCAGAATGAAGCAGCCCTCTTTGAAGTAGTACTCGGCCTGCGGATCAGCGCGTCGAATCGTGGGGTGCATATGTGTACCTTATGGAGAAATCGATAACCAGCAACGCTTGACAAAAGGGATGACGCATAACGCGGATATCGGGCTTTTTACGGAACCATCAACGCTTGACCGTGGCCAGTTTCAAGGCCAATCCCACGAAAACCATGCCGGCCAATCGATTCATGACCACCTGGGTCCGGGGGGACCGGTTGAGCCACCCACCGATGGTGCCGGCCAGCAGGGCAATGCTGCCGAAAACGAGAATCGTGGAAACGATGAACACACCGCCCAGCAGCAGCATCTGCAGGGTCAGGGAACCGCGCTGGGGATCGGCGAACTGGGGTAGAAACGCCAGAAAGAAGATGGACACCTTGGGGTTGGTCACGTTCATGATGATGCCTCTCCGGTAAAGCTGGATCGCCCCCAGTCCGTCCGGCTTGCCGGTGGAGATGGCTTCCGAGGTGGCCCGGAAGGCGTGCCAGGCCAGGTAGAGCAGATAGGCGGCACCGAAAAGTTTTAATGCTGTGAAGGCGACCGCGGATGCCTGGAAGACGACCGCCACGCCGAACGCCACGGCCGTGGTGTGCACCACCAGTCCCGTACACAGGCCCAAGGTCACCATCAGGCCGGCCATCCTGCCGCGCAGGGCCGATTGGGTCAGAACGAATATGTTGTCCGGCCCAGGTGCCAGCCCCAGCAGGACGGCGGCTATGAAAAAGGTGGCCAGGGTATCCATGGGAATCATTTTCTCTTCCTTTTGCAACGTTCACAGGCAGCCGGATTCGCGCCGGCCTGCCGTCAACCCAATTTGCCGACCACCTGGACCTCCCGCTCCAGGTCGATGCCGAAACGCGCCTGAACGTCAGTATGGATTTTTTCGGACAAATTCAGCACGTCCCGTCCGGTGGCACCGCCCAGGTTCACCAGCACCAGGGCCTGCCGGTGATGCACACCGGCCTGCCCCAAATGCCGTCCCTTCCAGCCGCAGCGTTCGACCAGCCAGCCGGCGGGCAGCTTGAAGTGATCATCTGCCTGGGCGAAGTGGGGCAGATCGGGCCATCGTTCCAACATGGCCGTCAAGGTGCCGGCATCGACCACCGGATTCTTGAAAAAGCTGCCGGCGTTGCCGATCTCGGCCGGGTCGGGCAGTTTGGCCCGGCGAATGGCGACGATGGCACGGCGGATAGCGGTCAGATCGGGCCTTCCCTCGGCCGCCACCGCCTCACGGACACCGGGGTAATCCAGGACGAAAACGGGATTCCGGCGGAGCCGGAAAACCACCGCCGTAATGATGAAGCGCCCGGCCCAATCCGTCTTGAAACGACTGCGGCGATAACCGAAGCCACACTCCCCGGAAGAAAAGGTAATTTTCTCACCGCTCTCCATGCTAATGGCCTCGACGCGGTCGATGACCTTCTCGATCTCCACACCGTAGGCCCCGATGTTTTGAACCACACTGGCGCCCACACTGCCGGGAATGAGCGACAGGTTTTCAAGGCCGCCCCAGCCCTGGGCCACGGTATGCACCACCAGGTCATCCCAGTTCTCGCCGGCCATGGCCCGCAAGCGGACGTGCTGCCGGTCCCACGCGACCACATCGATGCCCCTGAGCTGCGGGTGCAGCACCCAGCCGTCGAAATCGTCAACGAACAAGAGATTGCTGCCTCCACCCAGAATCAGGCAGCGCTGGGCATCGGAGACGCGGCCGTCGAGATAGGCAATGATCTCGTTTTCCTCGTCAAAACGCACATAGCCCGCGGCCACGGCCTCGACCCCGAAGGTATTGAGGGGTTTCAGCGAAAAGTCGGTGTTTACTTCCATATGGCTCACTAAAACATGAACGAATCGGGATAGCAGAATATCCGATCCACCCGTACTTTGAACTCCTTGGATCTGGGCGGGTGCGATGAAAATGGATGGTAGTGAAACACCAACAATCAAGCCGCCCCGTGATCATGGCCCATCAACGCCGATGGTCCCGCGGGGGATAGTAAATGCGATTGCCGATGAAGTCAAAAAGAACCTGGGACGGGGTCGGTGGGCCCTCATGGAAACGGCAACCTGCGCCCCCGCCCGTCTGCCTGTCATTAAACAGGTTAACCGAACGGCGAAGCGCCTTTCTCCACCCGCCGGCCGGTGCGCAGGGCGGCGCCCAGGATGAACCCCTCGTAAAGCTCCTGGCTCAAGATGACCAGGCCGATGATCAGCAGCCAGGACTGGCCCCAGAAGAAACCGGCGGCCCAGGCGGCGGCAGTCAGTCCGATGATCAGCCAGCGCATGGCCCGCACGAGCCATTGGGCGGCGGTCAGATCCACCGTCTGTCGGCAGGCCAAACCGAACCGCCGGAGGCTTATGACCAGGGCCGCCAATGCAACCACGGACAGGCCGCCGGCCATCCATATACTAATCGGCGGTATTAACCACACTTCCATGCGAATCTCCCGATGGCAACGCAAGCGCCGGTTGGGCGGACTGGCGGACAGCGGCGACCGCAATCGATGCATCGCCGTAGCGAATCAACGCAATGCCGTCGCGCGGCACCACTGCCAGGGCCATGACCAGCTTCTCTTCAATGAAAGTATTGACGGTCGCCAATGGTCCCCGTGCGGCATCCGCCCTGATCGCCGGGCAGCAGGTCCAACCGGTCGACCGGATAGTCGCCGCGCCACCGGGCGACGATGTCCAGATCCCGGGGCTGACCGCTATCTGCCGCCATGGTCGTACATCCTGCTGCAACCAGACACAACAGGCCGATCATCCACCCTGGGGTGAACCGATCGTCGCATTGCATGGTTTTCCTTTCGAAAGGGTCATGGGCTGCAGCACCAGGGCCGTGCGAGACGGCAGATAGAGAGCCAACCGGGTGCCCCATGCCGAAGTACCGTCCTCCAGGGTATCATGGCGCTGATCGGGTGTCAGACGCCCGTGACCGCCAAACCGGAGCGCATCCGTATCCAGTCTCAGGCGGTAGGATCCTCGCGGTGCGGGCAGGTTATAGTCGGGAAACGAACGCACCGGATGAAAATTGAAGGCAAACACCCATCCGGCCCGCATGAACGCCAGGGTGTTGTCGCCGTCATGGTCCCACAGCAGTTCAGGCTGACCGGTCGCGAGCAGATCGGCGCGGGTGAACAGGTCGATCATCTGCCGGTCGAACTGGGCCAATCGATGGTACTTGAGCTCGGGATCGTCGACCAGATGCCACTGCCGCCGGGCGTAGCGATAGCTCCAGGCATTGCCCTCACGGGGAAAATCGATCCAGTCGGGATGACCGAATTCGTTGCCCATGAAATTGAGGTAGCCGTCGCCGGCCGTTGCCAGGGTAGCCAGACGGATCATCTTGTGCAGGGCCATGGCACGGTCCACGGTCAGATCCGAGTCGTCCACCCCCATGTGGTCGTACATGGCCGCGTCGGCCAGACGGAACATAAGAGTCTTGTCCCCCACCAGGGCCTGGTCGTGTGATTCGGCATAACTGATGGTCCGCTCTTCCCGCCGCCGGTTGGTCAATTCATGCCACAGGTGGCCCATGGACCATTCCTCGTCGGGTGTATCCTTGACCAACCTGATCCAGTAGTCCGGCACCCCCATGCTGAACCGGTAGTCGAATCCGGCACCGCCGTCGGCCAAGGGCAGGGCCAGTCCCGGCATGCCGCTGATGTCCTCGGCCACGGTCATGGCGTCGGGCCGGACCGCATGGATCACGTCGTTGGCCAGCGTCAGGTAGGCCAGGGCGTCCTCATCGACCGCCTCGCCAAAGTAGTCGTCATATCCGCCGAAGGCCCGCTCCAGGCCATGGTGGGTGTAGAGCATGCTGGTGATGCCGTCGAAGCGGAACCCGTCCACATGAAAGGCATCCAGCCAGTAGCGGCAGTTGGAGAGCAGAAAGTGAATCACCTCGGGCTTGCCGTAATCGAAACAGCGACTGTCCCAGGCGTGGTGGTGGCCGCGGGGTCCCTGGTGGAAGTACTGATAGTCGGTGCCGTCAAAGCGGCCCAGCCCCTCCACGGTATTGGCCACCGCGTGGGAATGCACCAGATCCATGATCACGGCGATGCCGCGCCGGTGGGCCGCATCGACGAGGGCCATGAGATCTTCCGGCGTGCCGAAACGGGACGATGGGGCGAAGAAGCTGGACACGTGGTAGCCGAAGGATCCGTAGTAGGGATGTTCCTGAACGGCCATGAGCTGAATGGTGTTGTAACCGGCACGGTCGACCCGCGGCAGGACCGTTTCGGTGAATTCACGCCAGGTACCGACCCGTTCGGCATCCTGGGCCATGCCGGGGTGCACTTCGTAGATCAACGGCGGCTGGTCCGGTCGCCTGAAATCGGGGCATTGCCAGCGGTATGGCTGCGGCGGCGCCCAGACCTGGGCGTTGAATATCAGTGTGTCCGCATCCTGCACCACCCGGCGGGCGTAAGCCGGGATGCGCTCGCCCTGCCCGCCTGGCCAGCGAACGTGCAGACGGAACAGATCGCCATGCCGGAGCCCCGCTGCGGGCAGTCGCAGCATCCAGTGGCCTTCGGCATTGATGCGGGTCAGGAGGTAGGCATCGTCGACCTGCCAGCGACTGAAGTCGCCCACCAGATGGATGGACTCGGCATGGGGCGCCCACTCCCGGAACACCCAGCCATCCGTGTCTTGGTGCAGGCCGAAGTATTCGTGTCCGGAGGCCAATTCCAGCAAGTCCAGACGGCCCTCGGTGATTCGTTGGCGCGTCTTGCTGAGGTGCGCCAAGCGGCGTCCCAGGGCCACGCGGTAATCGGCCAGGTAGGGATCGGCATTGATCATTCGATCGAGTAGAGCGGTCACGTCAATCATCGTTTCCTTGAAAGCCTGATTTGCTGAAATGAGAAGCGATCCATATGCACACGATTCCCGGCATCAAGGCCAAGGCGATGAACGCCAGGTTCCATAGGTTCAAGATCGTGAGCACCCGTTGGCCGAATGGCAGGCCATCGGTAAACAACACGCGAAGATACTGCAAGATGATATAGAGCCCGACAATGGCGACCCAGGCGACACCGACGATACGCATGATCTGCATGAGCGGTAGCATCGGTGGTCGCATCACATCTGCCCCTGGTGAGCCCGGCCAGCCAAAGATCGCGGGCATCGCCCGCTGATACGGCGATCCATCTGAACGGCCGTCTGCCGCTGGTCAGCTGATCAACGGCCGTTCCAGCATTTTCTCGTACAGATCGATGTACTGCCGGGCGGTGTTGGTGTGGTTGAAGGATGCGGCGCTCTGCTGCATGATCCGCTCGATCTGCCCGCGCCGCTGCGCCTCCGGCCGGTTGAAAAAAGCAATCGCCTGGGTGACGGCCCAATAGAGGCCACCGGCGTTGTAGTTCTCGAACAAAAACCCGTTTCCGGTGCCTCGCTCCACATCCAGATGAACGATGGTGTCGTGGATGCCGCCGGTGTCATGGGCCACCGGCAGGGCGCCGTAAATGGGGGCGATCATCTGGGGCAGGCCGCAGGGTTCGAACAGGGAGGGCATGAGCAAAAAGTCGGCGGCTGCATAGGCCTGATGTTCCAGGTCCTCATTGAAGTCACATACCGCCACCCGGCTGTGGAAGCCGTGATGGTTGACGATGTCCCGGAACACCTGCTGGTAATCGCCATTGGCCACGAACACCACCTGCAGGTTTAGGTCCCAGTGATCCGAGATGATCCCGTAGAAGGCCTCGGCCAACAGTTGACACCCCTTTTGGTTCGGATCCAGCCGTGAGGGCCAGAAAAACAGCGGTGCGCGGTCGTCGCGGATCAGTCCCAGCTTCTCCTGCAGGTGACGCTTGTTGACCCGCTTGCCGTCTGGATGATCGCCGGCCGAGTATTTGTGTTTGATGGCCTTGTCCGTTTGCGGATCAAAGGCCGGATCCGGAGCATTAAGGATACCCGTACCGCAGCCGGCATGTAATTTATTGGTCAGCTCCTTCCGGATGGGCCATTCGACAAAATCGTGGCGCCCCTCGACAATCTCTTCCAGAAAGTGCGGGCTGACGGTGTTCACGAAATGGGCCCCGAATATCCCGCTGGCCAAAAAATCCACCGGGTTGCGATCCCAGGCATCCGCATAGCTGGCTGAGAACTGTTCATAATAAAGATGCTGCCAGAAAAAGGCGGCATCGATGCCCCTGTCTTCGATATGGGCCAAGGTGGCTTTGACCGTATGGATATTGTGGATCGTGAACAGACAGGGGATCTCCATCTGACGGGCCATGGCTGGAATGAGACCGGTCATCCAGTCGTTGCAATGGATCAGGTCCGGCTGCACGCGCGGCACGATGTTGTTGATCACCTCGCGCTGAAAGGCCAGCGAGAGCTTGGTGTTCTCCCCGCCGTAGGCCGAATAGACCCGATTCAGATAGAAAAAGGCCCGGTCTTCGGCTAGATGGACCCGGTCGTCGGGCATGACGTTGCGGATGGTCCATTGCTCCCGCTCGAGAAACGGCGCCAGCCGGCCGCGGAAAATCGACCGATAGTCCGGCAGGGCCACGTGGACATCGGCACCCTCGTTGAACAAGGCGCTGACCAGGGCCGCCGACACATCGGCGAGGCCGCCGGCCTTGGCGGTCAAGTACCTGGAGAAACTATCCATACGATCCGGTAGATAGGTCACTTCCGGGGTAACGATCAGTACACGCGGATTTGGCTTGGCCGAAGGCATCGGCATCTCCTTTTGACGATCGTCTGTGCTTAGGCCCAGGTGAGCAATTCCGGTCGGAACCGGATCCAGGCGTCGGCATTGGGGGTCACCCGGACAGTGAATCCATAGCGTCCGGAGTCGGTGCAGGGCAGGCTGCAGCAATAGAGGTAGGTGCCTGCCGATCGCTCCTCCTTGACGTTCATCATCTTCACCCGCGGGGCGTCGATGCGGTCCAGGTGACGCATCTTGCCGTAATAGAGCTCCACATTGATCTCTTCCGGTCGCAGTTCGCCGGTCTGGACCACCGTCGTCACCTCGAAGGATTGGTTCACCCGAAAGGGGCCTTCCGCGCTGCGCACCGGCGCGGAGACCTGGATCTGCGGCCATTTGTCCAGGTAGCGGCGGTGCTGATCGCTCAGCCGGCTGGCCTCTGCGCCGTTGTCGGCCACCAGCTCCTCGAAACGGCGGCCGGCGGGCTGGTAGAAGCGCTCTTGATACTCGGAAATCATGCGCAGGCTGCAGAACTGAGCCATGGCCATCTGCATGGAGGCTTTCATCATCTTGAGCCACGCCCTGGGCGGCCCCCCGGCGATGCGGTCGTAATACAGCGGGGCCACCTCGTTCTCGATGATGTTGTACAGGGCCTGGCTCTCCACGGCATCCTGGTAGTTATGATCCTGGTACTCCTCGCCGTTGCCGATGCGCCATCCCAGGGTGGGACTGTAGCCCTCGCACCACCAACCGTCCATGATACTGACATTGAGCACCCCGTTGAGGGCCGCCTTCATGCCCGACGTGCCGCAGGCCTCCATGGGACGGCGGGGGGTGTTGAGCCACACGTCGGCGCCCTGAACCAGCAAACGGGCGATGTCCAGGTCGTAGTCTTCGAGGAAAATGAATCGGTGCCGCAGATTGTTGCGTTGACCGAACTCCACCAGGTCGCGGATGATGCCCTTGCCCTCATTGTCCTTGGGATGGGCTTTGCCGGCAAAAACAAACTGCACCGGTCGTTCGCTGAAATTGATGATGGACTCTAAACGTTCGGGATCCTGAAAGAGCAGGTGGGCGCGCTTGTAGGTGGCGAACCGCCGGGCAAAGGCGATGGTGAGGGTATCCGGGTCCAGCACCGACTCCACCTCTTTCATCACGTTCAGTGGGGCGTTGCGGCGGCCGTACTGGCGGGACATCAGCTCCCTGACGGTCCGAATCAGGCGCAACCGGCACATTTCGTGGGCCTGCCACAACTCTTCATCGAAAATGTCGTCGATGCGGCCGGCATTTTCCGGAATCGTGGACCCCATGTGCCACTGGGGGCCCAGATAGCGTTCGAAGAGCAGTTTAATCTCCGGCGCCAGCACCGAAGAGATATGCACCCCGTTGGTGATATGGGTAATGGGCGTCTCGTCGTCGGAGCGCGTGGGCCAGACATGGGACCACATCTGGCGGGCCACCTGACCGTGAAGTTTGCTCACCCCGTTGATGTACTGGGCGGTGCGCAGCCCCAATATGAACATGGAGAAGGGAGACTCCTGCGACGCCCCGTCGGGCTGCCCCAGGGCCACCAGTTGGTCGGCATCCATGCCGAAACTGGCCTGGTAGGGGGCCAGGTAGGGTTTGACCATGGCGGGGGGAAATTCGTCGTGACCGGCGGCCACCGGCGTGTGGGTGGTGAACACCGTGGTTCGCGGCACGATCTCGCGGGCCGTTTCCAAACTGGTGTGGTAGCGCTGCATGACCTGCTGCAACCGCTCCAGTCCGACGAAAGCGCAATGGCCTTCGTTGAGATGGCAGACCGTGGGATGAATGCCTAAGGCTGCCAATGCCCGCAGTCCGCCGATCCCCAGCAGGACTTCCTGCGCCAGACGGGTCTGCTGTTCCCCCGAGTAAAGACGCGCCGTGATATCACGCACCTGCGGGGCATTGTCCGGCAGATTGGTGTCCAGCAGGATCAACGGAATCCGTCCGACTCGGATCTTCCAGACCTGGGCGTGGATGTCCTGGCCGATACCGGTCAGACTGACGATTAGGTCGTTGCCGTCGGCATCTTTCTGTTTGGAGAGCGGCAGATGGTACAGGTCGGTTTCCGGATAGGTTTCCTGCTGCCAACCGTCCTTGTCCAGGTATTGGCGAAAATACCCTTCCCGATAAAGCAGGCCCACACCGACCAGCGGCATCTTCAGTCCCGAAGCGGCCTTGAGATGATCCCCGGCCAGGATTCCCAGCCCCCCGGCGAACAAGGGCAGAGTTTCATGGATGCCAAACTCCATGGAAAAATAGGCGACCACATCCCCCTGTGTTCCTGGCGACGCGTCAGGGGCCGGGCTCAGAATCCGGCCCTCATATAGCTCGCGCACCTTTTCCAGGTGGGCCAGGTAGCTGTCGTCGTGGGCCAGCTCCTCGAAACGTTCCTGGGGAATGCGGGTGGCAAACACGATAGGGTTTCTGCCGGAGGCCTCCCACAGCTTGGGGTTGATGCGCCGGAACAGTTCGATAGCGTTCTGATTCCAGCTCCACCACAGGTTGCGCGACAGGGTTTCGAGAAAAGAGATCGATTCGGGAATATCGGGAAAGACTTGAAACGTTTGGATTAGGCGCATCAGGGAACTCCTCGTTAGTGTCCATCCATAAATGGCCAATTTGCCCGATATCTGCGTTGCGCTCGGATTTTCATCCTCGGAATATAATCAATATGCCTGCGGTAAAAATTCTCGTGCGCCTTGATCTCAAACAAATTTGGCTATTTCTGAACGGACACTCGTTAATTAGATCCTGAAATTGCATGCCGCTCCCGTCGAACGGGGACTGCCGATCGGCGGGTCTTGGTACTGTCAGTGGCCTGCC
>JAAUYD010174715.1_pt1 | contig 22985 bp, 22 predicted proteins | sample 7278101 | NCBI WGS metagenome assembly JAAUYD01 (sample SAMN14350128, study PRJNA611818) | marine sediment metagenome | isolation source: surface marine sediment (0.6m) | place: French Polynesia: Moorea | collected 2018-08
CAGCATCGCCATCGGGTCGAAGCGCAGGTTGCCGACTGCGCCCTGCTGGGCGGCCGTGGTCTCGGACGCCATGATCGAGCCGAGGAAGACGCCGTGCTCCCAGTCGAACGCTTCGGTCACGAGCGGTACGGTCGTGCGGCGGCGGCCGCCGAACATGATCGCCGAGATCGGAACGCCGGCCGGGTCCTCCCACTCGTCGGCGATCGAGGGGCACTGTGATGCCGGGGCAGTGAAGCGAGCATTGGGGTGGGCGGCGGGCTTCTCCGACTCGGGCGTCCACCGGTTGCCGCGCCAATCGGTCGCGTGCGAGGGAGGCTCGTCGGTCATCTCCTCCCACCAGACGTCACCGTCGGTGAGCGCCGTGTTGGTGTAGATGCTGTTGCCCCACAGGGTCTCCATCGCGTTGTGGTTCGTGGCGTGGCTGGTGCCGGGCGCCACGCCGAAGAAGCCGGCCTCGGGGTTGATCGCGTAGAGCCGGCCGTCGTCGCCGAACTTCATCCAGCAGATGTCGTCGCCGATCGTCTCGGCCGTCCAGCCCGGGATCGTCGGCACCAGCATCGCCAGGTTCGTCTTGCCGCACGCCGACGGGAATGCGGCGGCGATGTACTTCGACTCGCCCTCGGGGTTGGTGAGCTTGAGGATCAGCATGTGCTCGGCGAGCCAGCCGTCGTCGCGGGCCATCACCGATGCGATGCGCAGCGCGAAGCACTTCTTCCCGAGCAGCGCGTTGCCGCCGTAGCCCGACCCGTACGACCAGATCTCGCGCGTCTCGGGGAAGTGGACGATGTACTTGTTGTCGGCGTCGCACGGCCACGGCACGTCGGCCTGGCCCTTCTCGAGTGGTGCGCCGACCGAGTGCACGCAGGGCACCCACTCGTCGTCGCCGAGCGCGTCCAGGGCTCCTTGACCCATGCGGGTCATGATCCGCATGTTGGTCGCCACGTAGGCCGAATCGCTGAGCTCGACGCCGATGTGGGCGATCGGCGACCCGAGCGGGCCCATCGAGAACGGGATCACGTACATCGTGCGACCGCGCATGCAGCCGCGGTAGAGCTCGGTCATCTCGGCCCGCATGTCGGCCGGCTCGCGCCAGTTGTTGTTCGGTCCGGCCTGCTCCTCGGTCTCGGAGCAGATGAACGTGCGGTCCTCGACCCGCGCCACGTCGGCGGGGTCGGAGTGCGCCCAGTAGCTGTTCGGCCGCTTCGCCTCGCTGAGCTTGGTGAACGTGCCGGATGCCACGAGCTCCTGGCAGAGGCGGTCGTACTCCTCGGCCGATCCGTCGCACCAGTACACATCGTCGGGCTCCATCAGCGCGGCCCACTGGGAGACCCACTTCTGGAGACGGGTGTTCGTCGTCATTCCGGCCATTGCTCGTGCCCCTTTGCGCGAAGACTGGTGTCGTCAGTTTGACCGATCGGCGGCGTCGCGGACAGGGGCCGCGGGCCCTCGCGCGGCCGACTTGTGACGATGTGAACCATCTCGAAAACAGATGGCGGCCAGCGCGTTAACGCTGAAAGCGTTTACAGCGCGGGATCGACGCCGCGGCTCAGTGGTCGTGCGAGCCGGGCGTTCCCATGTCGATCTCGGAGCCCAGACGCAGGTGCGTCGCGCGGCCGGCATCGTCGAGATCGAAGACGACCCGCTGGCCTTGGCGAACCATGCGGAACAGCGACCCCTCGAGCGCATCGTGCGCGAGGTCGTAGTCGGCCAGGTCGGTGTCACACATGATGACCCCGTCCCCGGTCACCGGATCGTACGCCTTCACCACACCCTGCATGGGGCCGAGACTACCGGTCAGGACCACCGAGACACCGCAGCCTCTGGGTGGAGTAGACGTCGATCGCGTCCACCGACGTGCGTGCAACCAGCGATCAGTTGGCCCACTGAGCGAGGATCAGATCGCAGGGCGGCAAGGCGCGGGAGGGCGACGTTGCCTTCGGGCAACGAGCCCGAGCCGCCACGCAGCCGCCGTGTGATCTGGCCTCGCTCAGGAGGCTTTGGTGATCTTGTTGGCCTTGATGCAGCTCGTGCAGACGTTCATGCGCTTGGCGGCGCCGTTCACCGAGGCGCGGACCCGCTGGATGTTCGGGTTCCAGCGACGCTTGGTGCGACGGTGCGAGTGCGACACCGACATGCCCCACGACGGGCCCTTGCCACACACTTCACACTTCGATGCCATCTGACTACTCCTGCGAGACCTGGAGCGCGCTCGCCGCTCCACACGGCCAAGAAAGGCTAGCAGTGGATTCGGGAACAACCTCCGCCGCCCCGATGGGCGACGCAGCGCCCGCGGCCAGGGTTGCTACTGCTCGTAGCGGCGGATCCTGGCCGCCTTGCCGCGGATCGACGAGTCGGTCATCACCCGCACGACGTGGTCGACCGACCGCTCGGGGACGCCGACAACCGAGTACGTGTCGGCGATCCGGATCGGACCGATCTCGCGTCCGCTGAGGCCCGACTCGTTGGCGATCGCCCCCACGAGGTCACCCGGGCGCACGCCGCCGCGTCGGCCGAGTCCGACGTACACGTAGCCGGTCGGCTCGGCGTTGTCGCGTTCGCGCTCGCGGAGCGATCCGGGCTTGCCGCTGCGGCCGCGTGGACCCTTCTTCGGCCGATCTCCCCGCTGGCGGTCGAAACGGCGCGCGTCGGGGATCTCCAGGTCGTCGTCGGCCCCGGCGGCATCGTGCACGAGCTTCAACGCCGCGAGGGCGATCTGCTTGGCGTCGTGGTCGCCCCGCTCGGAGAGCGTCGCCAGGACCGGTGCGAGCTCGGCGAGATCGTCGCTCTCGAGCGCATCGGTCACGGCTGCGACGGTCGCCTCGCGGCGGCGTGCCCGCAGGTCGGCGACCGTGGGCACCGACTCGATGCTGATCTGCTGGCGGGTCAGTCGCTCGATGTTGCCGAGCAACCGTTGTTCACGCGGTTCGGCGAGCGTGATCGCGATGCCCTCGCGCCCTGCGCGCCCGACCCGGCCGATGCGGTGCACGTAGCTCTCGGGCGCCGACGGCACGTCGTAGTTGACGACGTGGGTGAGCGTGTCGACGTCGAGCCCGCGCGCCGCAACATCGGTCGCCAGCAACAGCTCGGCCGTTCCATCGCGGAGGCGTGCCATCACCCGGTCGCGCTGCTGCTGATCCATGCCGCCGTGCAAGGCCTCGGCCCGGTAGCCGCGCCCGTTCATCGTCACCGTGAGCTGGTCGACCTCGCCGCGCGTGCGGCAGAAGACCAGCGTTGCCCGCGGGGACTCGATGTCGAGGATCCTGCCGAGCGCGGCGGCCTTGTGCGCGCGCTGCACCACGTACGCCCGCTGGCGGATCAGCTCGGTGCCCGGCTCGCTGGCGCCGGACCCGATCTCGATGTGGATCGGGTCCCGCTGGTGGCGGCGTGCGATCGCTGTGATGCGGGGTGGCATCGTGGCCGAGAAGAGCACGGTCTGGCGATGCTCGGGCGTCGCCTCGAGGATCGCCTCGAGATCGTCGGCGAACCCCATGTCGAGCATCTCGTCGGCCTCGTCGAGCACGACGATCCGAACGTCGTCGAGCGGCAGCGACCCACGGCCGATGTGGTCGACCGCACGTCCCGGCGTCGCGACCACGACGTGCACACCCCGATCGAGCTGCTCCAGCTGCCGGTAGATCGGCTGGCCGCCGTAGATCGGCACGACCCTCGCGCCGAGGTGGCGCCCGTACTTGAAGATCGCCTCGCTGACCTGGACGGCGAGCTCGCGGGTCGGCACCAGCACCAGCGCGCTGGGAGCGGTGGTGCGTCCTCCCTTCGTGTCGAGGTGCTCGAGCACCGGCAGCGCGAACGCCGCGGTCTTGCCGGTGCCGGTGGCAGCCCGACCGACCAGGTCTCGACCGGCGAGGATGTGCGGGATCGTCTCGCGCTGGATCGGCGTCGGCTCCTCGTAGCCGAGGTCGGCCAGGGCGCCGAGCAGCTCGGCTCGCAGCCCGAGCGCCACGAATCCGTCGGGGGACGCATCGTCGCCGTCTGGCGGCACGTCGTCGATTGTCGTCATCGCTTGCTGCTCTCGCTCGAACGGACGTGCCACCCTACGGCCGCCCGGCGCCGGCCCACCGCCCTCCGAGCACATACGTCGTTGCGGAGCGTCGGTGCTGACACAATGGTTCGGTGCCCACGCTCGAACGGTTGGACGTACACGCGCTCCGCGACGTCATCACCACCTACCGCGACACCGTTCGCGATCATGCCGGCGGTCTGAACCGGCTCAACGTCTATCCGGTGCCCGACGGGGACACCGGGACCAACATGGCCCGCACGCTCGACGCCGTCGTCGCGGAGATGGACGCCGCGGATTCCGACGACCTCGACGCGACGTGCGATGCGATCAGTCACGGCTCGCTCATGGGCGCACGCGGCAACAGTGGCGTGATCCTCAGCCAGATCCTCCGTGGCCTCGCGTCCACCCTGAAGGCGCAGGCGGAGGGATCCGGTCGCAAGGTGGCCGATGCGCTCTCGGCGGCATCGGCCGGTGCCTATCAGGCCGTGCTGAAGCCGATCGAGGGCACGATCCTCACGGTCGTCCGCGAGAGTGCCGAAGCGGCGAGCACGGCCTCTGGCAACGAAGCGTCGCTCGTCGACGTGCTGCGCGCCGCCCGCAGGGCCGGCAAGGAGGCGCTCGACAACACGCCCGAGCTGCTGCCGGTGCTCAAGGACGCCGGGGTGGTCGATGCCGGCGGAGCGGGTTACCTGCTGTTCCTCGACTCGGCGCTCCACGTCGTCGACGGCGACCCGCTCCCCGAACCCGACGCCGAGGACGACTACGCCCACGGACTCACCGAGGAGCAGTTCGAGGCGGTCGCCCACCGCACGTCGGGCGTCGAGGGTGAGCTCGACGTCAGCGAGCAGCGCTACGAGGTCATGTACTTCGTCGAGATCGCCGACGAGCAGATCGAGGAGTTCAAGCACCGGTGGGGCGAGATCGGCGACTCGATCGTCGTGGTCGGCGGCGACGGACTGTGGAACACCCACGTCCACACCAACGACATCGGTGCCGCCATCGAGGTGGCACTCGAGCTCGGTGGCCGGCCGGCCCAGATCCGGGTGACCGACCTGTTCGAGGAGATCGACGAGGAGCACGAGCGGCGCGAGGCCGAGATGGCCAGCCACCACGTGCCGACCCGCGCCGGGGCCGGTCTGCCACCGGTCACGACCGCCGTCGTCGCCGTCTGCAGCGGCGACGGCATCTCCGACCTCTTCGCCGACCTCGGCGTGCAGGGAATCGTGTCCGGCGGCCAGACCCTCAACCCGTCGACGGCCGAACTGCTCGACACGGTCGAGCACGTGAACGCCGACCAGGTCGTGATCCTGCCCAACAACAAGAACATCATCCCGGTCGCCGAGCAGGTCGACGAGCTCACCACGAAGTCGGTCGTCGTCGTACCGACCCGCACGATGCCCGAGGCGCTGGCGGCGCTGGTCGTGTACGACCCCGAGGCCGGCGCGGCCGAGAACGCCGGCGAGATGCGCGAAGGGATCGAGGCGGTGCAGACCGGCGAGGTCACGCAGGCGGTGCGCGACTCGAACACCGAGGTCGGCCCGGTCACCGAGGGCGACTGGATGGGCATCGTCAAGGGCGACGGCATCGTCGCCGTCGACGACACGGTGCTGGGCGTCGCGACCAAGCTGCTGTCGCAGCTGCTCGATGACGAGGGTGAGCTGCTGACGATCATCACCGGCGTCGACGCCGACGCCGCGACGACCGCCGCGATCCAGGGGTGGCTCGCCGACGACCATGCCGACGTCCAGGTCGAGGTGCATCCGGGCGGTCAACCGCTCTACCCGTATCTCTTCGGCGTCGAATGACGAGGCGTTCCGCTCGGGCCGCCGTGACGACGAGCGCGCACCGCCCGACGGCGTCGGCGCCATGAGCGGACGGCCGCCGATCACGCTGCGTGACCTCGCCGCGATCGACGTCGGCCAGCTGAGGGGGGTCGGCGAGAAGAAGCGGGCCTCGTTGGCGGCGTTCGACATCCACGACGTGCTCGACCTGGTCACGACGTACCCTCGCCGGTGGGTCGACCGCACGAACGAGGCCCGGATCGCCGACCTCGTGCCCGGGCAGGAGGCGCTCGTCCTGGTGACCGTCCGCTCGGTGACGAAGCGGGTCACCCGCAACCGCCGCACGATGGTCAACGTCAACGTCGGTGACGGGTCGGGGCGCATGCAGGTGGTGTTCTTCAACCAGCCCTGGCGCGAGCGGCAGCTCAAGGAGGGGCTCCAGATCGCGTTGTTCGGCAAGGCCGACACGTACCGGGGCGGCCTCCAGATGGCCAATCCGGTCGTCGACCTGATCGGCGATCGCACCGGCAAGATCGTGCCGATCTACCCGCAGAGCGAGAAGGCCCAGCTCAACACGTGGGAGCTCGCCGCGTGGGTCGAGGAGGCGCTGCGTCGATGTCGCGAGCGAGGGATCGCCGATCCGGTACCCGAGCGGGTCCGCGACCGGCTCGGTCTCGTCGACCGGGCCAGCGCCCTCTGGTCGATCCACGGCCCCGACACGATGCGCGAGAAGGATGCGGCGCGCCGCCGGCTCGCGTTCGACGAGCTGCTGCGGGTCCAGCTCGTGCTGGTGATGCGCAAGCGCGAGCTCGAGCGCACCTCCAAGGGACTCGAACACGTCATCGGCGGCGAGCTGGTCCAGCGGTTCCACGATGCGCTGCCGTATCCGTTGACCGGAGCGCAGCAGCGGGCGATCGGCGAGATCCAGGCCGACCTCGCCGGCCCGAACCCGATGCACCGGCTGCTCCAGGGCGACGTCGGCGCCGGCAAGACCGTCGTCGCGGTGACGACGCTCCTCGACGCCGTACAGGGCGGCCACCAGGGCGCGCTCATGGCGCCGACCGAGGTGCTCGCCGAACAGCACGCAGCCGGGGTGCGTGCCCTGCTGGGCGATCTCGAGGTGCCCGACCCCGGGAACCTCTTCGGTGATCGACCGCTGCGGGTCGAGCTGCTCACGAACCGTGTGACCGGCTCGGAACGCAAGGCGGTGCTCGCCGGACTCGCCGACGGTGCCGTCGACATCGTGATCGGCACGCATGCGCTCATCCAGGAGGGCGTCGAATTCAACAGCCTCGGTGCCGTCGTCGTCGACGAGCAGCACCGCTTCGGCGTCGAGCAGCGGGCGGCCCTGCGCGACAAGTCGCTGGCACACGTCCCCGATCTGCTGGTCATGACGGCGACGCCGATCCCGCGCACGGCCGCGATGACCGTGTACGGCGACCTCGATGTGAGCGTGCTCGACGAGCTGCCGCCGGGCCGGACGCCGATCGTCACGAAGTGGGCGAACGGCCCGCTCCTCGAGGTCGAGGTGTGGGGCGACGTCCGCGCCCAGATCGCCGAAGGCCGCCAGGCCTACGTCGTGTGCCCGCTGATCGAGGAGAGCGAGAAGCTCGAAGTGGCGTCGGCGGAGGAGACCTACCAGCGGCTCGCCGCCGGCGAGCTGGCGGGACTCCGGCTCGGGCTGCTCCACGGCCGGCTCACGCCGGCCGAGAAGCAGATGACGATGGACCTGTTCCGAGCCGGTCAGCTCGACGTCCTCGTCGCGACCACGGTGATCGAGGTCGGCGTCGACGTGCCCAACGCGACCGTGATGGTGATCCTCGACGCCGACCGGTTCGGCATCGCCCAGTTGCACCAGCTACGCGGCCGGGTCGGCCGCGGCGCCCACGAGTCGACGTGCTGGCTGGTCACCCAGGAGCACGAGGGCGGCAACGCCCGCGTCGAGGCGCTGGTGGCCTCGACCGACGGGTTCGAGCTCGCCGAGGTCGACCTCGAGCTGCGCGGCGAGGGCACGCTGATGTCGACCAGCCAGAAGGGCCGCAGCGACCTCAAGCTGGCGTCCCTGCGGCGCGATCGCGAGCTGGTCGCACGCGCTCGCGAGGCGGCGTTCGAGATCGTCGATGCCGACCCCGACCTGTCCGCCCACCCGGTGCTGCTCGACGAGCTCGACCTGCTGTTCACCGAGGAGGACGAGGGCTTCCTCGCGAAGAGCTGAGTGACGTGCGGGGCGCTACGGCGTCACCTCGTATTCGACGATCACGCCGTGGAGCTCGAGCACGTCGCCGTAGTCGGCCCAGTTGCTGGCGGGCACGACGACGCGAGCGACGTACATCCACGTGTCGTTGTCGACCAGCTGCGGACCCCTGCTCAGGATGGTGTTGTCGGTGAGCTTGGTGGGTGTCGGCTGGTGCCCCGACAGCAGGTCGAACATCTTCGTGTAGCCGCCGTCGTAGTGGAGCCCGTACAGCGCGATGTTGAGGTTGCGTGACGGGGTGTCGAACAGCGAGCTGTCCTTCACCCAGGCGTAGAACGCGGTGATCTTCGCCCCGTCCGGCAGGTGGACGGGCGCGTAGAAGTCGTCCTCGGTGCTGAACGTGCCCGTCGCGTACAGCTGGCCGACCGAGCCGATCTCGTACCCGGTCTTGTGCGAGTAGCGGGGCTGGAACGCAGCCGGCGGGATCGACAGGTGCCGGGTCTCGGTCGCATGGAGCGCGTCGATCTGCGTCTTCGTGTAGTAGCGGCCGTCGTGGTCGTGAGCGTCGAGCAGATCGTCGACCTCGGACTCCCGGTAGTAGTCGTCGTCGTGGTCGTGGGCGGCGAGCATGTCGTCGACCTCGGACTCCCGGTAGTAGTGGTCGTCGTGGTGGTGGTCGGCGTAGTAGCCGACCACGTCGGCGAGGACGTGGACGTTGCCCTGCAGGTTGTAGATGTCGAACTCACCGCCGTGCGACAGGTCGGTGGTGACGGCGTTCGGGGTCGGTGGCTGGCCCGGTGACGGGTTGAGGCTCGATGCGTCAGGTCTCGTCTCGCCGGTTGCCCAGACGGTGAGGAACGTCGGCAGCGTGGCGTCGACCGCGGTCATGTTGAGCGACAGCGCGACTGCGTCGTTCGGGATCGAGCACTCGCCGGCGGTGCCGTGCGCGCTCACCGTGTGCGTCTCGGCGGTGCCGAGTGGTGTGCTGCGCGGCCCGACCTGGAAGTCGGGGCGGGTGTCGATGATGCGACACGGGGTGATCGGCACGTAGACGGTGCGTTCACCCGACTCGACGGTAGCCGAGACGAGCCCGACGCCGCCGCCTCCCAGGGTGATCGCGACCGCTGCGCCGATCGCGGCCCAACGAGTCCGGAGCAGTGACATGGTGGCCTCCTTGCTTGCCCGGTTGCGCTGCGGGCTACGGGATCACGTACGTGAGCGAGACCTCGACGCCGTAGACCCTGATCTCGTCGCTGGTGCAGATGCCGACGACGTAGTCGTAGTCCTCGAGCACCGTCGCCGGCCCGCTCGCCGTGAGCACCAGGTCCGCGCTCTCGAGACCGTTCGTGGACGCAGCGACCGTCGTCTCGCCGACGATCGGTGGGAGGACCGACCCGATGAGCGGGCCGGACGTCGCACGTGTCGCGGCCAGCGAGACGCCGACCGTCGCGCCCGGGACGGGCGCCGTGTAGACGATCGACATGCCGGTGACGTCGAGGCCCACGGGCAGCTCGACCCGGCCGGTGAGGCACTCGGCGGCCACGGACGGGCCGTGCTCCCAGCCGAAGGTCCACTGCGAGCCACGTTCGCTGGGACGCAGCTCGTGCGGGCTGAGCCGCACTTGGAGCGGCCTCGCGTCGACGAACCGCTCGTTGGCCTCGGCCTTCGTGTAGTGGATGTCGTCGTGGCCGTGGTGGGCGTAGTAGCCGACGACGTCGGCGAGCACGTGAACGGTGCCCTGCAGGTTGTAGACGTGAAACTTGCCACCGGCCGACAGGTCGGTGGTCACCGCGTTCGGGACCGGCGGCTCGCCAGGGTGCGGGTTGAGGCTCGACGCGTTCGGCATCGTCTCGCCCGTCGCCCAGATGGTGAGGAACGTCGGCAGCGTGGCGCCGACGGCGGTGACGTTCATCGAGAGCGCCGTCGCCTCGGTCGGGATCATGCACTCGCCGTACGAGCCGCGGGCCGTGACGGTGTGCGTCTCGGCCGGCCCGAGCGGCGAGGACTTCGGCCCGACCTGGAACTCGGGGCGTGTGTCGATGATGCGGCACGGGGTGATCGGCACGTAGACGGTGCGTTCGCCGGAGTCGACCGTGGCGCCGACGAGTCCGACGCCGCCGCCTCCGAGTGTGATCGCGACCGCTGCACCGATCGCTGCCCAACGAGTTCGTAGCAGTGACATCGCACCACCTCCCGCTCGACCTGATTCCAGTGTGAGCGCCGCACCCGTCTCTCGCAAGCGTCCTCCGTCACAGCGATGCGGTGGGGCGTCGCACGCCGGCTCGCCGGGTAGCGTCCGGCGGGGTGAAGCGACAGGACAAGGCGGACCGGATCGGCGAGATCCTCGATCAGCTCTACCCGACGCCGCCGATCCCGCTCGACCACACCGACCCCTACACGCTGCTCGTCTCGGTCGCGCTGTCGGCGCAGACGACGGACAAGAAGGTCAACGAGGTGACACCGGCGCTCTTCGCCGTCGCCGACACGCCCGCGAAGATGGCCGCGCTCGACCCCGAACGGATCCTCGAGCTGATCCGCGAGATCGGCCTGGCGCCGACCAAGGCCAAGAACCTGTGGCTCGCGGCGAACCAGATCATCGATGCCGGGGGCGAGCTCGTGCCCGACTTCGACTTCCTCGAGTCGCTGGCCGGGGTCGGCCACAAGACCGCGAGTGTCGTGATGGCGCAGGCCTTCGGGGTGCCGGCGTTCCCGGTCGACACACACATCCACCGGCTGGCCGACCGGTGGGGGCTCTCGAACGGGACGAACGTCGACCGCACCGAACGCGACCTCAAGGCGGTCTTCCCGCGCGACACCTGGAACCGCCGCCACCTGCAGATCATCTACTTCGGCCGCGAGTACTGCCCGGCGCGTGGTCACGACCTCGCGGCGTGCCAGATCTGTGGCTGGGCCGCCACGAAGAAGCGCATCCGAGAGGAGTCGGGTCGGTAGCTCGCCGGAGCCTCGGAATGGAGCGGCCGGCGACGCGGTTCCCTAGGCGATGGATCCGTCGAGTGCTGCGGGCGCGCCAGATGACGCGAACGGGAGCTCTCCCGACGTGCTGCCCGACGGCCCGGTCGGTGTCTCGACACCGATCCGGCTCCGGACGTTCGCAGTCTGGTTCGCCGGGATCGCGGCCGTGGTCGGCCTGGCCGGCGTCGCGATCCGGGCGGCCGGCGCACCGAGCGACGATCGCGCCGGGCCCGACGAGGTCCGGCTCGCACAGATGCAGTCGATCGACGCGCTCGCTGCCGACCGTGACTGCTTGGCGATTCGTGCGCAGACCAACGAGGTGGTCCGCGACATCGGGATCCCCGGCACCGAGCAGCACTCCCGCAACGTGCTGATCATCCAGTACGCCGACGATGCGTTGCAGCGCCTCGGCTGCCAGTTCTCGACGTCGATCGAGTCCGGCGTCATCGGTCCGTTCGCCGGCAGCTCCCGTACCGCCCGTTTCTGACTCGCGAACGGCGTCAGACGTCGGGGCGGTCGCCGGCGGCCCGGTCGTCGTCCTCGAGCACGAGATCCCACCGGTCGAGGCAGTCCTCGCAGCGATACGCCACGACATCGCCCGTCAGCCACGTCCCGTCCTCGCGGGGCGGCGTCAGCAGGAACGAGCGACCGCCGCAGTCGATGCACGTGATCTGCGGGTCGGGCTCCAACACGGGTCCAGTATGCCGCCGGCTCGCTCGGCCATAGCCTGAGCCGATGCGTGTGGTTGCGGGAGAGCTGGGCGGTCGCCTGTTCGAGGCGCCACCCGGCCTCGACACCCGTCCGACCACGGACAAGGTGCGCGAGGCGGTGTTCAACGCGCTCGGCAGCCTCGACCTCGTTCGCGACGCCGCCGTCGCCGACCTGTTCGCCGGCAGCGGCGCGCTCGGGATCGAGGCGCTGTCGCGAGGCGCCGCGCACTGCACGTTCGTCGAACGCGACCGCCGGGCGCTGCGCACGATCCGCGAGAACCTGCGGCAACTGGACCTGGCCGACCGGAGCCGAGTCGTGGCAGGAGACGCCGCGGTGTTGGTCGGCGGGCTCGACGTCGACATCGTCTTCGTCGACCCGCCGTACGAGTTCGATGCCTGGCCCGAGCTGCTGCGTTCGACCCGCGCACCGTTCGTGGTCGCCGAGGCCGGCCGCTCCCTCGATCGCGTGGACGGTGTCGCCGAGCTCGACGCCTGGGAGATCACCCGCACCAAGCGCTACGGGCGGACGTGGGTGACGTTCCTCGAGCGGACCGGCAACACCTAGTGCCGCGTCCACACAGTGCCCGGAGGGGTCAACGAACTCGTCCTTGGGCCCAAGTAGCGTGGCCCTACCCATGGCAACGGTGCTGATACCCGGCAGCTTCGATCCGCTCCACCTCGGTCACATCGACGTCGTCGATCAGGCGGTGGAGCTGTTCGGCGACGTCGTCGTCGGCGTGCTCGTCAACTTCGACAAGCCGAGCGGCATGTTCACGCCCGACGAGCGGGTCGAGCTCGCGGAAGCGAGCCTTCCCGGGCGGCCGACGGTCACGGTGCGGACGTTCGGCGGGCTCGCCGTGCAGGCTGCGGCCGACGTCGGTGCCGACTTCATGGTGAAGGGTCTGCGCACCCCCCAGGACTTCGACATCGAGCAGCAGATGGCGCACACCAACCATTCGGTGACCGGCATCCGCACCGTGTTCGTGCCGTGCCGATCGGATGCGGGCTTCATCTCGAGCCGCTTCATCCGCGAGATCGCCTCGTACGGGGGCGACGTCAGCCACCTCGTGGCCCCACCCGTTGCCGCCGTACTCGCCGATAGATTTGCCGAGCCCCCGAACAGCTGAGCGATGACACACATGACCTACGACGACCGATACGACGACCGGTACGCCGACGACGGCCACCCCGACGACGGCGACGGTCACGACCACTACGCCGAGATCGACGACCACTATCCCGACGCGGAGTCGCAGCAGGGCTACGTCGGCGACGCCGAGACCTGGCTGCGGCGCGCGATCGACATCGTCGCCAACGCCCCGACGATGCCGCTGTCGTCGACGCCGCGCATCGATCGTGACGAGGTCGTCGAGCTGCTCGACCGGGCGCTCGCCAGCATGCCCGACGAGCTGCGGCAGGCGCGCTGGATGCTGAAGGAGCGGCAGGACTTCGTCAACAAGACCCGCCGTGAGGCGAACGAGATGCTCGAGGCGGCCAGGGTGCAGGCCGAGCGCATGGTGCAGCGGACCGAGGTCGTGCGTGCCGCCGAGGCGCGTGCGCGGCAGGTGGTCGACACGGCCGAGTCCGACTCGCGGCGCCTGAAGCTCGAGACCGAGGACTTCCTCGATCAACGGCTGGCGAGCTTCGAGATCCTGCTCGACAAGCTCGGCAAGACGGTCGCCGCCGGTCGCCAGAAGCTCTCGATCGGCGATGCCGTTCACCATATCGCCCACGTCGAGGACGACGTCGACGACGACCCGACCGGCGGGTTCTTCGACCAGGACCGCTGACCACGCGCTCCGTGCCCACGAACCCGCTCTACCTGCTGCGCGTCAACGCCAGGGAGCTGCTCCGACAGCCCGGTACCGACCGGTCGATCACCGTCGAGCTGGCGCCGGGCGATCTCGGCATCGACGACGCGCGGATCACCGGCGACATCGCCGTCGACCTGGTCGCGACCTCGAACATCGACGGCATCGTCGTCTCGGGTGAGGTCGCGATGCCCTGGCGGGCACCCTGCCGGCGCTGCCTGACCGACGTTCGGGGCACGGCGGGGGTCGAGGTCGACGAGCTCTACCAGGACGACGTGAGCGACGAGGACGCCTACGCGATCGAGGGTGATCAGATCGACCTCGCGCCGGCGGTCCGTGAGTACGTGCTGCTCGAACTGCCCGACGACCCGCTCTGCCGCGATGACTGCGCCGGCATCTGCCCGGTTTGCGGCATCGACCGCAACACCGCGTCGTGCGAGTGCGACACGTCGGTGCGAGACGAGCGCTGGGCTGCGCTCGACGACCTCCGCCTCGACGATTCCTGATCGGGCTCCGGCTCGCGGTCGAGCCGCTCGGCTTCGCCTGGCCGTGCTCGCTGCCGCCGGTGCGCTTCGGCGCTCGCCCGCTTGGTCCGTGCGAGAAGGTCGGGTGGCTGTGCCCGAGGTGCCGGGGTCGGTGTCGCCCTCAGTTGGTGCGACACGTCCGTTCTCGGCGGTGGCGGCGATAACCTGGCGCAGCCTGTTCGTGCGGTGTGCATGCAGGTACGCCTGATCGAGTGTTGGAGACCCATCGTGGCCGTTCCGAAGAAGAAGAAGTCGAAGATGAAGAGCCGCAGCCACCGCGCTGCGGCCTGGAAGCTCAACGCTCCCGCGCGCAGCACGTGCCCGCGTTGCGGCAATGCGAAGACTCCCCACACGGTGTGCCCGCACTGCGGCACGTACAAGGGCCGTGTCGTCATCGACGTCGGCTGAGATGTCGGGCTCCGCCGACCGGCCCAGCCGGGTCTCTCCGCCTTCCGCGCTCGCCGCCTCCGCTTCGGCATCCCTGGCGCACCAGTCTCGACGTTCGCCCCGGTGAACGCCTGATGTTGCCCATTGCGGTCGACGCCATGGGCGGCGACCACGCCCCGCGGGCGATCGTCGCCGGTGCCCGCACTGCGGCAGCCGCCGGCACTCCCGTCGTGCTTGTCGGGCCGCCCGATCTCGGTGACCACGTCGACGTCGGCGACCTTCCCCTGATCGAGGCTGGTGAGGTCATCGAGATGCACGAGGACGGCGGCAAGGCCGTTCGCCGCAAGAAGGACTCGACGCTGGTCCGCGCCGCAGAGGCGGTTCGCGACGGGCACGCATCGGCCATGATCTCGGCCGGCAACACCGGCGCCACCATGGCCTCCGCGCTGTTGCGCATGGGCCGGGTCAAGGGTGTCAATCGGCCGGCCATCGCGACGATCATCCCCGTGCCCGGCGGCGAGCCGACGGTGCTGCTCGACGCAGGCGCCAACGTCGACGTCCAGCCCGACTGGCTGGTGCAGTTCGCCCAGATGGGTTCGATCTTCTCCCGCCACCGGTTCGGCATCGCGTCGCCCACGGTCGGTCTGCTGTCGATCGGCGAGGAGCCCGGGAAGGGTGACTCGCTGCGCAAGGAGACCTACCCGCTCCTCCTCGAGGCGGCCGAGACGAGTGACCTGAACTTCGTCGGCAACGTCGAGGGCCGCGACGTGATGGCCAACACGGCCGACGTGATCGTGGCCGACGGCTTCACCGGCAACGTCGTGCTCAAGACGCTCGAGGGCGGCATGAAGGCAGTCGTGGCCGCACTGCTCGACGCGTTCTCGTCGGCGCCCGAGTACAAGGAGCACGCCGACGGGCTGATGCCCGCGCTGCTCCCGCTCTACGAGACGCTCGACCCCGAGACGTACGGCGGCGCAATGCTGCTCGGCGTCGACGGTGTCTGCATCATCTCGCACGGCTCGTCGAGCGAGCGGGCGATCGTCAACGCCATCGACGTCGCCCGCGAGATGGTCGAGCACGAGGTCGTCGCCGAGATCTCAGCCGCGATCCGCCCGCCCGCCGACTGAACGGCGATCGCCGGACCTACCGCGTCCGAGCGTCGTCCTGTTCGGCGGCGAGATGGCCGAACACCTCGGCGAGGGTGGCGTGGTGCTCGGGTGGCACGCGATCGACGAAGAGCCGGCGGACGGTCTCGACGTGGATCGGAGCGGCTCGCTCGAGGAGCTGGTGCCCTTCGCCGGTCAGCACCGCAGCGACTCCCCGGCGATCCTCGTCGACACCGCACCGCTCGACCAGGCCGAGCCGCTCGAGCCGCGCGATCCGGTACGTCATGTGGCTGCGCGAGACGCCGAACCGCTCGGCCAGCTCCGCCATCCTGAGCCGGCGATCATCGCGGAAGCTGAGCTGGCTGAGGATGCCGTAGTCGAGATGGGTGATGTCGAAGCCGCACTTCAGCTCGTCGTCGAGCTTGGAGAACAGGTGCATCGTGCTGACGACGAACGGGAGCCACATCGCCGCCTCGTCATCGGTCAACCATCTCGGATCATCCGCCACGCGGACGAATCTATCGAGGGTGACTGGCAGGTAGTTCAAATCAAAACTACTTTGGCCGACATGCACCGCCTCATCTCCGCCTCCATCGCCATCGTCCTCCTCGCCTCCGCCTGTGGCGGTGACGACGACAACGAACAAGCCGACGACGCCGCGTCGGAAGTCACCGACCCGCCGGCCACCGACCCGCCGGCAACCGATCCGCCGGCCACGGACCCGCCGGCGACGGACCCGCCGGCAACCGATCCGCCGGCCACGGATCCGCCCGCCACCGACCCGCCGGCCACCGACCCGGCCGCCGGGACGGTCGTCCCGGTCTCGCTCATCGAATGGGAGATCGTCGCGCCCAACGAGTTCACCGGCGGGACCGTCACGTTCGAAGCGTCGAACGACGGCGAGTTCCCCCACGAACTGGTGCTCGTCCGCGGCGAGAGCTACGAGACGCTCCCGCTGCTCGCCAACGGCGCCGTCGACGAGGACGCGATCGCGCCCGACGACTTCATCGGACGCATCGAACGGTTCGAGCCCGGCCAGACGATGTCGGCGACGTGGGAGGTGCCGCCGGGCAACTACGTCCTGCTCTGCAACATCGCCGTCGGCCCGAACAGCCACGCCGCTGCCGGGCAGGTCCTGAGCGTGACCGTGACAGCCTGATCCCGACCCACGCGACACTGGACCGATGGAGTCGATCTTCGACCTGCCGACACACGTGCTCCTCGTGCACGCACCGATCGTGCTCGAGCCCCTCCTCGCGCTCGTCACCGTGGTCGTCGTCGCCCGATCACGTTGGCGGGCTCGCTTCGGCTGGTGGTTGGTCGGCGCGCAGGTGGTCGTCTTCGTCTCGGTGCTGCTCGCGATGCAGTCGGGTCAGGCGTTCGACGACCTGCTCGCCGGCCTCGTCGACGTCGGCAAGCATGAAGCGCTGGCCGAGACGACCCGCAACCTCATGCTGCTCTGGCTCGTCGCGCTCGTCGCCCTGCTCGTCGTCGAGCGGCGGTGGTCGCCCGGCGAACTCGCCGTCGAGCCCGTGACGGCGGACCGCGGCGCGATTGCGCTGCGTCTGATCGTGCCGGGCCTCGCCGTCGCCGTGGCGATCCTGGCCGTGCTCGCCACGATCTGGATGGTGCGGACCGGCCACGAGGGCGCCCGCGTCACATGGTCCGGCGTGATCGAACAACAGCGTGGCTGAACCCACCGGGCCCTGCTGCGCTGGCGACAGTCGGCCCTGGTAGCCGTGCTCGGAGGACGGGGAGGCAAGGGCGTCCGGTCCTGATCGCCCGAGGGGCCACGACGGGGCGGGGCCTGGCATGCCGGGCCACCGAACCAGGAAGCGTTCGCCGAGCAGCGCTTCGAGGCTCGGGCATCGAGCGTTGGCCTGGGTCGTCGGACCCTGGCGCCCCGTCGGAACCGCTCCGTACGATCGTCGCGAGGAGGTGTGATGAGCAGCCGCGGCCATCCGAGGGCTCGTCACTCCGCGTTGGTTGCCGTGACCGCGCTGCTGATGCCGCTCGCCGCGTGTGCGGCCGACGCCGACGACGTGGGCATCGAGTCGCCACCGTCGTCGCCGTCCACCGAGCGGACCGGCGGCGTCCCGACGTCATCGACCTCACCGACGACGCCAGAACGAACGACAGAACGGCCACCGCCGACCGGTCCGGTCGAGCCTCTCCCGTCGACGGAGGCAGCGGAGTCGATCATGGAGTGCGCCGATGCAGCGTCTCTGGCGCCGATCCTGGCGGTGCTCGGTTCCGGTCACACCGCCCGCGACGACCACCCTGCGGTCCGGCTCGGTGACCTGATCGCTCGGAACAGGGCGGTGATCACGGGTTCGCTGTCGTCGGTGAGCCGGCGCGTCGTGGACGGCTCGACCGTCACCGTCTACGAGCTCGACGACGTGAGCACCCTCGTCGGTGACGTCCATGGCATGACCAGCTTCAAGATCCCGTCCACGTGGCCGGACGAGCAGGGTGACCCACTCGCATCCGCCGTCGATGTTGCCGGCGTCGACGTGGTCGCGTTCCTCGACCCGGAGGACGACGAGCCATGGACGGTCGACGTCCACGGCTTCCACGTCGGGTGCGGTGGGACCGACGTGACCGCTGTGCTCGGTCCGCTACCAGACGACGCCGAGCGCGAATCGATCGAGGCCCTCGCCGAGCAGATCCGGACGCTCGATCCGATCGTGCCGGTGGGGTGGACACCGGAGTGCGTCGAGCTGTCGGCCGACCCGACGACCTCGAACGTGGACGCACCGGTGTACGGGCAGTTCGGCCCGCTCGGATCGGTGCCGGCGCTCGACATCACCGTTCCGCGCGGCCGCTCCGAGCGTGCGAGGCTGGCATCTGAGCCGGCGGTCGGTGTGCAGCGGGTCGACGGTGGCACCCTGATCTCGGTCCGGCCGAGCTCGTCCGATTGGTTCGCAGCGTGGATGCTCGCGCTGGTCGGTGACGACGGCGAGGTGCGCTGGCGGCGCTGCTTCGATGGGGCCTCACTCGGGTTCGTGGTCGTGGGGCCGACACAGACCGCGCTCGTGCTCGAGCACCCTCGGACCGACGACCACTCATTGGTCGATGCCTGGCGTGCCCTCGACGTGCGGACCGGCAACGACCTGGCCGCCCCGGAGATCCCGGAGGGTCTCGGGGTCGAGGCGATCAGCGACCGTCACGTGGTGTTCGGCCGCAAGGAGGGTCGCATCTCGGTCGACGACGACCGGCTGCACGTGCTGGACGTCGCCAGCGGGTCGACGACGACGATCCCGTACCTCGAGCGTGCCAACGGTCAGCAGGCGTGGCGGCTCGAGTTCCGCCTCGACCCGGACGTCGACGATGGCTCGTTCCGGCTCTTCCACATGGCCTCCGAGTGGCGCCAGGTCGCCGGCGTGTTCGAGGGCGGCGCGTGGCGGACCGACGACGCCTCGATCCTCGCTGCGACGGACGTCTGGGCGGATGCCTCGTTCGAGGACAGGGCATGGTCGGGTCGCAACGCGATCGGCGAGGTCCTCTGGACGCGGCCGGAGCTGCTCGACCCCTCACGCGAGGGCTTCCGGAGCATCGAGGTGGGCGACCTCACGCTGCTCGATGCCTGTGCGGGTCGGACGGACGAGCAGTTCTGCGTGGACGGGTCCCTCGTCGCGCTCGAGACCGCATCGGGTGAGATCCGCTGGCAGCTCCCGGGTCAGCGTGCGGTCCCGGTGGCGGCGGACGGGTTCGCGATCGTCAGCAGCGGTGAGGTGTACGGCCCGACCGATTCCCCGCATCGGGCCGACGGCTATCTGATGGTCGACGTCGAGACGGGCCGGCTGGTCGACGACACGCAGCGGTGGCCGGGCCTCGACACGTTCCGGCAGGGGTGCTGCGGCGAGGGTGAGTTCGTGTGGGTGGCGCGCTCCGGAGGCGTCGTCTTCGCGGTTGACGGCGACCACGTCCGGGTCTGGTTCCCGCAGGGCGTCAACGACGAGACGATCAGCGTCGCACTCTGGGAGTGACGCTCACGACCGCGTGTCACTTGGTGTCAGACACCGTGTCACTTGGTGTCTGACACCAAGTGACACGGCAACTGGCACGGTTCAGAGATCGCGGAGGAAGCGAACGAGGTCGGTCGAGGTGACGATGCCGGCCATCGCGCCCGTCGCATCGACCACGACGACGGAGTGCAGCTTGCCGTCGGCGAGCACCACGGCGGCGTCGTGCACCGTCGCCGTGTCGGGCAACGTCACCAGGTCGGTGCTCATCGCATCGTCGATGTTGAACTGGTGGTCGAGCATGTTCGTCAGCATGCGGTCGCTGGCACCTTCGATGTCGTAGACGAGCTTGAGCACGTCGGTGCCCGAGATCATGCCGACGGGTCGATCACCGTCGAGCACCGGCATGTGGTGGAAGCCGGCGCCCTGGAGTGCGTGGTAGACGTCCGACAGCGGTTGGTCGCGGTCGATCGACACCACGTCGGTGGTCATGACGGCGGTGATGGGATCGTCGCGCATACTTCGATTGTGATGGAGAGACACCCCGTCGAGCAAACAACGCACCAGGTAGAATCGCCCCGATGCCTGCAGAGACTCATGTGAACCAGGGCCCGATCGAGCGCGACGAGATCTTCGAGATCGTCCGCGATCGGCTGGCCGACATCTTGGAGATCGACCCGTCCACCATCAGCGAGGGGCAGTCGTTCGTCGACGATCTCGAGGCCGACTCGCTCGCGTTGATCGAGCTGGTCGAATCCCTCGAGGAGGAGCTGTCCGACCGAACGGTCGGCTTCCGGATCGAAGACGAGGACCTCGAGGATCTCAAGACCGTCCGCGACGCGGTCGACTACGTCCACGAGCGCACCGGCAGCTGAGCCGTGAAGGCGCTGCAGACGCGCCTCGGTCACGAGTTCAGTGACGAGAAGCTGCTCCATCGGGCGATGTGCCATCGCTCGTGGGTGGCCGAATCCGACGACGACCACAGCAACGAACGACTCGAGTTCCTCGGCGACGCGGTCCTCGGCTGGGTAATCGCCGATCTGGTGTTCCACCGCTTCGGCGATCTGGCCGAGGGTGCGCTCACCGACCTGCGGAAGAGCGTTGTGAACGCTCGCGCTCTGGCCGAGGTCGCCGCCGAACTGCACGTCGGCGAGCACATCCTGCTCGGGCGCGGCGAAGACGCAGCCGGTGGGCGCGAGAAGGTGTCGATCCTGTCCGACGCCATGGAGGCGGTGCTCGGGGCGGTGTACCTCGACGGCGGCGCAGACCCCGCGTACGCGCTCATCGACCGCCTGTTCACGCCACGGCTCGCCGACGCCGTCGACTCACTCGACCGGCTCGACTACAAGTCGGCGCTCCAGGAGGCCTTGGCACATCAGGGGCGCCCGTCACCCGACTACAAGGTGCGGTCGAGCGGCCCCGATCACGACAAGACGTTCTACGCGAGAGTGCTCGTCGCCAAAGAGCTGCTGGGCGAGGGCGAGGGGCGCTCGAAGAAGGCCGCTGAGCAGGCCGCCGCCAGCATCGCGTTCAATGCCATCACCGCGGACTGACGCGTGCCCGAGCTGCCCGAGGTCGAGACGGTCCGCCGCGGCCTCGAACGACGTGTGGTCGGCCGTCACGTCGGCGCGGTGGAAGTCGGCCGCGAACGGACCGTTCGCCGGACCAGCCCCGAGGCGGTCGTCCACGGCCTGACCGACACGACGATCCTCGCTGCGAACCGCCGTGGCAAGTACCTGCTGCTGCCGCTCGACAGCGGCGACGAGCTGATGATCCACCTCCGCATGAGCGGTCAGGTGCTGGTCGCGCCCACCGGCAACGATCGGCCGCCGCACACACACGTCGTGCTCCATCTCGATGGCGACGCCGACCGTCCGGCTGAGGAGCTCTGGTTCGTCGACCCGCGCACGTTCGGTGAGGTCGTCGTGTTCGATCCGGACAACGTCGCGGTCGAGATCCCCGACCTGGCCGCGCTCGGCCCCGACCCGATCGCCGAGGGGCTGGCGTTGCCCCAGCTCAGGGCCATCCTCCGCTCGCACCGCCGCCAGCTGAAGCCCCTGCTGCTGGACCAGCACGTCATCGCGGGCATCGGCAACATCTACGCCGACGAGATCCTGCACGAGGCCCGACTGCGCCCCGACCGGATCAGCGACGAGCTGTCGACGATGTCGGAACGGCGCCTCCACGACGCGATCCACCGCGTGCTGTCCGAGGCGATCGCGTCGGGTGGGTCGACGCTCGGCGACGCTCAGTACGTCGACCTCTTCGGCGAGGGCGGTTCGTACCAGGACGAGCACCACGTCTACGGCCGGGAGGGCGAACGGTGCCGGACGTGCGGCGTCGGTTGGATCCGTCGCACCGTCTCGGTCCAGCGTTCGACGTTCTACTGCCCACGCTGCCAGCGCTGAGCGGCGCGCCCGGGCCACGCTCGGAATGACTGAGCGGGGGTCCGTGACGTCGCGAGCCCGCCCCGCCGGTCAGGGCACGTTGAGCACCGTCTCGCAGGCGCTGGCGACGTCACCCGTCGACGAGTTGCGTGTGCCGCCGTTGCAGTAGTCGCCGAGGTCGTGCGGGCCGCCGCGAAGGGTGTCGGCGCCGTTGTTGCCGTAGATCATGTCGTCGCCGGCCTTGCCGGCGAGCACGTCGGCGTGGTTGCCGCCGAGGATCACGTCCGGTCCCCGGTCACCGGTGATCTTGTCGTGGCCGCCACCGCCGTACATCGCGTCCTCGTCGACCGAGCCGGTGTCGGTGTCGGTGTTCGCCCAGACGGTGTCGGCGCCGTTCTGCCCGCGGAGCTCGTCGTCGCCGGGTCCCCCGTGGATCTCGTCGTCGCCGGTGCCGCCGAGCACGGTGTCGTTGCCCTCGCCGGCGAGGATGATGTCGCTGCCGGCGCCGCCGTAGATGAGGTCGCCGCCGCTCCCGCCGACGATGCCGTCGATCTGGCCGCCGCCGTCGATCGTGTCGGCGTCGTCGCCGCCGTCGATCAGGTCGACGCCGTCGCCGCCGTCGATCGTGTCGAAGCCACCGAGGGCGCAGATCCGGTCGTCGCCACCGAGTGCGTCGATGACGTCGTTGCCGGGCGTGCCGAGGATCACGTCGGGTCCGGGTGTCGGCGTCTGCCCGAGTGCGAGGTCGACGTCGACGACCTGCCCGAAGCAGATCGTGGGCACGGCGAGGATGCAGACCTCGCTGCCGGCGGTGATGATGAACCGGCCGACAGCGTCCTCGAAGCCGCTGCCGTTCAGTGGCTGGCTGAACCCGCACGGGTCGGGGAACACGCGCAGCTGCTGTGTCGTGATCGGGTCGTAGCGTCGGAGGTCGCCGGCGGTGTCGAAGCTCGTGTCGTAGACCCAGAACGCGCCGTCGCTCACCGAGAACTCGCCGAGGCCAGCGCCGAACGCACCGGTCTGGACGAAGTTCGTGGTGTCGAGGCGTTGGCCGGCGCCGGTGACGATGACGCTGCCGTCGGGTGCGACGACGGATCGTTGGGTACCGCTGACGGCGCCGTGGTCG
>JAAUYD010066271.1_pt1 | contig 22966 bp, 33 predicted proteins | sample 7278101 | NCBI WGS metagenome assembly JAAUYD01 (sample SAMN14350128, study PRJNA611818) | marine sediment metagenome | isolation source: surface marine sediment (0.6m) | place: French Polynesia: Moorea | collected 2018-08
AATTCTCGTATCGATTATAATCCACCGCGTGCCCTCAATGGCACGAGCTGAGGAGCATATTTAAACGACTCAACAGTCTTAATTTTCGATCGCTAAAAATAATTTTTATTTTAATTTTTAGATTTTAATTAATAATTACAGCTAATTTAAATTAGCTTTAAATTTACAATTGAACCGAAATAAACAATCCCCATTTAATTGGTTGTCAAAATTGAAATTAGTAGTAAAAGGAACAAAATGGGCAAAAAATATGAGTTTTGAGCAATTTTATAGATCGAGTTAATTTTTATGCTTTTGTCATGTTTTTAGTTTTTTAGATTAGAAAATCATTTAGCCCGCGGTACGATAGGCAAACCGAAAACAATAATTAATTTCAATTAGTAATTAACTAACTAAATTGATTTTGACTCCAGAATTTTTAATGCTGGGAAGTTTGTTTCTAGCCTGACAACATTGGCGATTTTCTACGGCTCTTAATTTTTTAAAAAATATACTTGATTTTATGACACTGGATAATCTATAATTGACGATTGTGACCCAAATACCGATTGTAAAGCAACCAAAGTTATTATTTGTCGTGCTTTTAGCCTTAAATAAAAGCTAATTCAAATTATAATTTCGGTCTAACTCACTCAATAAAAATAGCAACTGGAACAAAAGTACCGCGCGCTTCCTTTATTTCTTTGCCTCTTTAAGATACTGAGGATTAATTCACTTAAGTCTTAAGGAAACAAGGCAACTAAATCAGCTTTTTAAACTGTTAGAAGGAAAATTTAACAAAGCTAAATTATTGAGTAATATATAAAGTTTCAGGACTGTAGATAAGATTTACAGTATCAATAGTTCCTGAAAAAATAAAGGCTGAGTGAGTTAACAGTCGCGATCGGGGTCGATCGATTAAATAGTTGTCTAGTAAAAGAAGAGGCTAAAGCAGTGTCTGTCGGCATCCTTGGCACAAAACTTGGCATGACCCAAATTTTTGAACAAAAAACGGGAGCAGCTATTCCCGTTACAGTAGTTCAAGCAGGGCCTTGCACGGTTACCCAAATTAAAACTAAAGAAACAGACGGATATAAATCCATACAAATAGGTTACGAAGAAGTAAAACCAAAAGCACTCAATAAGCCAGAATTGGGTCATTTGAAAAAAGCAGGAGAAAACGTACCCCCCTTGCGTCATCTCAAAGAATATCGAGTTGAGGATGTTTCGGGATACGAAGCCGGTCAAACCCTCAAAGCAGATCTATTCAGCGACGGGCAACTCGTAGACGTGAGTGGAAAAACCATCGGTCGTGGTTTTGCCGGATACCAAAAGAGACATAACTTTAGAAGAGGTTCGATGTCTCACGGTTCTAAAAATCATCGACTACCAGGTTCGATCGGGCCCGGAACGACTCCAGGAAGGGTTTATCCAGGCAAGAAAATGGCAGGACGTTACGGCCATACAAAAGTAACCATTCGCAAATTGCAGGTGGTGCGAGTAGATGCCGAGCGAAACATCTTGCTGATCAAAGGAGCGTTACCAGGAAAACCAGGGACGTTATTGAGTATTAGCCCGGCGAATATAGTAGGTCAGAAATAACCACGGCGATCGCCAAAAACAATCAAACTCTTTAGAGATTGCAATCAAGAATTAAACACTAATAAAGATGGTTAACTGTGTAGTTAAAAACTGGGAAGGAGAGCAAGTAGGAGAGGTATCTTTCGAGCTAAAAGTAGCAAAAGAAGAAAACGCCGCTCACATCGTGCATCGCGCCCTCGTCAGGCAAATGACCAACTCTCGTCAAGGCAGCGCGTCAAGCAAAACCAGATCTGAAGTTAGAGGTGGGGGACGAAAGCCCTGGCGGCAAAAAGGTACGGGTAGGGCAAGAGCTGGTTCGACACGTTCTCCATTGTGGCGTGGAGGTGGTGTAATCTTCGGGCCAAAACCGAGAGATTTCAACATTAAAATGAACAAAAAAGAGCGTCGTCTAGCAATTAGAACCGCTTTTAGTTCCAAAGCAGAAAATTTAATCATCGTAGAAGATTTTGCATCTCAACTGCCACAGCCAAAAACCAAAGAATTAATTGAGGCTTTAAGCCGTTGGGGAGTCGATTTCGGCAAAAAAGGCGACAAAGTATTATTAATTTTGTCGGAAATAGCAGATAACGTTTATCGCTCCGGTCGCAACATAGAAAAGTTGAAAATAATTAAAGCAACCAGCTTAAACGTTTACGACTTATTACACGCAGATAAAATTGTTGCTACCTCCGACGCACTAGAAAAAATCAAGGAGGTTTATGGTGGCTGAATATAACGTTCGAGAATTAGCAGATCTGGTAGTAAAACCAATTGTTACCGAAAAAGCAACTCTACTATTAGAGCAAAATAAGTACGTATTCGATGTTTTACCCAAAGCAACTAAGCCAGAAATAAAAGCAGCGATCGAAGCTTTATTTGAAGTCAAAGTAACCAAAGTAAATACTATTAACCCACCCCGCAAACAAAGAAGAGTGGGGAGATTTATCGGTTACAAAACTAGATATAAAAGAGCGATCGTCACCTTAGCAGAAGGGGATTCAATTACCTTATTCCCAGATGTATAAAAGAGCAGCGATCGCATTTTAAATACAGGCAAAATACAACAAAAAACCACATAAAAGATTATGGGTATTAGAACTTATCGGCCCTTAACTCCGGGAACTCGTCAAGCCAGCGTCCAAGACTTCGCGGAAATCACCAAAACCAAGCCGGAAAAATCACTTACAAAATACAAGCACAACCCCAAAGGACGCAACAATCGCGGTGTGATCACCTCTCGCCATCGCGGTGGCGGACATAAAAAACTTTACCGTCAAATCGACTTCCGTCGCGACAAACACAACATCCCCGCTAAAGTAGCAGCTATAGAATACGATCCTCATCGTAACTGTAGAATCGCCTTATTGTTCTATCAAGACGGCGAAAAACGCTACATCATTGCCCCAGCAGGATTAGATGTTGGTGATAAAGTAGTCTCCGGTGTTGATGCCCCCTACGAAATCGGTAACGCTTTACCCCTCGAGAGAATTCCTCTCGGTACGGAAGTCCATAACATCGAATTAAAAGCAGGAAAAGGCGGACAAGTCGTTAGAGCAGCCGGAGCATTTGCCCAACTAGTCGCCAAAGAAGGTAACTACGTCACCCTCAAACTTCCATCCAAAGAAGTACGGATGTTCCGCAAAGAATGCTATGCCACCATCGGCAAAGTAGGTAACTCCGAAGCAAGAAACGTCAAACTCGGCAAAGCAGGAAGAACCCGTCGCCTCGGCAGAAGACCCCACGTCAGAGGAAGCGCGATGAACCCCTGCGATCACCCCCATGGCGGTGGTGAAGGTAGAGCACCAATCGGAAGAAGCGGCCCCGTTTCACCTTGGGGTAAACCAGCTTTAGGTGCAAAAACCCGTAAAGCCAAAAAACAAAGCGATCGCCTCATAGTACGTCGTCGCAATAAAAGATAGAAAATAATAATCGATCGAAAAGAGAGAAAGATTTATGGCTCGTTCCTTAAAAAAAGGCCCTTTTGTCGCCGACAGTCTGCTGAAAAAAATCGAAAAACTCAACGCAAAAGGTGACAAACAAGTAATTAAAACCTGGTCGAGAGCATCGACAATTTTACCCCAAATGGTCGGTCATACGATCGCAGTGCACAACGGCAGACAGCACGTTCCAGTTTACGTTTCCGAACAAATGGTCGGACATAAATTAGGAGAATTTGCTCCGACAAGAACCTTTAAAGGACACGCCAAAAGCGATAAAAAAGCTGGACGCAGATAATAAAAAACATCGATTAAGATTCGGAGATATCCAATGGCAGTAGATACTAAAGAAGAAGTAAAAGCGATCGCCCGTTATATCAGAATGTCTCCTTACAAAGTACGGCGAGTTCTCGATCAAATTCGCGGTCGCTCCTATCGGGAAGCCTTAATTATTTTAGAATTTATGCCCTATCGAGCCTGCGAACCAATTCTCAAAGTGTTGCGATCGGCAGTCGCTAACGCAGAACACAACGCAGGTTTAGATCCGACTACTCTAGTAGTCAGTAAAGCATATGCCGATGGCGGCCCTTCCTTAAAACGCTACCGACCCAGAGCACAAGGTCGCGCCTATCAAATTCGCAAGCCAACCTGTCACATCACCGTTGCAGTAGCCCCCCAAATAGAAAAATAGCTAACCATCCAAGCATCAATCATCTCAAAGCACAAAGGAAACAAGCGTGGGACAAAAAATACATCCGGTCGGTTTTCGCCTCGGAATTACTAAAGAACACCAATCCTGTTGGTACGCCGACAGCAAACAATACCCCTATCTGCTTCAAGAAGATCGCAAAATTAGGGAATTCGTGCAAAAACAATTAAGTAATGCCGGTATATCTCATATTCGGATCGAACGCAAAGCAGATCAGGTAGACTTACAAATCCATACAGCAAGACCTGGCGTAGTAGTAGGTCGTGGCGGTAGCGGTATTGAAGCTCTCCGTACCTCACTCCAAAATGAATTAGGCAGCCAGCGACAAATTCGCATTAATGTGATTGAAGTTGCCAGAGTAGATGCAGACGCAGCTCTAATTGCCGAATACATCGCTCAACAACTCGAGCGCAGAGTCTCCTTTCGTCGTGTAGTGCGCCAAGCAATTCAAAGAGCGCAAAAAGCCGAAGTAAAAGGAATTAAAGTTCAAGTTAGCGGTCGGCTCAATGGAGCTGAAATTGCCCGCTCCGAATGGACAAGAGAAGGAAGAGTTCCCCTCCATACTTTACGTGCCGACATCGACTATTCCTATCGCACCGCAAAAACCATTTACGGAATTTTAGGGATAAAAGTTTGGATCTTTAAAGGAGAAATTATTCCCGGACAGGAAGACATTCCAGCACCCGTTCCCGAGCGATTACCTCGCCGTCAGAAACGGAAACAAAAATTTGAAGATCGTTCCAATAAAGAATAGTTAGAAAAATTAATTAAGATAGGGTATTTATCATGCTCAGCCCCAGAAGAACGAAATTCCGCAAACAGCAACGCGGCAGAATGAAAGGTAATGCCAACCGAGGTAACAAAATCGATTTTGGTGATTTTGCCTTGCAAGCGATCGAACCCTGTTGGATCACTTCTCGCCAAATTGAAGCCGCAAGAAGGGCAATGACTCGCTACGTTCGTCGTGGCGGTAAAATTTGGATTCGCATTTTCCCAGACAAACCCGTAACTATGCGACCGGCAGAAACCAGGATGGGTTCTGGTAAAGGATCTCCAGAATTTTGGGTAGCAGTAGTCAAACCAGGTCGGATTATGTTTGAAATTGCCGGAATTTCTGAAGAAGTCGCTCGCGAAGCAATGCGTTTAGCAGCCCAGAAATTACCAATTAAAACTAAATTTATTAGACGTGAAGACGAGATCGGTTAGAAAATTATGCCATTTCCCAAAATAGAAGATGCCCGGAAATTAAACGACGAAGAACTTGCCAGTGAAATTATCTCCGTCAAACGAGAATTATTCGATCTGCGCTTTCAAAAAGCGACTGGCAATTTAGAAAAAACCCATCAATTCAAACATAATCGCCATCGTTTAGCCCAATTGATGACCGTAGAGCGGGAAAGACAATTGGCAGAACTAAAAGGAGTAACCAAGCCAGCAACAGCAGAAGCAGAATCGGAATCCACCGAGCAAGCAGAATCAGAAGCAAGCCAAACAGAAACCCAACCAGAACAGGAATAAGCTCCAATGCCAATTAAAGAAAGAGAAGGAATGGTCGTCAGCGACAAAATGGATAAAACCGTAGTCGTCGCCGTTGAAAGCCGCGTTCCTCATCCAAAATACGGCAAAATCGTCGTCAGAACTAAAAAATACAAAGCTCACGACGAAGAAAATCAATGCAAAGCCGGCGATCGCGTCCGCATCAAAGAAACCAGGCCCCTAAGCCGCACCAAGCGATGGGCGATCGCAGAAATACTCGAATCGAGTGCGACTCAATAAAATAGCTCCTTATCTATTACTAAATATTAACCACCAACTATTAAATCCGTGATTCAACAACAGACATTTCTCAATGTGGCTGACAATAGCGGCGCGCGCAAACTAATGTGTCTGCGCGTCTTAGGGACTGGAAATTGCCGCTACGGCAAAATTGGCGACGTAATTATCGCCGTCGTAAAAGAAGCCATCCCCAATATGCCAATTAAAAAATCTGATGTTGTCAGAGCCGTAATAGTTCGTACTAAACATTCTCTCCGTAGAGATAGTGGCATGAGCATTCGCTTTGATGATAATGCTGCCGTAATTATTAATAACGACGGCAATCCTAAAGGTACTCGCGTTTTCGGCCCGGTAGCTAGAGAATTGCGAGAACGAAACTTCACTAAGATAGTATCTCTTGCTCCAGAGGTAATTTAAAATGGCTCAAAAACAAAAAAAAAGTTCCCCAAAACGTTACAAAATGCACGTTAAAAAAGGGGATACCGTACAAATAATTTCCGGCGCAGATAAAGGTAAAATCGGCGAAGTAACAGTTTCTTTACCTAAAGAAAGTAAAGTAGTTGTTAAAGGGGTGAATGTGAAAACAAAACACATGAAGCCCAAACAAGAAGGCGAATCCGGTCAAATTGTTACCTTTGAAGCTCCAATTCACAGCTCCAACGTTATGCTTTATTCTGAGAAAAAGAAAATAGCTAGTCGGGTCTGTTACACTTTTACCGAAGACGGTCGTAAAGTTCGGATGCTTAAAAAAACCGGAGAAGTAATCGATTGAATTATCGCTAAAAAAAATTCGCTCGCTCATCATCTTCAAGCCTATTTTCAGACTCTTTCCACTTCAAAAAGTTAAAGTTTAAAATTAACTATTCCTGACAAAGCCCAGGATAATAAAGCAGCAAAAACTATGACGCAACGACTCAAAACTGTATATCTAGAAACCATAGTTCCTAAACTTAAAGAGCAGTTCGGTTACACTAACATCCATCAAGTACCCAAGGTTGTCAAAATAACCGTTAACCGAGGTTTAGGAGAAGCATCCCAAAATGCCAAAGCTCTAGAATCTTCGATCGCAGAATTAGCAACTATCACCGGACAAAAACCAGTCGTTACTAGAGCCAAAAAAGCGATCGCCGGATTCAAACTGCGTCAAGGCATGCCCGTTGGAGTAATGGTAACGCTGCGATCGGAACGAATGTATGCTTTTTTAGATCGCCTAATTAGTTTGGCACTGCCTAGAATTCGAGATTTTCGCGGCATCAGTGCGAAAAGTTTCGACGGTAGAGGTAACTATACTCTCGGTATTAAAGAGCAACTAATCTTTCCCGAAATCGAATACGACAGTATCGAACAAATTCGCGGTATGGACGTATCGATTATCACTACAGCCAATACTGACGAAGAAGGCCGCGCCTTACTCAAAGAAATGGGGATGCCGTTCCGCACCAATTAAACAATCCTTACATCAATGGAGGGAGTAAAACCAAGAATGTCCTCAACAGATACAGTTTCAGATATGCTGACGCGCATTCGTAATTCCTGTTTAGTGCGTCATACAACTACAGTAGTACCTACCACCAGAATGACTCGCAGTATAGCTAAAGTGCTCAAACAAGAAGGCTTTATCGATAGCTACGAAGAAAATGGTGAAGGGATCAAAAAACACTTGATAATTACCCTGAAATATAAAGGTAAAAATCGTCAACCTATCATTCAAACCTTAAAAAGGGTCAGCAAACCTGGATTGAGAGTATATTCAAATCGTAAAGAATTACCTCGAGTTCTCGGAGGAATTGGCATAGCGATTATCTCCACATCTAAAGGAGTTATGAGCGATCGAGAAGCTCGCAACCAGGGCGTAGGTGGTGAAATACTTTGCTACGTTTGGTAAATAAAAAAATTCTTTTTAATAAATAATAGGAGTAGAAGCGATCGTGTCTCGTATTGGCAAACGCCCAATCCCCATTCCTAAAAAAGTCGAAATTAAAATCGATCGACAACACATTGTTGTCAAAGGGCCTAAAGGCGAATTAGAACGGGTTTTACCCACAAAAATAATCGTAGAACAAAGCGAGGAAAATCTCTTAGTCAAAAGAGAAGACGAATCTCGCTTAGCCCGTCAAAGACACGGTTTGTGTCGTACCTTAGTTTCTAACATGGTAGAAGGAGTATCTTCAGGCTTTCAAAAACGCTTGCAAATCCAAGGAGTTGGCTACAGAGCGCAAGCACAAGGAAGCAAGTTAACCCTCAACGTCGGTTACAGTAAACCCGTTGAAATGCAAATGCCTCAAGGAATAGAGGTCAAAGTAGAAAGCAATACCCAAGTAATCGTCAGCGGCATTGATAAAGAAATTGTTGGCAATATAGCTGCTAAAATTCGTGCCGTTCGTCCTCCAGAACCATACAAAGGTAAAGGAATTCGCTATCTAGGCGAATTCGTCAGACGTAAGGCTGGTAAAGCAGGTAAAAAATAAATAGGCTATGAAATTAACTCGCAAACAACTAATTCAGCGTCGTCACCGCAGCTTGCGCGGTAAAGTCAGCGGTACTCCAGAACGTCCCAGACTAGCTGTTTTTCGCTCTAACAAACATATTTACGCTCAAGTAATCGATGATGTTGCTCAACACACTTTAGCTGCAGCATCAACACTCGAGCCAGATTTGAAATCTCAGATCTCATCCGGTGCTACCTGTACCGCTTCAGAAGCAGTCGGGAAATTAATTGCCGAGCGCAGCAGAGAAAAAGGTATTGAAAAAGTAGTTTTCGATCGCGGCGGAAACCTCTATCACGGTCGCATCAAAGCTTTAGCTGAAGCAGCTCGCGAAGCCGGATTAAACTTTTAAAGTCAAACAAAGGAGCAAAGTATCGATCGTGGCAAAACGTCGTAAAAGTAATCGCGCTAAAGAAAAAGATAGCAACTGGCAAGAACGAGTCATTCAGATCCGTCGCGTCAGCAAAGTTGTTAAAGGCGGTAAAAAATTAAGCTTTCGGGCGATCGTTGTCGTTGGCAACGAAAAAGGGCAAGTTGGAGTCGGCGTAGGTAAAGCCGGAGATGTAATTGGCGCAGTCCGCAAAGGGGTGGTTGATGCCAAAAAGCATTTAATCGAAGTATCTATTAATAAATCTAATTCGATTTCTCATGTCGCTAACGGCATTTCTGGAGGAGCAAAAGTATTCATGCGCCCAGCAGCACCAGGTACTGGGGTAATTGCTGGCGGTGCAGTTCGTACCGTCTTAGAACTATCTGGAATTAAAAATATCTTAGCGAAGCAATTAGGTTCTAACAATCCCCTCAACAACGCCAGAGCAGCTATCAATGCCCTCGAACAAATCAGAACTTTCTCTCAAGTAGCTCGAGACAGAGGCATTGCTTTAGAACAAATCTATACTTAAGTTAGGAGATAATAACTGATGAAATTAAACGATGCCGTACCTAAAGAAGGTTCTAAACGGCGCAGGAGAAGAGTAGGACGAGGCATATCTGCCGGTCAAGGGGCTAGTTGCGGCTTCGGTATGCGAGGACAAAAATCGCGATCGGGTACGGGAACGAAAGCAGGTTTTGAAGGAGGACAAATGCCTCTTTATCGTCGCGTCCCTAAATTAAAACACTTTACCCTAGTTAATCCCAGTTATTACACTATAATCAACGTCGAAAAATTAGCATCTTTACCCGCTAATACGGAAGTAACCCTCGACTCTTTAATTTCTGCAGGCATCATTACTACCGATGACGGCCCTCTGAAAATTCTTGGCAAAGGCGAATTAAACGTTCCCCTTCAAGTCAAAGCAGCAGCTTTTACCAAAAGTGCCAAAGAAAAAATTGAAGCCGCCGGCGGTAGCTGCGAAGTAATCTCGAATTAAACCTGAGACTCGGGTTACTCTGTATGAGGAGACAAATATAAAACTTATAAAATAATAAGCTGATAAGAGGATAATTATCCTTTTCTTTTTGAGGTAATTTATTAATGGACGTAAGTCGAGGTAAAACGCCAACTGCTCAAGAAACATTCGTGCAGATGGCTCAAGCAGCAGGACTCAGGGGTAGAGTGCTCGTAACTCTGGGCCTGCTTCTTTTAGTACGCTTTGGAATTTTTATTCCCATACCTGGAATAAATAGAGAAAATTTCGCACGAGCAATTGAAAACATCCCCGGATTGGGCTTTTTAGATATATTCACTGGCGGAGGGGTATCTGCCCTAGGGATTTTTGCCTTGGGAATTCTACCATTTATTAACGCCTCCATCATCATGCAGTTACTAACTGCTGCTATTCCCAAACTAGAAGACCTCCAAAAAAATGAAGGGGAAGCCGGAAGAAGGAAAATTTCCCAAATTACTCGCTATGTGGCTCTAGGGGGCGCAATAATCCAGAGTACAGCATTAACAACCACTTTACTCAACAGACCAGAAATTGCCACCAATCCTGGATTTGCTTTTGTTGCTGAAACCATTTTGGCTTTAACTGCCGGATCTATGTTTGTGATGTGGATTTCTGAATTAATTACCGAACGAGGCATCGGCAACGGAGCATCTTTACTAATTTTTGTTAACATTGTTGCTGTCTTGCCCAGTACGTTAGGCAGTACGATTGAATTAGCCAACGATAACTTGCAAAGAGGAAATCGAGCCGTATTAGCGCAAATCGTAATTTTGTTGCTGGTATTTTTAGTAACTATCGTGGGTATCGTCTTCGTTCAAGAAGGAACTCGTCGCATTCCGATTGTTTCTGCCAAAGTTCAAGTTGGTAAAAGATTTCGGAGGGAAAGAAAAAGTTATCTACCCCTGAGATTGGTTCAAGGCGGGGTAATGCCAATTATTTTTGCTTCTTCAGTATTAGTTTTACCTTCCTTTTTATCTGGCTTGCCATTTATTCAAGGAACACCAATTCTGCAGCGAATATTAAGTTATCTCACCCCCGGACACTGGGCTTATTTGGTATTATACTTAGTCCTGATTGTTGCATTTAGTTTTTTCTACTCTTCTTTAATTGTCAATCCTTTAGATGTATCCCAAAATTTGAAAAAGATGGGATCGAGCATTCCTGGAATTCGTCCTGGTAAATCAACCAGCGAATACTTAGAGAAAGTAACTAACCGTCTTACTTTTTTAGGAGCAATATTTTTGGGAGTTGTCGCGATCGTACCGACTGTAGTGGAAAATATTACTCAAATAGCAACTTTTAGAGGCATAGGGGCAACCTCTCTTTTGATTTTGGTTGGTGTTGCTATCGACACTGCCAAGCAAATTCAAACTTATGTCATCTCTCAAAGTTATGAAAAGATGGTTAAACAATAAAGCTTGCCAACAAGCTTTGTTGCCAAAGAGTTTCGAGCGAGAAGAATTAAAAAAACTTTTTCGATTTTTGTTGTTTTCGATAAAGTCGATTGACCCTCGCTCGATATCTTTCCTCTTCATTCTCTTGAGATCGGTAAAGCGAAAACCAAATATAGGTCATAGTCGCTTTGTACGATCGATCGATCTAATCGGAGTATGAACGACTGATGACCCCCTAACAAAAAGTAGCAATCTAAAAACTAATGACTCACGATACTGGATTAATCTTTTTAGGCCCTCCCGGAGCAGGAAAAGGAACTCAAGCTAAGCTTTTAGCCGAAGCAATTGACGTTCCTCATATTGCTATCGGAGACATCCTAAGAGAAGCGATCGCAGACCAAACTCCAATTGGTAAAGAATTTCAGCAATACGTAGATCGAGGAGAATTAGTTCCCGATCGCTTGATTCTAGATTTAATTAACGATCGCATTCAGCAACCAGATGCAAAAAAAGGATGGATTCTAGACGGGTTTCCTCGTAACGTCAAACAAGCTCTTTTTTTAGAAGAACTTTTAGCCAAGCTCGACCGCTCTTATACCATATATGTGGTCAATCTCGAAGTTCCCGAACAAGTTTTAATGGAGCGTTTGCTAGAGCGAGGCAGGAAAGATGACACCCCTGAAACTCTCAGCCGTCGTTTGCAAGTGCATAAAGAAGCAACAGAGCCAGTGATCGATTTCTATCGCGATCGCAATAAATTATATTCAATAGATGGCGATCGTTCTCAGGAGGAAGTTACTAAATCGATCGAGCAAATTGTCACTCCCGCTCAATCTGGAATTTAATTCAGGGCCAACACCTTCCAATCCCAGGCCAAAGATAAATTTTGATAAGATTTCTAAAGGTAAGGGAGACGAGTAAAACTAATTCGTTTTGATGTTAACAATTTTCCAGATCGAGCGAGCTTAATTTAACTTTATCTCCTAGAAACAAATACACTACTCAATTGAGGATATTAACCTTGTCTAAACAAGATTTGATTGAAATGGAAGGCACCGTGACAGAATCTCTTCCTAATGCCATGTTTCGAGTCGACCTCGATAATGGGTTTAACGTCTTAGCTCATATTTCCGGTAAAATTCGGCGTAATTACATCAAAATTTTACCAGGCGATCGGGTTAAAGTTGAACTTACTCCGTACGATCTGACCAAAGGAAGAATTACTTATCGTTTGCGTAAAAAGTAAGCTTAGTTTGAGTTTGGCAAATTCAAATAGAAACTGACAAAAATACATTATATTGATATAATAATAAGCTTGCAGTGTAAATTAAAAATCATGAAGGTCAGAGCATCAGTAAAAAAAATCTGTGAAAAATGTCGAGTCATTCGTCGTCGCGGACGAGTAATGGTAATTTGCTCTAACCCAAAACACAAACAGCGTCAGGGTTAAGCAAAATTTAGTTGTCAACAATAAAAACAGAATAATTCAAAAGAGGGACAAGCAGTGGCAAGGATTGCTGGTATCGATCTACCTCGCGATAAACGCGTGGAAATCGGTTTAACTTACATTTATGGGATTGGTTTAGCTAGATCTCAAGAAATAATCGCAAAAACGGGAGTCAACCCAGATACGAGAGTAAAAGATTTAACGGATGAAGATTTAATAAGTCTTCGTACCTTTATTGAAAACAACTATCAAATTGAAGGGGATTTGAGACGTTGGGAGACCATGAACATCAAACGCCTGATTGATATCGGTACCTATAGAGGTCGTCGTCACAATCAAGGGCTACCAGTACGAGGTCAAAGAACTCGGACTAACGGTAGAACTCGTCGCGGTAGAAGATTAACAGTAGCAGGCAAGAAAAAAGCTCCCAGCAAAAAATAACAATACTCAATGTAATTTAAAAAATTGTAACCAAACAAAATGGCGAAACCAACTAAAAAAGGCGGCCCAAAAAAACAAAAACGAAACGTTCCCAACGGAGTTGCTCATATCCAATCTACATTCAACAACACAATTGTCACTATTTCAGATGCAAATGGGGATGTGATTTCCTGGGCATCTGCAGGTTCTAGCGGTTTTAAAGGAGCAAAAAAAGGCACGCCTTTTGCCGCGCAAACAGCAGCAGATAATGCAGCTCGTCAAGCCATAGACCAAGGAATGCGTCAAATAGAAGTGATGGTGAGCGGGCCAGGAGCTGGTAGGGAAACAGCAATTAGAGCACTTCAAGGAGCTGGATTGGAAATAACTTTAATCAGAGATGTAACTCCAATTCCCCATAATGGCTGTCGTCCTCCCAAGCGACGCAGAGTCTAAACAACTGCAAAAAACAACTGATCGAGCGTAACGATCGCAGCAGATCGTCATTATGTAAGGGAAAGGAAAATAAATAAGATTGAAAACTTTCCTCATGGGTTAAGAAAAAGGGAGGTCGCTCTGTGGCGCAAGTAAGAATCGACTGTGTAGAATCTAAAACACTTAAAAACCAAGTTCAGTATAGCAAATTTGTCTTGGAGCCCCTCGAGCGCGGCCAAGGAATTACAGTCGGCAACGCACTTAGGAGAACTTTACTATCCAACCTCGAAGGAGCGGCAATAACAGCCATTCGCATAGCAGGAGTAAATCACGAATTTGCTAGCCTCGATGGAGTTAGAGAAGACGTTCTTGAAATCATTCTCAATATGAAAGAGGTAGCTCTCAAAAGTAATACTTCTCAAGCTCAAATTGGCAGGCTAAAAGTTGCAGGGCCGGCAACAGTGACGGCTAAGGATTTCCTAGTTTCTCCAGAAATAGAAATAGTCGACCCCAATCAATATATTGCCACCCTGACAGAAGGGGCACAATTAGAAATGGAGTTCCGGGTTGAAAAAGGCAAAGGGTATCGTGCCGTAGAGCGAGGCAAAGATGAATCTAGTTCGATCGATTTCTTGCAAATTGATGCCGTCTTTATGCCCGTAACTAAAGTAAAATACAGCGTTGAAGACACCAGAATAGACGGTGCTCCTGCCAAAGATAGATTGACGATTGAAATCTGGACTAACGGCAGTTTCAAACCAGAAGAAGCTTTATCTCAAGCAGCAGGAATTATTATCGATCTGTTCAATCCAATTAAGGATATGAGCCTCGAAGCAATTCCCGAAGATGAAGAAGTTCAAGACGATCCTAACAAGCAAATTCCGATCGAAGAGTTGCAATTGTCCGTACGAGCCTACAACTGTCTCAAAAGAGCGCAGATTAATACAGTTGCCGATCTCTTAGATTACAGTGAAGAAGACTTGTTGGAGATCAAAAATTTTGGCCAGAAATCTGCAGAAGAGGTCATAGAAGCTCTTAATAAACATCTAGGCATAACTTTACCTAGAGAAAAGTCAGCTAAAGCTTAATCAAAAATTACCGCCCGAAGCTGAATCTAAACAACAAGAGACTCAGACAAAAAATGTATCGACAATAGCACCCAACAATTGTTAAACCATACCATAAGGAGACACTAAAATGCGTCACAGATGCCGAGTAGCTAGACTCGGAAAGCCGGCAGATCAAAGAAAAGCACTACTTAGATCTTTAACAACCGAATTGATTCGTCACGGCGAAATAAAAACTACCCTAGTTCGAGCCAAAGCCGTACGCCAACAAGTTGAAAAAATGATTACCTTAGCAAAAGATGGCTCTCTATCATCTAGACGTAGAGCTATGGGTTATTTGTATGACAAAAATTTAGTTCATGCTTTATTTGAGGGAGCAAAAGAACGCTACGGCGATCGCAATGGTGGCTATACTCGGATCGTTAGAACCCTAGAACGCAGAGGAGATAACACTCAAATGGCAATTATTTCCCTAGTTTAAGCGCATATTTTGCCAAACAATTAGGAAGTTGGCTTTTAAAACCTTCATTTCCTTGACAAACTTAACAGACCAGCACTCTAGCAAACTGACGAATTTTATACCAGTGTCTATTAGTTGCGAGCAAACCCCCCAGCGAGTAGCTTTAGTAATACAATACTTAGGGGCTAACTATCATGGTTGGCAGCGACAGCCAAACCAAAGCACCATACAAGAGCAAATCGAACAAGCACTCGCTGAGGTCATCAATCAACCCGTAACTTTACATGGTGCAGGACGTACCGATGCTGGAGTCCACGCAGCAGCCCAAGTCGCTCATTTTAACTATTTAGGGCCGATACCTCCCGATAAATGGGCTAAAATTCTTAACTCTCGGTTGCCAAAGGATATATTGATTAGAGGATCGGCTCGAGTCCCTTCTGATTGGCACGCTCGCTTTTCAGCTTTATGGCGACGTTATCGCTATACGATTTACACAGAAAAACGACCAAACGTGTTTGTTTTACCCTTTTGTTGGCATTATTACCAAGCTAACTTGGAAGAGTCCTTAATTCAAGAGGCACTCAATCCAATGATCGGGAAACACGAGTTAGCGGCTTTTCGGCGCGCAGGTTCAGAAAGGAAACATTCTTGGGTAGATATTCAAGAAGTACAATGCTATCGACAAGGTGAATTCTTACATCTAGAAATTCAAGCAGATGGTTTTTTGTATGGAATGGTAAGACTGTTAGTTGGAATGTTAGTCGAAGTCGGAACCAAACAGCGATCGCCAGACAATTTCACTCAGGTATGGCAAGAACAAAGAAGAGATCTAGTTAAGTATTCCGCTCCAGCCAAAGGACTTTGTCTGTTGAGAGTTGGCTATAGGCACTTTCCTTTTTCTCAAAAGGTCTGGTTCGATACTCAACCTACTTTTCTACTTTATAACTAGCTATTAAGAATAACAAACGAATAATAAAGGAAACAAATCACTATGATGAGTAAAACCCCCCTACCTAATAAAGAAACTTTAAATCAAAAATGGTACGTTGTAGATGCTGCCGAGCAACGTTTAGGACGTTTAACTACCGAAATTGCCAAAATCTTAAGAGGAAAAAATAAACCTATTTATACTCCTCATATGGATACTGGCGATTTTGTGATCGTAATTAACGCTGAAAAGGTAGTAGTAACTGGAAAAAAAACAGCTCAAAAACTTTACCGTCGCCATTCAGGAAGACCGGGAGGAATGAAGGTTGAAACTTTCAATCAGCTTCAAAATCGCATTCCTGAAAGAATTGTAGAAAAAGCAGTTAAAGGGATGCTACCAAAAAATTCGTTAGGTCGCAAACTATTTACCAAATTAAAAGTGTATTCGGGGCCAGACCATCCCCATCAAGCACAACAGCCAGAAGAATTAAAAATTAACACTATTCCAACAGGAGATAAATCATAATGCAGGCAGAAGAATCAGCAAAAGCTATATACTGGGGAACTGGTCGCCGCAAATCTTCAGTAGCAAGGGTTCGTCTCGTACCCGGTAACGGCGCGCTGACAGTTAACGATAAAGACGGGGAAACTTATTTTAATCGAATTCCCAGCTATCTAGTTAATGTCAAAGCTCCCCTCGAAACTTTAGGTTTAGAAAATGAGTACGATATCCTCGTCAAAGCTCATGGTGGCGGACTGACCGGACAATCTGATGCTGTTAAACTAGGAGTAGCAAGGGCACTGTGCGAACTGTCTCCAGAAAATCGTCAAATACTCAAAAAAGAAGGTTATTTGACCCGCGATCCTAGAGCAAAAGAACGGAAAAAATACGGCTTGCATAAAGCTCGTAAAGCTCCCCAATACTCAAAACGATAACAATTTTGGGATTGGAACTAGGGTAAAAATAACACTAATCCTCCCTACTAAAAAAATCGGGAAGTTTTCGATTTCCCGAATTAATCTAACCTAATATTAAATTAAAAATATATTGGGTGATTTTTAAGATTAAGTTCGATATTTGTATCTCTAAAATTTCGACTTACCCTAATCTTGTTAATAACAATAAACTAACAAATAAAAAACGGAAAATAATCATGCCTAAGCCAGGAATTCACCCCGAATGGTATCCCGAAGCAAAAGTAATCTGTAACGGTGAAGTTGTCATGACCGTCGGTTCTACACAACCAGAAATTCAAGTCGATATTTGGTCTGGTAATCATCCTTTTTATACCGGAACTCAGAAAATAATCGATACTGAAGGTCGGGTCGATCGCTTCTTGCGTAAATATGGATTGCTCGATGCAGAAGAAGAAGAAAATGAAACTTCTGATGCCAAAGAAAAATAGCTTTTCAATGCATAGTTTTAGCCCAGCAGAATTTCTGCTGGGTTTGTATTGTTTGGCAAGAATTTTATTTGGCTTTTTTCTTGAAGCATTACATTGCAAGTAAATCCCATGGCTGAATCATATTTACATCAAAAATTAAAATCAGTAGAGTCTACTTTCCACGAATTAACTCGTCGCTTGGGAGATCCAGATATCGCGACTAATCCCGAAGAATTACAAAGAGTGGCCAAAGCGCGATCGGATCTCGAAGAGACAGTAAACACTTACAATACTTGGAAAGAGGCGAGCGAAGAGTTAGTCGGAGCTAAGCAAATTCTGAAAGAGTCTGGTAGCGATCTAGAATTGAAAGAAATGGCTGCCCTCGAAGTTGGAGAATTAGAAAATCAGTTAGAAAATTTAGAAAAACAACTGAAAGTTTTGCTCCTACCGAGAGATCCCAACGACGATAAAAACATTATGCTAGAAATTCGCGCCGGTACGGGAGGCGACGAAGCAAGTATTTGGGCTGGCGATTTATTGAGAATGTATTCTAAATACGCCGAATCTCAAAAATGGCAAGTGAAATTGGTTAGCGAATCTCCTGCCGATATGGGCGGCTTTAGTTCAGCAATTCTCGAAATTCAAGGCGATCGCGTTTACAGCAAACTTAAATTTGAAGCTGGAGTTCATCGAGTGCAGCGCGTACCCGTCACTGAAGCTGGCGGAAGGGTTCATACTTCTACCGCAACTGTGGCAATTATGCCAGAAGTCGATGATGTAGAAGTAAAAATAGATCCCGGCGATATCGAACTGAAAACAGCTCGATCCGGCGGTGCTGGCGGTCAAAACGTCAACAAAGTTGAGACGGCGGTAGATTTGATGCACAAACCGACCGGAATTAGAATTTTTTGTACTGAAGAACGATCGCAATTGCAAAACAGAGAACGAGCAATGCAAATTTTGCGGGCTAAACTATACGAAATTAAGTTAGCCGAGCAACAAGAAGCAGTTAGTTCGATGCGTCGATCGCAAGTTGGTACGGGAGCGCGATCGGAAAAAATCCGTACTTATAATTACAAAGACAATCGCGTCACCGATCACCGATTGGGAGAGAACTTTTCTTTGGCCGGGTCTTTAGAAGGCGATATCGACCGGATCGTTCAAACTTGTATCGCTCGAGATCAGCAAGAGCGTTTAGAAGAGTTAGCTTCTTCTCCCACATCTGGTATTGAAGCTCTCAACTAATATCTTGATTGTTTTCTTAATTAATTTACCGTGGCGCGATCTTATTCGAGGTCGCGCTAAAAATAAATATTCATTCCCATCGATCGCTCGAGCTGAAATTGAAGCTAGATTTGGCATTAAATCAGAGGATTTTAGTAAAATTTATCTTTTTTATTTGCTGTCAATCAGCAAATCTTAATTGGTATCTAAGTCGCAAAACGAACATAAAAATCGATCGCTTTACGACTGGAATTAATAAGTCAATTTTAATTATCTATCGATCGAAGCTGGCAATAAACTATCGGGATAAGCTTCAGCACTAATACAAATTTCCATCGCTTCAGTTGGCAAGATTTCAGTGTTGTTGCGACTTAAAGCCAAAACACATTTAGAATAGCGTTTGGGCAAAAGACTGCGACGACAAGAATCTAAAGTTAGAGTCGAATAGGAGCTTGAAGGTTCGATTTCAACTTCTTCTTCAACTGTCAGATCTACACCGTGAATATCAACTACGCAAGTAGCCAGATCGGGAGGTCTTCTGACTTGAAAACAAGTTTTGAGAGCATCTTCAGCTGCTACCGGAGTGCGATCGTTAATTTTCACGACACAACGAGATAATTGTCTTGGTTCTAAAGCTCTAGCACAAGCATCTGCTGCTTCTCTTACTTCAATATCAACTTCAATCAGTTCTCTGAGACAAACATCAAAATCGTTTCGTCCGCTAGATTTTTTTCGCTTTTCATCTACTTCTTCATATTCTCCTTCATGATGAGCTTTAACAGGAAAATGTGTCGCTGTTGCAGCTATGATTCCTACGGGAATTAGAGCAAGAGTAATAAAACGAACAGCGCGATCGCCCTTAAGATTTAACATTATTTAATGTGGTAAATCAAACAAATATCAACTTATAGGATATTAGAACATTAATTGTCTTTTTATATTTAAATATCGTAATTAGGCTCTCAGCAAGCCGCAAATCCTCACATTGAGAACATATTTCTACTTATTTAGCTAGGTTTTAAAATAATTATTCATCTCCCTTCAAAAGTAGAGACGTTTTTTGAACGTCTCTAACACCAATTATTCTGGCTTAGCCTTAATATTCTGGTACTGAAGGATCTACTTCTTGCGACCAAGCAGTAATACCCCCTTTAACATTAATCCCCTCAATTCCAGCTTGTTTGAGAATACCTAGAGCTTTAGCCGATCGCCCGCCTTTTTTACAATGAGCGATCAAACGATGACCGTCGAGCAGACTTTTAACCTTATCAACTCCAGAACCATTTTCAATATCAGGTAAAGGAATCAAAGTCGCGCCAGGAATTTTAGCAATTTCGTACTCGTTAGGGTTGCGAACGTCGATAAGAAGATAATCATTCGCTTCACTATCGAGTAATTGTTTTAATTCAGTTACAGTCATTTCTGGTACTTCCATCTGCGCTTGTTGCTCCTGTGCTTTAGCTTGGGGTATGCCACAAAATTGTTCGTAATCGATTAATTTTTCAATTACCGGACGGACTGGGTTCGGTCTTAATTTTAACTCTCGAAAACTCATATCCAGAGCATTATAAAGCAACAATCTACCGCTGAGAGTATTTGGTTTGCCAAGGATTATTTTAATCGTTTCCGTAGCTTGAATCGTGCCGATAATCCCGCAAAGAACTCCTAATACTCCACCTTCAGCACAAGATGGAACCATTCCTGGTGGTGGAGGTTCGGGGAATAAATCGCGATAATTCGGCCCTCCTTCATAATTAAATACCGTTGCTTGTCCTTCAAAACGAAAAATAGAACCGTAAACGTTCGGTTTATTCAGTAAAACGCAAGCATCGTTAGTTAAATAGCGAGTCGGAAAATTATCCGTTCCGTCAACAACAACATCATAAGGTTCGAGAATTTCTAAAGCATTTTCCGAACTCAAACGAGTTTCGTACAAATCTACTTGACAAGCAGGATTAATTTCTAAAATGCGGTTTTTGGCCGATTCTATTTTTGGTCGATCGACCCAAGAAGTACCGTGAATTATCTGACGTTGTAAGTTAGAGCTATCGACAATATCAAAATCGACAATGCCGATCCGTCCAATTCCAGCAGCAGCTAAATATAGTAGTAGGGGCGAACCAAGTCCTCCCGTACCGATACAAGCAACGCTAGCAGCTTTAAGGCGTTTTTGACCTTCTACACCTACTTCCGGCAAAATAACGTGGCGAGAGTAGCGTTGATACTCTTCTTTGGTTAATTCAATTTCATCCAAATTCGGATTGAGCATAATCGTAAATTTCGATCGCAATTAGTAAAGTTAAAGTTAAAGCTCTCAAAGAGCGACGACCGCGCCGAGTTCTATTTATTTTTTTTTTATTGCATTTTGTTTTTGTTTGTTTTAGCAAACTTATAGTGCAAAATCTCGGCTTTTCTATCTCCTAACTGTAATTAATTTTATAGTCAGGGGTAAAGTATATGTTTACTGAAAAATATTAATCAGACATTGTAATTTACTAACAAAATTAATATTTATTTCTAGCTAGTAAAGTTAAATTATAATTATTCTGCTCGATAGGGTTAGCAGCCTATTTAAATTTTTATAAAAGCATTCCCGATCGTGAAGATTTTATTAATTGAAGATGACGACTTAGTATCGAGAGAACTTAAACAAGTTTTAACCGCTCGCGAATATACTGTCGATCTTGCCGCCGACGGAAAAGCAGGTTGGGAGTTGATTGAGGCTTTCAGTTACGATCTAATTCTGCTAGATCTAATTTTGCCCCACCTAGATGGAATTAGTCTTTGTCGGAAACTGCGATCGCAAGGAATTAGAACGCCAATTATTTTAATTACTGCTCTCGATAGTTCTAAGAAGAAAGTAATCGGTTTAGATGCCGGAGCTGATGACTATATTACTAAACCCTTCGATCTCCAAGAATTATTAGCGAGAATACGCGCTCTCTTGCGTCGAGGTAGTTCGTCATTACCTCCAGTTTTAAGTTGGGGACAATTAGATCTCAATCCAGGCACGATGGAAGTCAGACATGAAGGCAAATTACTGCGCTTAACCCCTAAAGAGTACAGTATTTTAGAGTTATTTTTACGCAATCCCCATCGCGTTTTTAGCCGCAGTCTGATTTTAGATCGGATTTGGTCTTTTGAAGAATGTCCTGCAGAAGAGACGGTCACAGCCCATATTAAAGGGTTGCGGATGAAGCTTAAAAATGCTCGAGCTGGCGATCCGATCGAAACTGTTTATGGTGTTGGTTATCGTCTGAAAAGAATCGAACAATCTAAGCCCCGACTTAGAGTAAAACAGAAAAAATCAAAGCTTGTTACTGCTGAAACAGAGCAACAAGCAGTCGCCGTTGCTACTAGTCTTTGGCAGCATCTTTGGGCTGAATTTAACCATCGACTCACTGCGATCGAAAAAGCTAGCGATCTATCTTTGAAAAATTCCCTCGACGAAAAATCTAAACAAGAAGCGATCGAGCTAGCCCGCAAGTTAGTAGGTAGTTTAGGTATTTGCAACTTATTTCAAGCCAGTTATTTAGCTAGAGAAGTCGAACAGATTTTTGATAGCAATCTTGCTTTAACTGGCGATCGCAAACAACATTTATCAAATCTTCTTGCTGCAATACGTCAGGAATTAGAGCGCGCATTCACCCTCAAATCAAATGCAAAAGCGATCGTATTGGATCGAGATCCTCAAGTATTGCGGCAAATAAGTAATTTGCTCGAACATTGGGGCATAGAAGTAAGGGCTTTAACGGATTCTTGGCAATTTTGGCCAGCTTTGAGCGATCTTCGTCCCGATTTAATTATTTTAGAGGCGCAAATGGCTGGAAAGAGCGGCATAGAATTGTGTCAGATCTTACGTCAAGATTTAAATCAGGCCGATCTGCCAATTTTATTATTGACCGAATCTAATGATGAGCAAATTAGAGAACAAATTTTTGCCGTTGGCGGAAATGATTATATCAGCAAGCCAATTGTCGAAGCAGAATTAGTGAGGCGCATTCTGAACTGTTTAGAAAAAGTCCGTTTGTCGAAGATCTTGGCCGAAAGAGAGTCAATAACCGGCCTGTTTTAGGTTACAACTCGTTTCAAGGGTTAAATCGTCTTGGTGCTTTGCTATCTCTTCAAGATTAACAACAAGAGTTTATTTTCTTGAAAGATCTTAAAAAAATTGAATTTAGTTTCACTAGTAAAGCGATCGCTATTCTCCCTACACCAGTGTTACCAATTTACTAGCACTTAAAATCACCTAAGTTAATCATGTGATTCTCTTAAAGAATTGTCATGTTTACCCATCTTAAGATGTTATCCTGTTAAGTGTAATGATTTCCAATATAAATATAGAACTTTTCTC
>JAAUYD010168690.1_pt1 | contig 22963 bp, 19 predicted proteins | sample 7278101 | NCBI WGS metagenome assembly JAAUYD01 (sample SAMN14350128, study PRJNA611818) | marine sediment metagenome | isolation source: surface marine sediment (0.6m) | place: French Polynesia: Moorea | collected 2018-08
CACCTTCGGGGGTGTGGAAATGGACGGATAAATCCGTTATTTCAAGTAACCTCTCGTTCATTCAAATGGAGATCTTAGCAGTCATCATCTGTACTATTTTGGCAATTTGTCGAAACTAGCATAAATGATGCTCTACGGTTTTACTTATTGGAAAGTAGAGCGGATCAATATACACACTTCGTCAATCGTCCTTCGTCGTTCGTCATTCCAGTACTTCCACACTTCGTCACTCGTCATTCGTCCTTCCCTTCAGGCCATAAATAGTGCAGTGCCGCCAGTGCATAAATCTTAGCAGTTTCGACAAGCTGGTCCAGATCCACCCACTCGTTTACTTGATGCGGAACCTGGCGGTCACCGGCACCCATGGTTACAATCGGAATGTTTTTTAAGGCCCATAAAAACGTTCCATCCGTTGCCCCGGGAACGCCGGCATAGGTTGGTGTCCCTACGCTGATCTGCCGAGTGGCCCATTCTGCAGCAGCAACCACGGGGTCGTTGCGATCGGTCAAAGTGCATGGTCGGTCAGTAAGTATGTCTACCCGAATCTTGAGATCATGATTTCGATCCAAGTTTAGAAGCCGGTCATAGTTTGCATAATCACTTTGAATTTGACTTTCAACATGTTCGGCCAGAGTAATTAGTCTCGATTTGACATCAGAGTGGGATTGCCCTGGGATGGTGCGGATATCAACCAGTATACGGGCTTCTCCGGGCATGACATTCAACTGGGGTGCCCCGCTGGACGGGGCCTGAATGACTGTCGGAGTAAAACTGGGCCATCCCAGATGTTCATCCTTGCCCGAATGCGTCGCAGCCTCCAGTTCCATATCATGCAGGCTGGTTATCAATTTTGCCACAGCCGGTGCGGTATTCAAACCGGAAAGCGGCATGGCGCCATGGCTCATACGGCCGTTGATCGTAAATTGTGCCCTTAAGGCGCCCTTTTGGCTGGTGCAGATCAAGCCATCCTGGGGTTCACAAATGATTGCCCCGGTGATCGTGTCGGCATGTCCCCGCTCGATAAAATGTCGGACCCCCAGCATTTGATCCTCTTCATCGCATAAAACACCCCCGATGACGGTTCCAAACAGCTCGACGCCGGCTCTTTTCAAAGCCGCCATGGCAACCAGCATTGCTGCCAGATTGCCCTTGGTGTCATTGGTGCCGCGACCGTACATGCGGCGTCCGACGATTTCGGCACCGAAAGGATCATAGTGCCAGGCCGAAATGTCCCCCGGCGTCACCACATCGGTATGTCCTTCGAACATCAGGGTACGCTTGCCAGGGTTTCCGGACCAGGTCACAATCACGTTCGGCCTGCCGAGGGCCACTTCCTCAAGTTGAACATTAAAACCTTGTTTGCTAGCCCAGCCGGCCACGTGATTGGCTGCGTCCTGCTCACTGGTTCCGGCAGCCGGGTCCCAAACGGAGTTAATTTTAACAAGGTCGGCCGTGAGCTCAATCAATTCATCGGAATCGATTTTATTTATTACCTTGGTTATGATTTTGTTTGGTATCATAAATTTGTCCCAAAAATCTCAATATCGTATTTCGAATATTTACCCAATCAACCAAATCAGCCCAATCATCTAATCAGCTATATATCCCCTAACTCGCAATCCGAAACCCGTAACACACAACTCACAACACCCAACCCACAAAACCCTATCTCGCCCTCACCATCTTTGGATCCAGGGTATCCCGCAGACCATCACCCAGCAAATTGAAGCCGAGCACCGCCCAGGCAATCGCCATACCAGGGAAAATCGCCATCCAGGGATTCATTGACATAAACGTCTGGGCTTCATTTAACATGCGCCCCCATGATGCATGCGGCGGTTGGGTTCCCATACCCAGATAGCTGAGGCCGGCTTCTGCCAGCACGGCGACTGCAAATTGGATCGTCCCCTGAATAAGCAAAGGCGACAGAATATTCGGCAGCACATGCCGCCAGGTTATCGCCCATTCGCTCACTCCGCTGGCACGGGCGGCGGCGATAAATTCACGCTCCCAGACTGTCATGGCCACCGCCCGGGTCAGGCGGGCAAATACCGGGATGTAAAATATACCGATCGCCAGCATGGCGTTGATAATTGAGGGTCCGAGAATGGAGGTGATTAGTATAGCAGTCAAAACGGCCGGGAAACCAAAGAGAAAATCTGAAAATCGCATGATGGATTCATCCACGAGCTTGCCGTAATAGGCTGAAACCAGCCCCAACAATACGCCGATACTCAATCCGATAGCCACCGTTACCAATCCAACGATGATGGAATTCACCGCGCCCACCATCACCCTGGAAAGCGTGTCACGACCGTACTGGTCCGTCCCAAGTGGATGCTGCAGGGATGGGCCTTGCAGTCGGATGCGGGCATTCATCTTGTTCCCATCATAGGGTGTCCAAGCCAGACTGATCAGGGCAACGACCACAACGACCGCTGAAAGGATAAATCCAACCGTAAAATTTTTGTTGCTAAAAAAGCGTATCATAGTGACAGGTCGAATCTCGGGCAGTAAAATTTCTCCTCAGAAAAAGTAAATTGTCGATCTCTTTTTTGTGACATTTTTTTGGGTTTCAGGTGTCGGGTGTCAGGTTTCAGAAACCATAAGCGCAGTGGGCTAACCTATAACCTAAAACGCTAAGATCCCATATTAAACTCCATTAGTCCGTGACCTATCTCATTTGATCAAGCTGGACTTCGCCGCAGCCAGCGACTTGCCTGACACCTGACACCCGGAACCTTTTGGTTATTCCAACCGTATGCGTGGATCTAGTGCGGCATAGGCCAGATCAACAATGAAATTAACAACCACGACTGCCATGGCCATAAACAGAACGATATCCCTGACAACCGGCAGATCTCGCTGGCCGATGGCTTGGAATACCAGCCGGCCCAAGCCCGGCAGGTAATACACGTTTTCAATGATAATGGCCCCTGCCAAAAGCTGGCCCAACTGCAGTCCCAATATGGTCAGAACCGGTATCAACGCATTTCGCAAGGCATGAACATAAATAACCGTCCGCTCCCTGAGTCCTTTGGCCCTGGCGGTGCGAACATAGTCTTCCCGCAAGACTTCCAACATGGAGGATCGAGTCAAACGAGTCAAGATAGAAGCGCGAATGACGCCTAAAGCGAAAGCAGGCAGCAACAATGCTTGAAGGGACCCCCAGAAATTCTCCGCCCAGCCGGGAAAACCGCCGGCTGAAAATAGACCCAGCTTCACTGACATCAACAGAATCAGTAGAATTCCAAGCCAAAACTCCGGCGTGGCAAGGCCCAACTGTGTAAAAAACATGACGGTAACGTCACCTGTCCGGTTTTGATTCCGGGCCGCATAAATGCCGAAAGGCAAAGCAATAATGACCGCAAACATCATGGCCATCAATGCCATCGGCCCAGTGACGGCCAGACGGCTGACGATCAGATCGTACACCGACATATCATAGTTGATCGACCAGTTGCCCCGTCCCGACAATAAATTGCCTATCCATTGATAGTACTGGGTGGTGAAAGGTTGGTCCAGACCCAGCTCAGCCCTCAGGTTGGCCAGTGTTTCAGGTGTGGCATTGATCCCCAACATAATTTGGGCAGGATCTCCGGGTAGGATATAAAGGACCGAAAACACCGCAATGGAAACCAGAAACAGTAGTACGATTAAAGTGGCCAACTTTATGACAAGATATCGGAACATACCTAAAAATCAGCGATCATCAGCAGAGCTAAGGATATGAGGATGGCTCCTGGAAGGAGTCGGGACCACATTGTATGGTGGCCTCTGATTTTTAAGGCAGCCGCGCACTATTGCGGGCTGCCCTAGTTGTTGTAGTTGGGAGTGTTAACGACTGTTGCAATGGATGTACTTAGCTAAATTTTCAAAATATAGGTTTATTTTTTCAACCATACCTCGGTGCAATCCAGGGCAATCGTGGGGTAATTCTCCCACCATCCCATGACATTGGCTTTCATTGTCGGGAGGCCCGATGCGGAGAATAAATACCCATTGACCGCATCCTCGGCAATGATCTCCTGACAGCGTCCAAACCACTTGGCCTTCTCTTCTTCATTCGGTGCCGTCAGGGCCTTGTTGTACGCTTCCTGGAATTCCTTTGAATCATACTGGAAGTAGTAATTCGGATTAGCATAAATCCCGATGTCCCAGGCTTCGGAATGACCGATCATGGTCAGCTCATATTCTTTCTTTTTGAAAATTCGCTCGATCCACTGGCCCCACTCAACGATTTCAATTTTGAGCTTGATACCCACCTGGGCCAACTGATCGGCGATCACCTCTCCGGCCCTTTGTGAGTAGGCATAAATGGCGGGCAGTTTAATGGTAGCCTCAAAGCCGTCGGGATAACCTGCATTGGCCAGTAGTTCTTTTGCTTTTTTCGGGTTGTAGGCGAATTTTCCGGTCAGATCTGTATAATACGGCGTAGAAGGTGACCAGTGGGATCCGATCGGTGTACCGTAGCCAAACATGACAAGATCGACAACCGCCTGGCGGTCGATGGCATAGGCCATCGCCTGGCGGACCATTTTATTATCAAATGGTTTCGCCTTGTTGTTGGTCGACATGATCACTTCGGCGGTGGTGGTTCCATTAAATACTTTGAACTGTTTGTCTTTCGACATCTGGCTGGCCAATTCAGGCGCCAGAATATAGCCGATGACGTCAATATCGCCGGCCTTCAGCGCAGCTACCTGGGCACTGGCATCACCGATAAACTTGATGGCGACTTCGTCCAGGTAGGGCAATTTGGGATTCCAGTATCCGTCAAACCGGGCCATCTCGACGCGATCACCCCGGACCCATTTGACAAACCGGAAAGGACCGGTGCCGATGGGGTTGGATTTGGCATCCTCATAACCTTTCATGGGCATCATGACAGCGTCCCCTTCACCCATATGGGCGATAAACAGGGCATCCACGTCCTTGAGGTGCAGAATCAGGGTATAATCATCCGGGGCTTCGATTTTCTCGATGCCTCTAAAATATTCGGGATGGGGATTCACCGTATCTTCAGCCTTGGCACGCTCAAGATTCCATTGGGCGACCTGAGAATTAAAGGATTCGCCGTTATGAAACTTGACGCCCTGGCGCAAAGTGAATGTATACACTTTACCATCGGGTGATACCTCCCACTGAGTGGCCAGGCCGGGGACGAAATTCCCATTGCGATCGACTTTTACTAGACCTTCGAAGATATTAGAGTAAACCACCCGATCGATGGCAGCAGCGGTATTTCCGGTGGGATCGAGTCCCGGGGGCTCCGCCGGCTGACAAACCACCAGTTTTCCACCTTTCTGGGGAGATTCGGCAAGAACCCACTGAGCGGGAAGGATCAGGATTAACGCCATGATAATGAAACCAAACTTTTTCATTTTACTGCCTCCTTTTTTTTAAATATTCATTCACTTATCTTCAAGATCGCAGAATGCTGTCATACCAGCCAGACTCCGGGCGGATAAAATCGCTCTAATGATTGCCCTTGACACACAATTCGCGGCGGCATGCCCCAGTTCATTGAGCGCCTGGGCTTCTGCGGCGATGAAAAACCCGGAGGTTTGGGGTAATTTTTTTTTGCCGGTTGCCAGGCAAAAAATTGTATCGCCGTCAAACATTGTGTGGGCGGGCCGGATGGCCCGAGCCATTCCATCATGCGACATTTGAGCGATTTTTTGGGCCTGGGTTACGCTAAGAGCCGCATCCGTTGCGACGACACCGATGGTGGTATTTTTAATCGGCCCCGGCTCTGGATCCGGAGGCAAACTCACGGCGCGTTTACCCCCCTTCCCAAACTCATCATCGATTTCAAGCCCAATTTCCCAGGGTCTGCCGCTCGTGGGATTGATCACCGAGCCATCTGAATTGACGGCTATCAGAGCACCTATGGTAATTCCGGAATCTAAAACAATGCTGGCTGTGCCCAGGCCCCCTTTGATGCCGCTGGACAAGGCGCCGGTTCCGGCGCCGATGCATCCGGATTTGATAGGATAAGATCCGGCCCCTTCGCAAGCCCATCGACCCCAATCCGAACTGATCGGCGGTATAAACTCTTTACCACGTCCTAGATCGTAAAGAACTGCAGCCGGCACAATGGGGGCCACATAACCACGGTCCAGCGGAAAGCCGTAACCCTCTTCAGCCAGCCAACGGGTGGCACCATCGGCGGCAGACAAACCAAAAACCGATCCACCGGCCAACACCACGGCCTGAACCTGTTCGACAAGGTTATGGGGCGCCATTAAATCGGTTTCCCGGGTTCCTGGGGCTGACCCCCGTACATCCACGCCCGCCATTGCCCCTTTCGGGCAGAGAACGACCGTAATACCGCTGACTGCGTCAAAGTCGGTATAATGACCCACCAGGATACCATCGATGTCGGTCAATCCATTATATTCACCAATTTCAGCCAGAAACGCCTCCAGAATCGAAAGGATATTCGATTTCAATTCGCATTCTAAATACAACCCACAACTCATATTCAATCGATCCAAAGGTGTCAAGGGCGAAATGAAATAATCAATTTATACACATCTAGATCAATCTTCTTAAATCTACATGACACAGCTTTAGAGGTTAAAAATCGTTATTTCTCAGAGGCAAATATAAATATTGACTAAATTTATTGGGTTGAGGTATAAAAAAAGGTTTTTAAATAATGAACCCTGAAACACCACGATGCTCAAGCGATCATACCACCGCAAAGGCTGATTATAGATCATGATACAACTCATCAGAGGATTCAAAGACATACTTCCCGGGGAAGTCGAACTGTGGCAGGAAATCGAAAGAATCGCCCGGAAGCTGTTTGATGATTTTGGCTTTAAGGAAATCCGGATACCGATCATGGAGCGCACCGAACTATTTAAACGCAGCATCGGCGAAGATACGGATATTGTGGAAAAGGAAATGTATACCTTCCCCGATCGGAAAGGAGACATGATCACCCTGCGACCGGAAGCCACCGCCTCCATAGTCAGAGCTTACATCCAGCACAAATTGTATGCCAAGGACCCGGTCCAGAAATTTTATTTGCTGGGCCCCATGTTCCGCAGGGAACGGCCGCAGAAAGGTCGCTATCGACAATTTTATCAAATCGATGCTGAGATTTTCGGTGTCGCTTCTCCGTTGGTGGATGTGCAGCTAATCCTGATGCTGGTCACTCTTTTCGACAGATTGAAGGTGCCGGATATCAATGCCCACATCAACTCTCTGGGATGCCCGGAATGCCGCCCCGGGTTCAAAAGGGCTTTGCAGGCTATGTTGATGTCCATCAGCGATAGGCTCTGTTCGGACTGCATTCGACGTAGAGATCGAAATCCATTGCGGGTGTTGGACTGCAAAGTACCGTCCTGCAGGGAGGCCTTGAAAAAAGCGCCTTCCATTCTGGACCATCTGTGTTCCGCCTGCGAGGCCGATTTTGCTGAAGTCTGCACTTCACTGGACAAGCTTAAGGTTCCTTATATCATCGACAAACGGCTGGTGCGTGGCCTTGACTATTATGCGCGCACGACGTTTGAGATTCAGACGGGTTCTTTGGGCGCTCAAAGCGCGGTCGCCGGCGGCGGGCGCTACGACGGACTGGTCAAAGAGCTGGGCGGACCGCAGATTCCGGCCACCGGCTTTGCCATCGGCTTTGACAGACTGGCTGAAATATCCGGTCTAAAATCTGCGGACTATTTCCGCACACCCGATATTTTCGTGGCGGCTTTGGGTCAAAAGAGCCAATCCCTGGCTTTCGAATGGATCTGTCAACTCGGCCTCACAGGCATCAATGCAGAGATGGACTTCAGCGATAAAAGCCTGAAAAGCCAGATGAAGCGGGCTGACAGACTCGGCGCACCTCTGGTCATAATTTTGGGAGACAAGGAACTGGAAGAAAAGGCGGCGATATTGCGGAATATGACGACAAAGGAGCAAACATCAGTCTCGCTGGACAAAGTTATCGAGAGTATAAAGCAAACCTTGTCCATATAGCGTGTTTGGGGTCGGATGTTTGGATTATATGATAATCTAAATAATAAGGAGATATAGATTGCCGGACTTATTAGAGGACATGCGAAGAACTCACAGTTGCTGTGAACTCGGAGTCGATGATATCGGCAAGGAAGTCGTTTTAATGGGATGGGTCCTGCGCCGACGGGATCACGGTGGGGTCATTTTTGTGGATCTTAGGGATCGCGAAGGCATCACCCAGGTGGTATTTAACCCTCTGGTCGACAAGAAAGTCCATGAGAAAGCCCACGTAATCCGCAACGAATTCGTCCTGGCGGTTCGTGGCAAGGTCGACCCGCGGCCCGAAGGAATGGTCAACCCCAATTTGCGTACCGGTGAAATCGAGGTGCTCGTCAGCGAGCTCAAAATTTTAAACGTCGCTAAAACACCGCCCTTTTTAATCGAAGATGATATTGACGTATCAGAAAACATCAAGCTTAAATTCAGGCACCTGGATCTTCGAAGGCCCACAATGCAGCGTAATTTGATGATACGTCATAAGGCCGCTGCATCCGTGCGCAATTTTTTAAACAGCCAAGGATTTCTGGATATTGAAACCCCCTTTCTAACCCGCAGCACACCCGAAGGTGCCAGGGACTACTTGGTTCCCAGTCGGGTCAATCCCGGACAATTTTATGCATTGCCCCAGTCGCCCCAAATATTCAAACAGCTTTTTATGATTTCAGGTCTCGATCGCTACTATCAGATCGTCCGTTGCTTTCGTGACGAAGATCTGCGGGCAGATCGTCAACCCGAGTTCACCCAGATTGATATCGAAATGTCCTTTGTCGGCGAAGAGGACGTCATGGAAGTTACCGAACAAATGATGGCTAAACTCTTTAAAGACGTACTGGAGATGAACCTAAACCCGCCCTTTTCGCGCCTGACCTATGCACAAGCAGTGGGTCGCTTCGGATTGGACAAACCGGATACCCGATTTGACCTGGAGCTGAAGGATGTCTCGGATATCGTCATGGAATCCGGGTTTAAAGTTTTTTCGCAGGTTGTAAAAAAAGGCGGCATCGTCAAAGCACTCAACGCCAAAGGATGTATTGATTTCTCTCGCAAGGAAATCGATGACTTGACCGATTTTGTCTCAGTTTACCGGGCCAAAGGTATGGCATGGATCAAGGTCAGAGAGAGCGAATGGCAAAGTCCGATTGTAAAATTCTTCACGGATGATGAAAAACGGGCCTTAAGCGAACGCATTGATATGGAGCCCGGCGATCTTGTCTTTTTTGTGGCAGACCAACCCAAGGTGGTCAATGAAAGTCTTGGGAATTTAAGAAACCATTTGGGCAAGAGACTCAACCTGATTGATGAAAATCAATATAATTTTCTGTGGGTCACGCGATTCCCAATGTTTGAATTCGACCAAACCGAAAATCGCTACCAGGCGCTCCACCACCCGTTCACCTCACCCCTGGAGGAAGACTATGGTAAATTGAAGGATGACCCGACGGCCGTTCAGTCCCGTGCCTATGATCTGGTGTTAAATGGGTTTGAGATCGGTGGCGGCAGCATCCGGATTCATCAAAAGGACATCCAACAAAAAGTATTCAATACCCTGGGAATGAACCGCGAGACCTATGAGGCCAAATTTGGATTTTTGCTCTCTGCCCTGGAATCGGGCGCACCGCCCCATGGCGGTATTGCCATCGGGTTTGATCGCCTCGTCATGCTGCTATGCGGCGAATTATCCATCCGTGAAGTCATAGCATTTCCCAAAACCCAGAAGGCATCATGCCTGATGACCGGCGCTCCTTCGGATGCGGGCAAAGAGCAGTTGGAAGAGCTCAATTTGAGATTACGGCTTGGAATTAAAGATTAATCCTAAAAAACTTATCGGATTCAATGAAGGTCAAAAAAAGTTCGCAATTTTCTCTTGACTTAAGGCTATTTCTTTAATATTTTGCACATTTACAATTTATTCCCCAGTAGCTCAGTTGGCAGAGCAAGTGGCTGTTAACCACTGGGTCCGCGGTTCGAGTCCGTGCTGGGGAGCCATTCGATGCGAAAAGGGTGTCATCATAAGATGACACCCTTTTCTTACTCATGGCCTCCGGCCTCCATTAATGTGTCATAAGCATCGAATGGCCCTGAGCGAATCCCGAGTTTTCGGAGGGATGAGTCGAAGGGTCCGCCGAAAGGCTTGCCTTGAGCCCGTCGAAAGGCTTGTCGAAGGACCCGCCAAATATAACTTCCAACAAGTTTCAAAGTCCATTTTATGCATAGAAACCATATGACAGCTTGGCTTTACATTCTTAGACTCAAATCCGGCCAACTGTACATCGGAGCCACCACTGATCTCAAACAAAGATACCAGGACCACCTTAATGGTCGTGCTTGCAGAACCACGAAACTTGATCCGCCAATTAAGTTGGTACATTCGGAATCACTACCAACCTTTTCGGATGCCCGAAAACGTGAAGCGCAAATAAAACGCTGGACTCGTGGTAAAAAAGAAGCTTTAGTTTCAGGCGATTTGGCGAGGTTACGGTACCTCTCGAAATCAAGGAGAAAAAGTTAAGTTATCAATTGCAGGTTTAGGCATTACACACTATATAATAGACAAAGGTTTCTAATTCCCACCTTTTATTTCATAAAGTTACCCAATATCAACGGCACTGCTCAAAAAAACTACCCTCCCACCATACATCAGCGAACATTTTTCTACCGGTTATGCCGCTTCTATGCTTTTCATCAGCTCATTTGCGATATTAGCGCTATCAATGCGCATGATGCTTTCCTGGGCACTCCCATAGCTCAACAGATTGATACTGCCGTACCACACAATCTTTTGATCCATAACTGCAAATTTTTGGTGGATGTTGGATTTGAAAACAACACTGACTCCGCTATCTGTCAACAGGTCCAATGTCCTTAGCATAGCGGAGTGATCTTTTGGAGGGAAATCCTCTTTCGGACGAGTCACGACAATAACACGGATATTTTTGCCGATTGAGATTTTCAGATGCTGTATCATCTGGTGGGTGCGTCTTTTTCTGACATATGGGCTCACGATAACAATTTCCTTTTTAGCGGCAACGATATCCTGATTGAATACAGTTAAAAAATTATCTTTATTGAAAATGATATCCAAGGGCGCATCCATGGCCTCCTCGCCTTTGGCTTTGTATCCCATTGAAGCGTATCCGTTAAGCCGTTTTTGATACATCCGCTCCAGCATCTTTACTTGAATATCCACATAATCGTAGATTTTTACCTCTTTTTTGGTCTTGTACAATCGGTGAAGCCTGCCTGCATACTGCTGCAGTGTGCCTTTCCAGGATATCGGCATGGCCAAGAAAAGGGTATCGAGACGTGGCTCGTCAAAACCTTCCCCGATAAAATGGCCAGTGGCGACCAAGATGACATTTTTGTCAGCAGGAACATCAGCGAGGCGTTGAAAGGCCTGCTGCGTCGATTTTTTTCCCATGCCGCCCATTAACGTAAATACATCCTGAACCTCTTCAATAAATTTTTTGGCAAGCAATTCGACATGGGCGGTTCGCAGCGATAAAACAATGCAATTCCTACCTTGATGGTAATTATTTAGTACATCCTCGATAATCTGCTGATTCCTAAAATCGTTATCCACGATGTCGGCATATAATTCCTGAATGGACACATCCTTATCATCACTGTCCAAAGGAACCCTCAGAGATGTGAAGCGCGGAACAATATAGTGGTCAAAAGGCCTGTTCTCTGCCTGCTTTTTGGGATCATCACGATATCGAATAGGGCCGCAATGCATAAACAGAATCGGATGATGACCATCTTTTCTCGTCGGTGTGGCAGTAAGACCATAAATATATTTTGCACGGGCGGTTTTCAGGATTTGTTCATAGGTAAATGCTGAAGCATGGTGACACTCATCGGCAATGAGCATTCCATAGTTATTCACACATTCCTTCACCTCTCCTTTTCGGCTGATGGATTGCATGACTGCAATATCGACAATACCGCTCAAAGTGTTTTTGCCGCCGCCCAATTGACCGATGATATCAATTTTTTTCTTTCGCCCCCTTTTCTTGGATGCAGTTTGAGGCTGTTCCGGTAATGGCTCATTCACAACCAGGAAATCCGACAACTTCTCTTTCCATTGGGACAGCAGGCTGATTTTGTCAACCAGGATGAGTGTATTCACTTTTTTTTCGGCAATCAGCTTGATTGCCACAATTGTTTTGCCAAATGCTGTTGTTCCTGAAAGTATTCCAATATCGTGATGTAATAGGTGTTCGAGGGCCAAAGACTGTTCATCTCTAAGGTGACCATTGAATTCCACATCAATCTTTTTTCCGCTATATGTTTTATCGATATACCGGATATCTATGCCGAGATCTTCAAGTTCAATGGACAATTCTGACTCACATCCTCTGGGTAAAGCCAGATACTGTTGTGTTTCATCTGCGCAAGAGACGACTCTATCATGCCCATAGGTAGACAAACGCATGGCTTGCTGTTTGTAGAACATTGGATTTTTGAATGACGCCAGGCGTTTTAGCCGATTCAACGCCTTTTGCGAGATGCCCGACTTTGGAATAAACAGCATATTTGCTTCGACGATATCGATTTGCTTCGGAAAATCATCTTTCTGCAACTCAATTTTGGCCTTCGAAACTTCCCAAGGTTTTTCCGCAGCCTCTTCTTCGTCCTGTTTCAATACGCCCAGTTCATGGCCATCTCCAAATTCCGATACTAAATTTTCAAGTCGGTTTTCAGGAATTCTTTGGATTGTGGATAGAAATGCCCATTGGTCCTCATAGGATTCGAATTGCTCATCAACGAATTCACTGTTGAAATTTTTTCTTGCTGCCTTCTGTAACGGTAGTGCGATCAAATTTCCCAATCCACCTTTAGGCATGGTGTCTTGGCTGGGAAACAGCCGGTCATAGGATTTAAATTGGATCTCATGCCTCCTGCTCATGGAAGAAGTAAGCAGGATCGTTCCAAATTTTCGTGCCAAAGAAGCGGAAACCGGGTTTTCGAAGAAAAACCATACATGCCCGCCTTTTCCGGAGCGAGACCGCTCAATGGTGACTGGAATATTGAGATCAATGCAAACATCTCGGAACATAAAAATGTCGCTTTGCCAGTCTGCTTCGTCAAAATCAACAGCTAAAAAGTGGCATGTTTCATCCTTTAGCATTGGATAAACGCCGACAACGATGTTCCCTCTCAGATGATTTTCAATGACATCTTCATCCAGGACAGCATAGTCTTTGTTTTTACATTTTGAGCAGGAAATTTTTGGCTTTTTGCACACTCCTGCCTGCCATTGATTTAAGCAAACAGGCGAATAACCAAATTTACCTTTCTTTTTATTCTCCCATCGCTTCGCGTAGACATCATCACGACCTTTGAAAAGTGACATAAACAAACGGACCTTGGTGAGAGAATCTGAAGTGTTGTTGACATCAGGAAAAGAATTGTTGATTGGATCGTCGTCATGGTAATTGATCTCAGATTTTATGAATGAGGTATTAATCGGGAGTGTCTCTGATTTCGTCAGTCCAAGTTGGGCTCTCAATTGACTGTTTTCTTCTGTTAAGCGATTTACCTCACCCAACAAGAGATTATATTTTTCGAGTAACTCACTATAATCCATTATTAAAATACCCAAAACGGCTTTTAGAAATAATGAATAAAAGTTGTCTATGTGTTCCAAGGGCCTGATGCAGCCCAAAAAAATCGAAAGGTCTGCTGATCGGTTATTGAGGCTACTACCGGTTGCAAAAATACCTTGATTCCCGCCATCACATTTTCGAACGATGCTGGTGCATCGCCAAGTTTTGTTTTATTAATGAATCCCTGCCATTGAGCTTGTTTGTTTTCATCCCTCATAAATGAAGGAGTGAAGATCGTGGGCTCCTTTGGGAGCGGCGTTTTGCGCTTTTCAAACGTCTTCTCAATTGCTTTGACCAGCGTTTCACCTTTAAAGTTAAACATTTGAGACAAAAACCAGATATCGTAGAAATCCTTCATGCGGCTGTTCAGTAAACCGAGCTTCACCATGGCTTGGAATTTTTCAGCGAGAGTGCTCTCCCTGGTGTATCCATTCAACTCAGGCGGAGGAAAATCAAGAAGTACAGGATATTTAACTTTGCTGGGTCCAGGGATAATCACATCGCCGAAACCGATATCTATTCGAAGAAAGAGCTTTATTTTGCCGAGATTGCCGCGGAGCATGACCCGAGCGCCACTGTAATTAGCACCTTCGGTAATCCTGGCGGCGGTCACCGTGTCTTTATGGAAAACAATTCCATCATTCTCAACTTCCATTGTACAGGCATCTTTTATCACAGTTCTGATCAATTCGAGACTATTCTCGATTTTTCCGAGAAGATCGATATCCATGGTAGGACGCGATATCGATCCAATCCATGCCGAAAACATCAAAGCTCCTTTTAGAATGAACCTGTCCGCGTGAGGACTCTTGGAAAGGCGGTAGATGAATCTTTCGATAGCGAAGTGTTGTAGCAGTTCATTAAATGGGCGTGAAGATTCTCTGGATTTATTGAGAAGGTGCTGATGAACTGAAGCTGCTATGTTTTTGGTTTTACCGTCCATTATAGGATTGCCTCAAGATAGGGACGCATTACTCTGTTCACACGGCAGATTTTAGCATAACGCATGAGATCATCCACCTTAATGCTTCTTCGTTCGCGGTAAAATCGAATTGCCTCTACCACAGTATCAAGACCGACCTTATTCCGGAATTTAAAGCAATCGGCGAGTGTCTTTTCCGGGCTATAGATGCTTATGCTGACTCCGTCGAGGTCATACGCATCCACACCTGACGTAAATGCCTCGCCGGTGAAACGATAGGTCCTGATCGGCGGATAATCCAAGCGTGGTTCCTCAGCGCCTCGCGGCAGCGCCACATGAACATCGTGGGGTATCTGGGTGGTAATTTCGTGGAAGGATAGTGCCGAAATTAGGCAGATAACACCGCTCGGGACCCGTGCTGCAACGGTTACCAAGTCCGGATTGCTAAGAGGGGGGCTATCTGATAGACGAAAAACACCTCGGCTTATCCTTTCCAACACCCCTGAATCCCTCATGGCATACAGTGTTTTAGGATGAATGCCCGCCTTAAGCGCTTGCGCCGTGCGAAGGATTCCACCATGGTTTTCAAATATAGTGGCAGCTCTGGTGAACCGGGAATTGGCATCATGTTTTTTTTTTCGTTGCATGATAGAATTACCTATACATATTAATTTATGTTGGTAATTTTATCACCATCGCTTATCATGTCAACGAAAAGAATTTAACACCTCTCTCATCTCATAAAATTTCTTGATTTTATCCTCGTCAGACGCCAATAGGGTCAAAGGCCTGAGTTTCCTTTCTGTGAAATGTTTTAAAATTTTAGATTCATCGACGTTCATCAGAAAATCGGTGATCTCTGCCGGAAGCCGTTTATAGAGTGCTATCATTTGACATACCCTTGCTTTTGTAATTCCGGCTTCTACTGACAGGTCATCATAGGTGGCGTTCGGGTTTTTGTCCAGATATGCAACAAATTCGAAACCGGTCCGAACAGGGTTTTTCAGTTTCCGTTTTTGACGTATTGATCGTTTCCAATCCTTCTGTGTAATGGCCTTATTTGCGGGAAAATTGGCAGATTTTTGGCCCTTTAAAAGGGCCTGTTTTTTGTGATTGTATTTGTAATAACAGGGGATTATCTCTGAAACCGATTTTGTTCGCTTAGTGGATGATCTGGGGAGCCATAAAAATCAAGGGCTTAGCAATTACAACTGCTAAGCCTTTTTTTCTTGTTCCCCACACTATTCCCTGCGCTCAAAATATTACCCCAAATGATCCCGGGTATAAATTCCCACCAAAAAAAGCAAATTGCATGGCAAAAGGATGGTCTGATAATTTACACACAGACAGGAGCGATCATGAAAACTCATTACATTTTCTAAGATCATTCCTGTTCCTTATTGGGCAAAATAATCCGAAACATGGTTCCTTTAGCAAGCTCACTTTCAACTTCAATCAGTCCCCCTAAACCATTGACCAGATTGTAACATATATATAGACCCAATCCGGTACCACTATCTTCAGACTTGGTTGTAAAAAAGGGATCAAATATTTTTTTAGGGTTATCTCATCCATACCGCATCCATTATCGCTGATTTCAATTATCCCGTGCTCACGCCAAGTATTGCCAGATCTGGCACTGAGTTTCACCCAAGAATCTTTTTTATCAGCAGCCTGAGCTGAATTGATCATCAAATTAACAAGGACTTGCATCAAATCCTGTGGAAAAGTTTGACGCTGTCAAGTTAAAAGCATATTTTAGGTCATTTCGTAATTTTCAACATAGTCCGGATACCATATAAATTTGAAAGTTTAAATATTAGAAATGCATATTCATAGCCTTAGTGATTGGCAACATAGTCACCGTTTTAATACCGATGACACTCATGGAGAGCGGAATACAAAAAGGGTAATATTGTTAACCCTCTTCATGATGGGAATTGAAATTTCTGCTGGTTATCTATTTGGTTCAATGGCGTTATTAGCAGATGGATGGCACATGGGTACTCATGCCGTTGCGCTGGGAATAACAGTTTCAGCATATTATTACGCTCGTCGCCACTCCGATAACCCAGACTATAGTTTTGGCACTGGCAAGGTCGGAGTACTATAAAAATTTATTGACAGCTTATGATGAAATTACCCATGTGACAGTTGAGGTGAATAGGTGAGAAGGGGAGCCCTGCATAATACCTAACTACTCGTGTAATCAAAAATCAAACTGAAAGCGAAATATTTGAGAAAAGGAGGATTAATCTTATTTCTAGCCCTTTAAAATTTCCAAAATTTTCTGTGAGAGTTCATTAATTCTAAAGGGTTTTAGAATGAAGCCACTGCAGCCTTGCGCCATCATATCCCTGATCTGCTGATCTTGGGCATATCCGCTGGCGATGAGTACTTTCACATCAGTATTAATTTGTTTCAGTTTTAGAAAAGTAGTACATCCGTTGTATGGCATTTTCATATCCAAAATGACAAGCTTCACTTCATTTTGATTATCAAGAAATAGGTCAATCGCCTCTCTTCCGTCGCGTGCGTCCAATACTTTATATCCTAATTTCTGTAGTATCTTTACACCGACATCCAAGCAGGTAGCATCGTCATCCGCAAAGAGAACGACCGGCTTTTGTTCATTGCTTTGTTTCTTATTTGCCCCCATCGTAAGATTCCCCCGGAATAGTAAAGCCGTTATAATTCAAATGCTAACCCTGCCTGGAAGCAAGAAGTATACCGCATTTTAGCTAACAATGAATTTACTATTATAATTCTGATAGTTATATCTGTTTTTCCAGGTGGCTCTTTAAAGAAATGACATTAAGTGGTAATTGGGGTGACAAAAATTGATAGAAGGATTCAGGCAGAAAATTAAATAGAATTATAAGAAGAAAACGTTATTGAGGCAGAATTAAAAACCAAACATCTTTTGCTGGTATTCAGCCAGACGGTGAACTCCATTCAGAAGCCGCCGGCAGGGTTCAGATATAGATCAATGTCCCGTGGTCACCCGGTAACGGTAGAACCTTTTCAATTCTCATCCCGGAAAGGCAGGGTGGCTTATAAAGGGAGTTAATCTGATATTGACACTGACCATTGCTTACACTAAGTTCGAACTGAAATTTCGTGATTTTAAAGTGAGAATCTTACCATCTATCATTGGGCTAATCTATGAACCGGGGATATTGAAGCCACAATGTATATACAAACCGTGTGGGATAATTTCCCGAGGCGCATATCGATATGGGCAAACCCAGGAGCTATCCTCTGCAGCCCACTCAATGATTGTGGCAAAAAGGTATCGGCGGGAATTTGCAGGATATCAAAAAAATCTGGCGGCCGCTCATTGCATGGCCAATGAGTTAAAAAAATTAAAAAGTCGACTTTTGGAGCAAAAAAGACATTATATATGCTATCGATTCAGGAAAAAAGTGTTCTCATTTGGGCTGGTGAAAAAAGATTTGCTTACGCGCTGGGCTCAGCAATGCTTGACAAACCGAAAATTAGCATTTGGATGATTCTGATTCCGATCATCTTTGTTTACCATATGTTTCGGATTCAAAAATATGCTGAGGGCCGCACAAGGTTTGCCGAACAATATCTGATCTCGCGCAAACGGGCGCTGAGAGCCACTGTCAGAGCCCTGGAATCAGGCCAACTATGCGATATCCCTCATCTGGTAAAACAAGCAAACGTCCCTGAAGACACTCGAAGTGAATACACTGTCTGGATCAAGGTGCTTTGCGAGCATTATGCGGATCTGCTCCGCGCTGAAGGTGATTCCATTGATGCCTTGGTCAAATCCGCCTATAAAAACCGAAATAATTTTCTTTTGTTTCTGAATCATTTAATGGATTCTGAAAAACGATTTAATACCGTCCTCTCCCCCCATCTCCAGGCAACCACTGAAGACGTTGAGGAGATCATTGCACGGATGGAAAAAGCTTCCGGGGAATTATGGCGAAAGGAAATTGAAAGAATCTTTTTTTAACAGGTAGTGTCTGATTCTGCTGCCGTCTGTGCTAACATGGTTTTTTCAGTGATAATCAGCAAATTTATACCCAAGGCACACTTCAAAAAATGCTCTCGAATTTCTGCGGATAATTGCACGCTGCAAACCTAGCATTCAATACCCAATATTTGTTAGCCTTGACAAAGAGATATAAAATGCGGGATTATGAATACACAGGTTAGATTCACCGTGGTATGTGTTAGTTTTGTGGCACCGGCCGACTCCATAATGCCGGTGTCCTTATCAGCCCGTGCTTTTATCGGCCATTCACATGGTTTTCTAACCGAACCCTGATATAAATGGTATGGCAAATGAAGCTGACTTTGTTACTCGGTGTCTCACTGATCTGGGGGCAACTGTCCACCCTGTTTTTTTTTAAGAGCTGGATGGCCTTTCTGGGAGTAATTTGCTGCTTTATTGGTCTTTTCAGGGCACCCACCGCACGTCGTCACATTTTAAACCTGTTGTTTTCTAAAATCACTGAAACAATTTTTTTCGCTCTCCTACTATTTTCAGGTTTTTATATTCTTTACCATTGTCTTGAATGCGGTCAAACCGATCTGGAAAAACTGATATATTTTCTCTCGGCCATGGTGCGATTGTTCTTTGTTTTACCGCAGATCTCAAAAGAAATCGATACCATCTGGCGCTCGGTAAACGGATCTGATTGATGTGAAGAGATGTGAGCAATCTCCAGGTCAATTAAATTGGCAAACACTCCTTTGCCCCCCCTTGACTGTAAGAACATTATTCCCTAACTTATGGATAATAAGAAATATTCTGGATTTATCATACCTTTAGCATCAGATGCTGGTTGTTCCCTCCAATACCAATAGCCAGAATCCCCGCCAGATAATGAATCCACTTAAAGGAAAGTGAATAAGGGTGCTCTCTTTTTTTGGGCCCAAGCGAACTGGTAATATATTCTGCCGCTCCTCTGGATTGGTTTCAGGTAGATGTTGCAACGGCAGGCCGGTAAAGGTTAGTGATTTATGAAAAGAATGGCTATTAAAAGCAAATTCCAGCTAGGGGCAGCGTGTATTTTGCTGCTATTTTGCGGAGGGGTATCTTGGGTGGCCTATTCCTACCTTAAAAAAGTGGCTACGAAAGAAATTTACCAGGACACTGAGATATTTATCGCCACAGCGGACGCCACGCGCACATATGTCAAAGATGTTCTCAGGCCCACGGTCAGCGGTTTGATCCCCAAGGATTCTTTTATTCCCCATGCGATGTCCACCACCTTTGTCGGTCGCGAAATCATGGGACGGCTCAAGGAAAGATTCCCCGATTTTAAGTACAAACGGGCGGCTGCCAATCCCACCAATCCGGTGAATCAGGCCGATGCGTTTGAGCTGTCGATGTTGGAATGGTTTAACGATAATCCGGAAACCAATGAATGGCATGGTTTAATCCAGAAAAACAACCGATCTTTCTATACGCGTCTCAGGGCGATAACCGCCACAGACGAATGCTTGCGCTGCCACGGAATGCCGGAAGACGCACCCCGGGATATGAAAGAACTCTACGGCATGACGGGTGGGTATGGATACAAGACCGGAGAGGTAGTTGCCGCCGACACCATTTACATCCCGGTAGATGTAACTTTTGTTAGAATCAAGGAAGCCGCATGGCTTGTCTTTTTGATCGCCATCACATCATTATTCGGACTGCTGGGCCTCTTTTATCTGCTCTTTAACCGCACTGTAGTTTTCGAACTCAAGGGCCTGCTTGGCAGGTTCCGCAGCATCTCCCCCGCTGGCAATCCGGTCTCCGGAAGACCTGCGATCAGGTCCACCGATGAATTTGAGCAGCTTAAAGGCGCATTTGAACATGTTGCCGACGAACTTAAGCAAACTCACGATAATTTATCCGCTTCTGAATCCAAATACAGACTTCTGTTTGAAACCTCGCGCGATGCCATTTTGATTTTTGACCGAGAAACCAGAATGCAGGACATTAATGAAGCGGGACTCAAATTGTTCCTATTTAAAGATCGAGAGGAGGCACTGTCGATTGAAACCTTCTACCAACTTTTCTGGGATACTCGAGATGCGAAATCATTTTATCAGACTATCAAGGAGAAAGGCTTTGTCCAGGGGCTGGAAGTGTTAATGGTCGATCGTTCGGGAAGGAAGTTGACGGTAATGGTTTCCGCCACTGTTCGATTGGATGAGAACCATCATTTTTCAGGAATTGATGGGACCTTTCGAGATATTACTGAAAAGCGCCGCCTTGAAAAGTATCTGGCCCAAACCGAAAAACTGGCCGCCATTGGCCAGCTGGCTTCCGGAGTGGCCCATGAAATCAACAATCCACTAGGGGTCATTCAATGTTATTCGAGTCTCATCTCAAAGGGGCAAGAAGCCGACACCCAGGTCATGAAAGATGTCGAGGTTATTCAGAAACACACCGAACAGTGTAAATCGGTTGTTGAGGCACTGTTAAATTTCGCCCGGGTGTCAGAACCTCAAAAAAGTCACACAGACATAAAGGCCTGTATCGGTGAGGTGCTTTCGGTTATCGAGCCTCAGTTGCAGAAAAATTGCATCACAATTCAAAAAGAGTTGGACGATAATATCTCACAGCTAATTGTGGATGCTCAAAAAATTCAGCAGGTACTCATGAATCTGATTTTAAATGCCCAGCAAGCTATGCCCGATGGTGGTCAGATGACGGTGCGGACTTTTGTACAATTGGACATGTTAGCGGTTGAAATTGCAGACACAGGAATCGGCATATCCGAAAAAAATATCGACCGTATATTTGATCCGTTTTTCACGACCAAGGATGCTGGCAGGGGAACCGGCCTGGGGCTTTCCGTCAGCTATGGTATCATAGAACAGCATGGCGGAAAAATAGAAGTAGCCAGTTCCCCGGGTGATGGAAGCAATTTTAAAATATTGCTGCCTCTGGATGATTCGGCGGGTGAGGAATTAGAAAATGGATGACATGATTCTGATAGTTGACGACGAACTCGATTTGCTGGAAGGTTTGAAACGTACGGTGATCATGGAGCTGGAATGTCAGGTCCTGACAGCCGACAACGGATCCGACGCCCTTAAAATCATCGAACAGCATCCGGTGGACGTGGTCTTGACCGACATTCGCATGCCGGAGATGGATGGACTCTCCCTGCTTCAGACGATCAAAAACCATGACCCGTCTATTACCGTCATTTTAATGACTGCATACGGCACCATTGAAAAAGCGGTCGAGGCGATCAAAACTGGCGCTTACGATTTTATCCAAAAGCCGTTTGACGAAAACCGGTTGATCCATTTATTGAAAAAAGGCCTGGAACTGAATCGTCTCGTACGCGAAAATACCCGCCTGATGGAAAAACTGAGTGAAAAAGAACCTTTCAAAAATATGGTAGGCCGCAGCAAGCCAATGCAGACGGTATTCAATACCATTCAAATGCTCGCCAAAACAGACGTCACCGTATTAATCCGCGGAGAGACCGGCACGGGAAAAGATCTGGCAGCCCGGGCCATCCATGACACCAGCGATCGCAGCGGCAAAGCGATGGTAACAGTCAATTGCCCAGCCCTGCCGGAAAGCATTCTGGAAAGCGAGCTTTTCGGCTACCGCAAAGGCGCTTTCACCAATGCCAATGAAGATCGCATCGGGCTTTTCGAACAGGCTCACGGTTCCACAATATTTTTGGATGAAATCGGCGATCTGCCGCTCTCCACCCAGACAAAACTTTTAAGGGTGTTGCAAGATAAAACAATTATGCCGCTAGGCTCCAACACCACCCATGAGGTGGATGTTCGCATCATAGCTGCGACGAACCAAGATCTAGAAGCCAAACTAAAAGCGCATCAATTCCGTGAAGATCTCTACTACAGGCTGAACGTCGCGACTTTGGACATGCCGCCGCTGCGAGACATGACCGAAGATATTCCGTTGCTGCTGGAACATTTTCTTGCAAAAGCAGCTGATGAACAAAACACAGCGCCTAAGACCTTGTCACCGGAAGTATTGAACTATTTGTTAGAAAAAGACTGGCCCGGCAATATCCGCGAGCTGGAAAATACCATCCGCGGTTGGAACGCCCTGGCCCATGAGAATCTGATAACTGCCGAAAGTCTGTCGTTGCCCCAAGAAGCATTAAAACTCACTGTGGACAATGACAATCTAGACATGCCCTATAAGAAGTTAAAAGAGCAAGCCATTGAAAAATTCACCCTTAATTACCTGCGCCGGTTGTTGGTCCGCACAAATGGGAACGTCAGTCTTTCGGCCCAAATCAGCGGTATTAAACGGCAGTCTTTACAAAAAATTATAAGGCGCTATGGCGTATCCGTAGAGAGTTACCGACACGAAAAATTAAATTAAAAGAGAGTTACCTCCGGGCGGCAGTGCCTACTTCAGACGGCAGTACCATTTATTTTTTAG
>JAAUYD010082406.1_pt1 | contig 22952 bp, 21 predicted proteins | sample 7278101 | NCBI WGS metagenome assembly JAAUYD01 (sample SAMN14350128, study PRJNA611818) | marine sediment metagenome | isolation source: surface marine sediment (0.6m) | place: French Polynesia: Moorea | collected 2018-08
CAAGATTTTTAGAAAAAGATGATTATGATATGCTTGTAACCTAGTCTGTGATTGTATTACACGCCAAGGTAATAGATGATTACTCACCTAAAAAAGCTATTTCAGAATCCAAAGTTTCCTGATCAGGATGAACAGCGTATTGCGGATTCACTACACACCCTTCTCATCATATTTTTGGTTGGGTCACTTCTTTATTTTGTGTTGGCTTTTATCGCCACCGGGATTTTTAATCTGCGCCTGCTGCTTGTTGCTGTCCCTTTGCTCGCCTGTCCGGTTTTGTTGAACCAGCTTCAGCGGGGACGGGTTCAGATGGTTGCATTGACCGCGTCTGTTGGGTTATGGGGAATCTTTACAATTTCGGCCGTCACCGGGGGAGGGCTCCACGGTCCCGGTTATATGGGGTATTCCGTGGCAATATTGGTAACCGGCATCACCATAAATTGGCGCGCGGCATTTATCATGACGATCATGAGCATGGCCATGGGTTTGTATATGGTTTACGGGGTGACCAATGGTTTGATTTTTATGCGATCATACACACCGCTTGAAAGCTGGGGAGCGATCAGTATCTATTTTGCGATTATTGCGGCCATCAGCCGTCAGACGGTGAAAGATTTGCTGAACACCCGGATTTTTTTGCGGAATCGAGAAAAACAATATCGCAGCCTGGTAGAAAATAGCCCTGATTTTATTATTCGCCTTGATGGAAACCTGCGCTATGTCTATGTCAATCCTGCTGTTGGACTGGCATCAGGTCTTCCCAGCCAGGCGTATATCGGCAAGACCAATCAAGAATTGGGTATCGGCCTGGAACAGGTGCAGGCGTGGGAGGCAGAAGCCCGACAGGTGTTCAAAACCGGCAAAGAAAAGACGATTGAGTTTATCTACCCGGTCTTAAACGCCGGAAAAAGACAATTTCAAGCCAGGTTAACCCCTGAAATTGGAGAGGATGGGAAGATTGAAACGGTTTTAAGCGTTGTACGAGACATCACGGATTTTAAAAAAGCTGAACGTCTGCAGCTTGAAATCGAACAAGAGCGAGAACTGCTTGATTTGAAGCAGCGATTTATCGAGACGGCCTCCCACGATTTTCGAACCCCTCTTTCAATTATCCAGTCGAGCGCCGGTTTGCTTGAAAATTATCACGACAGAATGTCCCCTGAAAGACGACTAGCCAAACTGCAGCAAATTCAAAGTCAGGTCGATCGCATGGCTCGCATGCTTGATCGAATTTTGATTATTAGCAAATCGAATGCTGGGAAAATCACGTTATCTTTAGCTGAACTTGATCTAAAATTGTTTTGCAGGCGCATTTGGGAAGATGTGATTGGTATCGATAAGCATTCTCACGAAATGATCTTTAATTATCAAGCGACGATCAAAAAAATTACGGCCGATGAACGCCTCCTGCAATACGTAATAATCAATTTGCTCTCAAACGCGATAAAGTATTCGGCACCCGATCAACCGGTTGAGTTTAAAGTGACCAATAACGAAGAATGGGTCGAGTTCTGCGTGCAAGATAAGGGTTTGGGTATACCAGCGGCCGATTTAGATTATTTATTTGAGCCGTTTCATCGGGCAAGCAACGTGAAAAACATTGATGGGACCGGCCTCGGATTGTTGATTGCCAAAAATTACGTCGAACTTCATGAGGGGACAATCGGAGTTGAGAGCGAAGAAGGGGTAGGGTCAACCTTTATTGTAAGGTTGCCAATAACTAATACACCAATAAACCACCAATCATCCCCTTAATTCACGCCGTCAATTTTCAATGTCCACCCAAACCTATCGGCAATGCGCCCATATTGAATGCCGGTGAGCTCATCATAAAGGTGTTTAGTGACCTGGCCCACCTGGTTATCGTTGACGACCGCCTGTTCCCCTTTATAGCCAAATTGACCGATAGGGGCGATGACGGCCGCCGTCCCACAGGCAAACGCTTCGGTGACTTTGCCGGCCTTGATGTCCGCCATCAAATCATTGATATCGATCATTTCTTCGGCCACCTGATAACCTAAATCCCGGCCAAGATGAAGAATCGATTCGCGCGTAACCCCCGGCAATATGGTCCCGTTTAAGGGGGGCGTGACAATTTGATCCCCATACACGAAACAAATGTTCATGCCGCCCATTTCTTCTACGTAGCGCCGTTCGATGGCGTCGAGCCAGACCACCTGTTTATACCCGGCCTTTATCGCTTTTTTGGTGGCAAAAACGCTGGCCGCATAATTGCCGCCGGTTTTAGCGTCACCCACTCCCCCTCGAACCGCCCTCACAAATTCGTCTTCGACAAACACCGAGATCGGTTTAAACCCGGTGGCAAAATAAGGATCAACCGGGCTTAGTAAAATAAAGAACAGAAATTCACTGCCGGACATTTTGCCTATGGTGGCTTCGCTGGAGATCATCGTCGGCCGGATATACAGCGAAGATTTGGGCGCGGCCGGAACCCACGCCTCGTCAAGATTCATCAGGGTGACAATGCAATCCAGATGCTCTTCTTCATCCATGGTGGGCATAGCCAGCCGCTCAGCTGAACGATTAAAACGCTTGATATTTTCCTGAATGCGAAAGAGATTTACCGCCCCGTCCGGCCGGCGATACGCTTTGGTCCCTTCAAATATTTCTTGCGCATAGTGAAGAGAAGCCAGGGAAAGCTCCATCGGAATTGGACCATACGGCTCTATTTGAGGATTCATCCACCCATCCGCTCCGCTGTAATGGCGAGTCAACATGTGGTTGGTGAAAATTTTTCCAAAGCCGAATCCCTCCGTGGGAATCGGCTTGGCCTGAGCCGGATCGATTTTTTGGATGTCGATACGCATGTTGTCTCCTATCTGATTTGATTCTAGAGGGATTGCTGTTTCGCTTTTGCTACAATCTTGTCTTTAAGTGATTCATCTCGTAAATAATTTTGGCCGCGGACGGCATGGATTGACCCTGATTTTTCTCCCCAAATCTGCGTAATTTGCAGATAGTTATTTTCGCAGATTACAGAGAGAAATCTGTGATAATCCGTGTTAATCTGTGGCTATTTTTTATAAATATTTTTGTGATCCACTTAATCATACAAGGGTACATTTTCTAGCGCGGCCGTTCGTTCGGCAACATGTGCTGACAGGGCGTCTTTTAACCCTTTGTCAATAGGGGGCTGTTCATAATTTTTTATGACCTCTCGCCAGATTTTGTGAGCTCGCTGCACAATATCTTCACGGCCGTTTTCCACCCACGCTCCGTGATTGCGGCGATCGTGCAAAATCGAAGGATAAAAAGCGGTCTGGTACCGGGCCTGGGTATGGGCGGTGCCAAAATGATGCCCGGCCGGGCCGACCTCGGCGATTGCGTCAAGGGCGAACGCCTCTTCACTCCATTCCGGGCCGTGCAGCATGTGCTGCATCATCGCTAAATTCTCGACATCCATGACAAACTTTTCAAACGAAAACGTTAAGCCTGATTCCAGCCAGCCGGCCGCATGCACCACCAGGTTGGTGTGGGCCATGACGCACGGCCACAGCGACCACATCGATTCAGACATCGCTTGACCGTCCGGAAGATTGGCGGTGTTGAGAGAGCCGCTACCGCGATAGGGCAGCTGATAATGACGGGCGAGCTGAGCACCGATAAAAAACGCCCACGCCCCTTCGGGAGTGCCAAAGGCGGGAGCACCGCTTTTCATGTCGACGTTGGTAGTAAATCCGCCGTAAACAACCGGTGTACCCGGCCGAGCAAGCTGAATCAGGGCGATTCCCGCCAGCGCCTCGGCATTTTGTTGGGCAATAGCGGCTGCCATCGTCACAGGACTCATTGCTCCCGCCAGTATAAACGGAGTAATAATTAAAAACTGCCCCGCTTTGCCAAAGGTCAACATGCCGCCCAACATCCGGTCATCATAAACCAGCGGGCTGTTGACGTTAATTACGCCGCCGGTCACCGGCCCCAGCTCCGGCCGCAAATCGGGCCCGTGAACCAGTTTGGCCATGGCGATGACATCGGCCGGAATAATACGGCCGTGGGATACTCCCATCAGGGGTTTGTCGCTGAGGAGCGTACCGTAGAGATATTGTTCGAGATGTTTGGCGTGGACCGGCACATCATGCATGACGACCACCTGCAGCGGCCCAAAGTGTATGACGTTGGTCATCTGAATCAGCTTGGCGATATTCAGCCAGTCGTCTTTTTCACCCGGCCGGCGGCCGCGCTGCAGATCATGGGCAAAAACGGTGCCGGCCGCCGAAAAAAAGTTGATCGAGTTTTCCCCAATCAGGCGACTGCGGACCGGATTTCGGCCGCGAAAAGTGAAGCTTGAGGGGGCCTTGGCGACCAGGTCCGTGATCAGACCGCGATCGGGCCAGACGTGCTGGGTTCGCCGATTAACTTTTGCTCCGGCTTTTTCCCACAGGGTGAGCGCTTCTTCATCCAAAAAGCGCAGCCCGGTGTTTTCGAGAATCTGCATGGAGGCGTCGTGAATCGCTTCAATTTGTTGTGGCGAGGCAATTTCGTTTGGAGACCAGCGGTTACGGAGCTCTTTTTGAAAGGGGATATTGAGAAATGATAGCGATTTGATGCGTCTTGTGGTGCGTTTGCGTTTGCGAGCCATAATAAAGATCTGCGATTGGAGAAGGGTAGAGTGAGTGTAAATGACTTGGCTCGACAATACAAGGGCCGGGTTTGCTGTGAAAAACAAATGCCGTCTGGTGTTGAGATAGATCTCAACCTCTCTATAAATTTTTGTGTAAAATGATCACCTCACTCTGATTATGATGAACTGTTTCTTGGGCATCGATTTAGGGACCTCCAGCGTTAAAGTTGCTCTATTTAGCCGAGATCATTTGGCGCTGGTTGGGGAAACCTCACGCGAGTATGCGGTGGCACATCCCCGGCCGGGAACCGCCGAGCAGAACCCGGCCGACTGGTGGACAGCGGTTGTGGATGCGGTGCGGTGGGTCACGCAAAGCGTGGACACGGCCACCGTGCAGGCAATTGGTCTGGACGGTCAAATGCACGGCTGCGTATGCGTCGACCGGGATGGGGAGGTCATTTACCCGGCCGTTATTTGGGCAGACAGCCGGGCCGCGGCCGAAGTGGATGATCTCACACGCTGGCAAAACACCACCAATGCGCTGCTGCCCGGCAGACCGGCGGCCGGTTTTGCCGCGGCCACGATGTGGTGGTTGAGGCGACATCGGCCCGACATTGTGTCTCGGACCGCGGCTGTTTTATCGGTAAAAGATTGGGTTCGATGGCGATTAACCGGGGAAATTGCCGCTGACCACAGCGACGCCTCGGCGATGTGGCTTTACGATTTGTCTCGCCGGGATTGGTCGGCCGATTTGATAACCCACATCGGCTGGCGGATAGACCAGCTGCCACCCCTTAAATTTTCTGGGGAAATGGCCGGTCCTTTGCGCGCTTCGGCCGCGGCCGAGCTTGGTTTACCGGCCGCTATTCCCGTCGCGATCGGGGCTGCCGATTTGGCGGCCCAGGCGCTGGGGCATGGGGTTATCTCGCCTGGACAGCTGCTGGCTACAGTTGGCACTGGGGGGCAGATTTTAACTCCGCTGGCTCGGCCGGAAATTGATCCTCTGCGCAAGACCTACACGTTTGCCCACGCATCCCCCAACCGGTTTTACCAGCAGGCGGCGATTCTGGCGGCCGGTCTGGCGCTCCGCTGGCTGCGGGATCTGCTGGGCATGACAGAAGATGGGCAGGCGTATGCCAAACTATCTGCGCTAGCCGCCGACGTAACGGCCGGGGCTGAAGGGCTCCTCTTTTTGCCGTACCTGGCTGGCGAGAGGAGCCCGCACATGGACCCCCGTGCCTCAGGTTAATTCCTGGGGTTGCGCCTGCACCACACGCCGGGGCATTTGGCTCGAGCGGTGATGGAAGGAGTGTGTTTTGCGCTGAAAGATTGCCTGGCCCTGATGCCGGACTCGGCAGGTGAGGCGATTGTTTTGTCTGGCGGGATAGCGAAGTCGGCCGTGTGGCGGCAAATGGCTGCCGATATTTGGCAGCGGCCGCTTCTTTTAGCTGATGAACGCGTGCCATACGCGGCTCTGGGCAGCGCGATGTTGGCCGGGGTGGCCAGCGGGTATTTTCAATCTGTTGAGGAAGCCAGCACTGTTTTGACCGGTGCAACAGCGATAGTGGAGCCCGCCTCACACCCGATTTATGACGTCCGTTATGCGCTCTTTCGCGACATGTATCCTCATTTGAAGCCGGTGATGCGGGATTTGCGGAGGAACCCAACCCATAGCGATCTTTTCTATCCCTGATTAAGTGCCTTGAGTTTATGTAAACTCAAGGCACTTGACTTCAATTTTTTTCTTCGATAAACTGTATATCTGAATAGATACTCAGATAGCTGGAATAACTTAGAATGACCAAAGAGCACCTCATTTCATCTTCACCTCATGGATTACCGACCGATATATTGGCCGATGTAGTGGCCACCTTCAAAGCCCTCAGCGATGAAACCCGGGCCCAGCTCATTTATTTGTTAACCGCCAGAGAATACAGCGTCAATGAATTGAGCCGGCATGTGGCCGTGTCGCCTTCGGCTGTGTCCCACCATCTGGCCAAGCTGCGCGCGATCCGCCTGGTGCGCACCAGACGAGAGGGCAACCAAATTTTTTATTCGATTGACGACAGGCACGTGGCCGCCCTCTTTCGGGAAGCGCTCTATCATCTCGATCACGTGCGCCAAAATATGCCGGATCAACCCTATCCCAGCTATCTGACAGCCCCTCAAAGTCAGTAGAGGAAGGGGGAATCATGTCATCCGATCATCATCACCCGCATACTCACGATCACAGCCATTCCCATGATCATGGAGATGGCCATCACCATGACCACAACCACGGCCGTGGCATTTGGGGATGGATCAGCACCATCTTCCACCTGCACGGCCACAGCCATCAGCACGGCGCTCTGGTTTCAGACCGGGCGTTTATCGACAATCAAAAAGGGATCCGCACGGTGTGGTGGGCGTTGGCCGCCCTGGCCCTGACCTCGCTGCTGCAGATTATCATTGTCTTCTGGAGCGGCAGCGTGGCCCTGCTGGCCGATACCATTCACAATATCGGGGACGGGTTAAACTCGGTGCCTCTGCTGATCGCATTTTACCTGGCCCGCCGGGTGGCAACCCGCCGCTACACCTATGGGTTTGGCAAGGCAGAGGATGTGGCCGGCATCTTCATCGTGCTGTCGATTGCGGTCAGCGCTGCGGTGGTTTTTTATGAATCGATTCAGAAGCTGATTAACCCGCAGCCCATGAGCAATCTGGGCTGGGTGGCGGCGGCGGCGATCATCGGGTTCCTGGGCAACGAAGCGGTCGCTTTGCTGCAAATTCGCACCGGCCGGGAGATCGGTTCGGCCGCGCTCGTGGCTGATGGGCTGCACGCCCGGACCGACGGGTTGACCTCACTGGCTGTGCTGTTGGCGGCCGGGGGCAGCTGGCTGGGATTCCCGATTGTGGATCCCATCATCGGTTTCCTGATCGGCATCGCCATTCTCTTTATCACGCGCGACGCCATCGTGACGATGTGGTATCGGCTGATGGACGCCATTGAGCCAGAGGTTATGGATCAGGCTGAAGCGGTCATCGCCCTGCAGGACGGGGTTGAAAAATTATGCCGGCTGCGGATGCGCTGGATGGGTCATCGGCTGCAGGCAGAGGTTTGTATCGCCGTGGCTCCTGAGTTAACGACCCTGGCCAGCCATCAAATCGTAGAAGAGGTTCGTCACGCCCTGTTTCATGAGCTGCCGATGCTGTCGGACGTTGTGGTTCATGTCGATCCCTGGCTACCCCATCTTGAAGAAGCGCATGAACTCACGCTCCATCACGAGCCGCTTCCGCATCCTCTGAAATAAAACATTGTGTAACGCTATCCCGAGCCTAGGATTGGACCAATCTCCAAGATTGGTCCAATCTACCGTTTGTGGGTCAACTAATCTTGAGTTCAAGGGCGGACAGGTTCAAGCTTATGATCAAACAGACCATGGTGGATCTATCTTGCACCGTAGGGCCGCAGCATGCTGCGGCCCTACAAATTGGCGATGTCGCGTATAATCAGTGCCTGAACCTGACGCGGGGAAAGGGAAGAAAACCACTAAACAAACGGCCGATTTCGCATTAAAATAGGGGGCATGAAAGCAGAACCGTCATTTTCACTTAAAGATCAGTTGTTCAACCCGGAAAAGGTGGCTTACCTGGCCGGCTTAATCGCCAAAGCTTACCCTTCCTTTCCGACGGCCGCGTTTAGCCAGAAGGTCCTCGCCGCCTTTCCGGAACTAAAACTCAAGCAGCGCGTGACTCACATGTCCGCCTGCCTGCACGATTACCTACCGGTTAATTTTCCTGAGGCGCTGGATATTTTGCTGCGAGCTCAACCACCAGAGCTTAATCCCACCAAAACCGATGATGATTTTGGTGATTTTATCCTGGCTCCGTTTTCCCAATTTGTAGCTGATTACGGGTGCACGGCCGACCATCTTCACATCTCGCTAGCCGCCCTGCGGGAAATGACCAAGCGCTTTTCGGCCGAAGGGCCGATCCGCGATTTTATCAACGGATTTCCCGAAGAAACGATGGCATTTTTGACTCAGTGTGCCGCGGATGATAATTACCACGTGCGCCGGTTGGCCACAGAGGGTACCCGGCCGAAGCTCCCCTGGGCACCAAAGATCAACATCGATTATCGACAGCCCGTGCCCATTTTGGACGCCCTTTACGCCGATCCGACCCGCTACGTCACCCGCTCGGTAGCCAATCACCTCAACGACATCGCCAAAATTGATCCCGAACTGGTGGTTGAAATGTTGGGCCGCTGGCACGCCGCTGGAAAGCAGAACGAAGAAGAAATGGCGTTTATAACCAGGCACGGTTTGAGAACCTTGATCAAACAGGGCAACCGGGACGCCTTAAACCTCATCGGTTTTGGGGGAAAACCGGAAATCACCGTTGTTGACTTATCAACAAAAACACCTCAAGTAAAGGTGGGAGACGTTTTTGAGTTTGCCATTTCGATTGAGTCTCACAAAAAACAGAAGCTACTGGTTGATTACATCATGGAATTTGCCACCAACGGCTCCAAACAGAGCCAGAAGGTGTTTAAAATCAAGCAGCTCGAAGCAAAGAAGGATGAGGTCGTTACCATTAACAAGAAACACCCTATGCGCATGATGACCACCCGCCGGCTGTATGCTGGAGAACACCGCATCACGGTGCAGGTCAACGGCCGGCCGTTTGGCTCGCTGGATTTTAAATTACTGGAGGCGTAAACAAAGTCAGAGGTCCTGATCCGTCATTATTGGACCCGGTAAAGGGTTGCTTTGAGGTGCGGGGTAAGCTCATTAACCTGGGTTGTATGCATCCCCATCTCGTAAATTAACGTATCGTGCTCAACTGTGATGGTTCGCGCGGTGGCCAACATGCGGGCATCATTAGACAGCAGCCGGCTGGCAAAGGTCAGGGTAACCTTTCGCGAAAATGAAGTGATTGATCCAACCAGCACTTCACTCCGGCCGCCGCTTTGGGTGTTGATTAACTCCAGCTCGCCACTCTGCAATACCTGCAAAAAACCGCTTTCCCAATGGGAAACCGTAAAGTCTTTTTGGGACAGCGGCCGTTTTTCGGTACGCTGATTGTAAAATAGGGAGCCTTCATCCTGCCGCTCAAAAGAAAGGGTTTCCCGATATTCAAATTCTTCAATTGTCGGGAAAAACCCCTGCCCTTTTCCGATCCATGTTCCTACCAGCCGATTAAAAACTTCGTGAATGACATCCATATTAGAAAATTGATGGGTCATGCTTTCCTTCCACAGCAACAGAAAATTATTCTCATTGCCGCTACGTTTGCTCAATGAAGGATAAATTTTAGAAATTGGATTGGTTGTTGCGTGATTTGCCCTGTTAAGGGCGGAGTTCATTGCCAGGTAAGGAATCTCCAGGTCAACGGAGTAAGGAGATTTTAAATCAAATGAGTTGAAAATTCCAATTGTCGGGTAATAACGCTGTTGACATCGGCATAAAAACGCATTAAAATGCAATAATAAGCAAAAATAAGCACAAAACCGCATTGTGAGGCCTGTGATGGTTTTACCTGAAGAGCGACGACAGCAAATTCTCCTCATCCTCCATCAGGAGGGAAAAGTGACTGCAACCAATCTGAGCGACCGCCTGGGTGTTTCTGAAGATACGATACGGCGAGACCTCAAAGAACTGGATCAGGCCGGACAATTAACCCGCGTACACGGCGGCGCTTTGCCTCGTTCTCCCGCTTTAGCATCTTATCAAGTTCGGCAAACGCAAAAGCCATCGGCCAAGGAGGCGATTGCCAGAGCGGCCGCCGGGTTGATCCAATCTGGGCAGACCATTTTGATCGATGGGGGAACCACAACACTGGAAGTGGCTCGCCACCTGCCGTTGCATTTGCAGGGTACCGTGATTACGACCAGCCCGCCGGTAGTGTTGGCCCTCAGCCACCATACGCAGCTGGAGATGATCATGGTCGGCGGCCGTCTGGATGCACCATCAATGACGGTGATGGGCAGCACGACATATGAAACGCTTTCTCGTTTGCGAGTCGATCTGTGCTTGCTGGGTGTTTGCAGCCTGCATGAGGAAATTGGGGTGACGGCCGTTTCGGAGGAGGAGGCGGCGCTCAAGCGCCTAATGATCCACAACGCGGCCGACGTGATCGCCGTCACCACCGTTGACAAGTTGGGAACGGTGGCGCCTTTTGTCGTTACCCCAATTGATCAAATTACCCACATTGTGACTGAATCAGAGATCTCTGAGCAGATGTTGGCCCCATATTTGGCACGCGGTATCGAGGTTATTCAAGCATGAACACAAATCAACACGCCCGTAAAACGGTTTTAGTCATCTTCTTTATCAATGGATTGCTCCTTTCTAGTTGGGTTCCCCACATTCCCCTCGTTCAGGAACGATTGGCGCTGGGGGAAGGGGTATTGGGACTCGCTTTGCTGGCCATGGCTGGCGGAGCGATTGTGGCCATGCCGCTGAGCGGGGTATGGAGTCAACGCTATGGCAGTGGTCGAGTGACTACCGTCGCTGCTTTCGCCTTTTGTGCCGCCCTTCCTTTGCCGGTCCTGGCCCCAAACTTGGTTTCTCTGATCGCCGCGCTCTTTGTGTTTGGAGCGTGTAATGGGGCGATGGATGTGGCCATGAACGACCAGGCGGTTGCGGTCGAGAAGCGCTACCGCCGGCCGATCATGTCCGCGTTTCACGGGTTTTTTAGTCTGGGGGGATTAGTAGGATCTGGATTGGGCGGTCTGGCTCTGGCCAACCAGTTTCCATCTATCTCGCACGTGCTGCTGGTTTCTGTTTTAATGGTTTTAGGGGTCATATGGGCCAGGCGGTTTTTTCTGCCGCCTGAGGCGGACAGCACCAAACAGGCCTCAAAATTTGTGCTTCCGCGAGGGCCGCTGATCGGCTTAAGCGCGCTGGCTTTTTTGGTCTTGATTGCTGAGGGATCGATGGCTGATTGGAGTGCGGTTTATCTGCGAAGGGTATTGGGAACAGGACCGGGTTTGGCTGCGGCCGGGTACGCCGCTTTCTCGCTGATGATGGCTGTCGGCCGCCTGACCGGTGACCGGTTTGTGGCGGGAATCGGCCCCGTCACCCTGACGCGGTTCACCTCCTTGCTGGCGGCTGTGGGTTTGGGTGGCGCCCTGCTGATTCATCATCCGGTGGCCGCCGTCATCGGTTTTGCCTGTGTGGGTTTGGGTCTTTCCAATTTGATACCCGTTTTGTTTAGCGCGGCCGGTCGAACGCCCGGTGTGCCCTCGAGTACCGGGATTGCGGCGGTGGCTACGGCCGGTTACTTTGGTTTTTTGGCCGGTCCACCTCTGATCGGTTTTGTGGCTGAATTTTCAAATTTATCGGTCGGTTTGGGGGTTGTGGCTGCGGCCGTTTTGATGGTTTCTTTCTTTGCTACCCTGACAAAACCCAAAGTTCCTGCGGCCGAGAAACTGGGACTTGATTATTCCAGCCATTGACGCTGATATTTGCCTGGTGGAATTCCTGTTTCCCGCTTAAAAGCCTTGCGAAAAGCAACCTCCGACCGGTATCCTACCAGGTGAGCCACTTCTGTAATGGGACGGCCGGTTTTTAACAGCCCGTTGGCCTTAATCATGCGCCAGCGGGTCAAATAGCGGATTGGCGATTCCCCAACGAGGTCAGCAAATCGCGTTGAAAAAGCGGATCGGGATACGGCGACCTCTGCTGCCAGACCCTGTACCGACCACGGTTTTTGAGGGTACTGGTGGATTAGCCTCAGCGCTTGCCCGATTTCGGGATCACGCAGGGCATCAAACCATAAAAACGGCTCGTGATTATCGGCTGCCATCCAAGCCCGAATCGCCTGAATAAAAAGGATGTCGGTTAAATGCTGCATCATCGTCGAGGCTCCGGGTCTCTGGCGTTTTGATTCAAATGCGATCATCTCCATTGTGGCGGGCAGCCCGTCGGTCATCGAGTCGTTTTGGCCCCGGATATGAATGACCCGCGGCAGAGACTCCAAAAAGGGATGTTTGACCCGGCCGGTGAAGTAAAAAATACCGCACAAAAGAACGGTGATAGGCGCTTCTCCGGCAAAGGGAAAAATTTGATACTCATCGTGGTTGCAATGGTTCATCTCTACCGCTTTGGTGATCTTGGAGTCCAGCGCATCACAAATTTCATGACCGTCCCCATATGGCAATATGACCATATCTCCTGACCGGATCAGCCTGGGATCATTTTCCCCATCGACGCATAAAAAGCCCTGACCAAAGTTGATGATGTGGAACTGAGCGTCATCACTTTCTTCAAAGCGAAATCGCCAGGGGGGTGAGATTTCGGTTCTCGAAAGAAGGTGGCTGTTTAGCTCAATAACCTGAAATACATCGTCCAGAACATCCATTTTCGCCTCAAAATGTACGATCGACTATGAAATTAGCACATTCAGGCATAGATAGTATCGCTTTTTTCCTTTAAAGTCGATATCACACTTGATTAGGACGACTTTTTTAAAGGAGAATTTTTAAGATGGATCAACCAATACAACAGCTGGCGCGCTTTATTGGCGAATGGGAATGTGAGGAAACTTACCACGCCGGTGGATGGACACCCAACGAGATAAAGAGCGTATCGGCCAGCGACCATATTCAGTGGGGGCCGGGCGGCGGCAGTATTCTAACCAGCTATCATTCGGACAGTGCGCTCGGCCAGTATGAAGCCCACAGCATAATCGCCTGGGACCCGAAGCTTAATGCGTTTCGATGCATTTTTCTCGACTCTTTTGGCAGCTTTCAGGATCAATCAGGGGGTATTGATGGCGATGTGGTGACTTTCTCAAGTGATGAACTGCTTAACGATCGGCCGGGTACCCTCCGCCGGATTTACACTTTCAGAGGCAATACGCAGCATTTGGCCGTGGATTTTGTCGATGCGACGGGTCAGGTTACACCGCTGGTCACGATTGACAAGCAGCTGAAGGAGGGGTGATTAGATTCACAAATTGAAGAATGGACCAATCTCCGAGATTGGTCCATTCTCGAAACAACCCTGTCCACCCTTAAAATTGATCCTGAAGGGGATGCCGACGTGAAACCTTAAAGATGATACCCCCCATCGATATTGATGATGGCCCCGCTGATAAACGCCGCTTCATCGCTGGCCAGGAAGGCCACCACGCCGCTCACATCGGTGGCTTGCCCCACCCGACCCAGGGCGGTGTTGGAGGCGATATAATCTGGGGCCTGGGGCATATTGGCAAAAAGACCGGCGTTAAAATCGGTGTCTAATCCGCCGGGCGCCACGGCGTTGACGGTAATCTGCCGTTTGCCCAGGAAGCTGGCCAAATAAAGGGTGAGGCTTTGCACGGCCGCTTTAATCGGGCCATAACTCACCAAGGGAGCAAAGGCGATGCGCGCCGTTCCGGAGCCCAGATTAATGATCCTGCCGCCATCGGCCATGATGCCCATCAGCTTTTGGGTTAAAAAGAAAACGCTCATGTAGTTGGTTTGAAAGTTGTAGGCGAGATCGTCTTCAGTTACGCGTTCAAATGTCGCCAGGCGCAGCACTCCGGCATTGTTGACCAGGATGTCGAAGTTTTGCCGACCCCAGTCGGTCAGGATCGCTTGAAACGCATCGACCAATCGATCCAGCTCAGCCGTACCGGTTAAATCGACCTGCAGCGCTTGAGCGCGCACGCCCTGCGCTTCTAACTCGGTTACCGTTTGTTGGGCTGCTTCTTCCTGGGCGCGGTAGGTGATGACTACATCTGCGCCCCGCTGGCCGAGGGCCAGGGCGGTTTCCCGGCCGATACCGCGGCTGCCGCCGGTAACCAGGGCAATTTTTCCTGAAAGGGATTTTTGTTCTGACATTGTTACTCCAATTTTCTCTTGCTCAAAACCTGTTTTAAAATGTAAACGAACCGTTTACTTAAGCCGCTTTAAATAGTAAACGCAACGTGTCGTTTTGTCAATGGGATGACAATTTGCTATACTAAAATCTATGAAAAATCAAATCTTTGAGCCCAGCCCTCCCACGGCCGGTCGGCCGCGCAGCAAGCGATCTCACGAGGCGGTCATTGCCGCAGCGAACTCGCTGCTTGAAGAAATATCGTATAGTGACTTAACGGTGGAGCGTATTGCCTCTGTGTCAGGGGTGAGCAAGCGCACGATTTATCGCTGGTGGCCCAACAAGGCGGCCATCGTCATGGAGGCGGCCTCAGAAACCGATGTCTTAGAACCGGATACCGGTCAGTTAAAAAGCGATTTGGTGCAGCTGCTGAGCGGAATATTCGCGGTCGTGGAAGAGCATCGGCCGGCTCAAGCGATTCGAGGGCTTTTGAGCGAAGCGCAGTTTGACGAGGCGTTTGCGGACGTGTTCCGCGGCTATATTGCCCAGCGTAGACAGCTGTGCCTCAACATTTTAAAGCGAGCTGAAGCAAGAGGAGAATTGCGCCCTGGAGTTGATCATGAAGTCGTGGCGGATTTGATTTATGGCGCTTACTGGAACCGCTTTTTAATTGGACATGCCCCTCTTTCCGATGCGTATGCCACCGATGTCGTCAACATGCTCCTGACCGGTATTCATACTGACGAATAACTGATCGCCAACTGCGGGCGTCAATTTGGAAAGAATGTGCTTAAGCAGCGTGCACGTTTACATGCAAGGTGGGTGGCGCGCGAAATTCGTGCCCGTAGGGCGCAGTTGGATAGTCCGGGTGAAGCTGAATATGGGGCAGCTTTTCAAGCAAAACCGTTAAGCCGATTTCCCCTTCGAGCAGCGCCAGCGGAGCCCCAAAACAGTAGTGAGGGCCGTACGCAAAGCTGAGATGTTTGGCCGCATTCGACCGATAGATGTCAAAAATGTGGGGGTTTTCAAAAAATGCCGGATCGCGATTGGCTGCTCCCAACATGCAGTAAATTTTTTCACCCGCTTTGATGGTTGTTCCGTGAATAGTGACGTCACGCGTGGTGAAACGCATGGCCGCCTGCACCGGTGATTCCCAGCGGAGCGCTTCATTGAGGGCGACCGGCATGCGCGACGGGTTGAGCTTCACGTCAGCCAGCGCTTTTGGATGATTCAGCAGGGACCAAATTGTGTTGGATAACATCGCTGAGGTGGTTTCAACGCCGCCAAAAAAGGTAAGGGCCACATTGGAAACAATTTGATCGTTGGTCAATCGATCATCTTGATGGTGGATGATTTGGCTCAAGACCGAGCGATTGGGCGTTTGGGTCAGCGTGTCGATCTGCCGCAAGACAACCGCCTTGAATTTTTGAAACGTTTTTCTTCCTCGCTGGCGAACGGCCGGGTCCTGGCTGAGGTTACCGATTGCGGCCGCAAAGTCATCATACCAGTTGCGAAATTGGGCCACATCATCAATATCCAATCCCAGGGCGGCCACAACGGTATAGATGGCCAGCTTATCGGAAAACGCCTTGTCGAGATCAACGACCTTTTGAGCAGCGATTTCATCCACCAGCTGGTGAGCGATCTCTTCCACTAGAAATTGATAATTTAGGCGAACCTGGCGGGCGCGAAACGGCTCGGAAAACACCTCGCGGATCCGTTTGTGTTCCGGGCCATCGAGGCTCAGCATCATCGGACCAAATGTATCTTCCATCGGATTGAGCTGGGCGTTTTCCGGTTCCATTGTGAAAGTTTCGGCATCTTTTAAGATTTCAATCACGTCATTTCGACGAGTGATCATCCATAATGAGAATTCAGGCACCCAGCAAACCGGGGCTTCAGCAATCATTTCCTCGAAGATCGGGTAAGGGTCTTGAGCCAGGCGTTCAAGGGTAATTTTTTTGCTAATGTTTTTCGGGGCGCTTTTCTGCATGAAGCCTCTCTTTGATTATAGATGAATGACCAGGCCATCATGTGCGGTTTCATGAGGAATTTGAGCGGCATGGGCCAGCATATTTTCGCTCATGTGGGTCAAAATGACTCTTTTGGGGTCAATTTGTGGAAGATGGGCAATTAACGTTTTGTAATCAAGATGCAGCTTGACCTGCTTATCAAAAAAGTACGCTTCGGCAATAAAAAGATCCGCCTGCTTGCCCACATCGATGAGGGTATCGGTCCATTCGGTGTCGCCAGTATAGCCGATGACCCGCTTCTCAAATTTAATCCGATAAGCGTAAAATGGCCCCCCCTGGCGCCCGTGATTGACGAAAAATGGCGTGACGCGCAAATCTGCAAATGCCGTCGTTTCCCGGTTATGCAACTCGATAAAGGTTAAATCAAAGCGAGGTTTGACCACTGACGAACCCGGAAAGGAGCTTTCCATGACGCGTTCAAACTGTTTTTGCAGCCCCGGCGGTCCAGCAATCGTCAACGGCTGCTGCCGCTTGGAAAAAAATTGGGCGTCAAGCATAAAAAACGGCAGCCCACTAAAGTGATCCGCGTGAAAATGAGTGATTAAAATCAGCTGAATTTCATTGAGGAGAGCACCGCTTTTTTTTAAGGGCACCATCGATGTTGCCCCGCAATCGATCAAGAAATCGAGGGTGTCGCCAACGACTTGAAAACAGGTATTAAATCGGCCGCCGCTGCCAAAGGCGTCACCGCATCCGTGGAAAGTTAGGGTGACCATCTTTTCAAAATACCTCGAAGATAGCGTAAATGCAATTTTCCAGTAACTGGATTTGCGCCACCTGTCGCTAATCGATTTTCTGGGAAATTCTCGAGTTGGCTTGCACCAGATAAGCGAACAAAAAACCAGCCCCACACCGCCAGCAACCCAAACGCCGGCAGAGGCAGGGTCGCATGCAGTCCCAATATGTCGATGAATACAAAGCCGAGATGATTCACGACAAATATCCCCCCCAGCAGAAGCTGATCCCGGCCGGTGAGCGCTCCCCATTCAGAAAGGGCCACGATCAAAGCCGGCGTCACCAGCAGCAAATCGTAGTGATGCAGATGAGGGTTGAGCAGCGTGGCCATGATCCAGCTGATGGCTGCCCGCTGTAGAAACAGCGTGTGGGTTGACGGTGCCTGCTTCAAACGAAACCCGAGCAGCCAGACCGTGCCCCCGAACAAGAGCAAAACGCTTCCCCAACCGAGTAAATCGGCCGACCGGCCGATGCCGAAGTATCGTCGAAAAATGGACAAAATGCTGTATTGGCTGTTTAAGGGATATTCGGGCAGGTTGTGCAATGCGGCCGTCTTTGATAGCACGTCAAGATAATCGATAAAAGGCTGAATACCCACGATAGCGGCCGTCAAACCGGTGACGATTAAGCCGCCCAGGGCCAACCCTCCGATCATGCGCCAGCGTCGTTCAACCAGCGGAAACCAGCCGATGGCCAGCAGCCAGTTTGGCTTGTAGCTCAGCCAGCTCAGGGCCAAACCGGCGGCCGTGTCTTTCTTCTGACGGATCAGCTCCCATCCGGTGAGCATCAGAGCCATCGTCAAAATGCCGTTTTGCCCCAGGACAAAACTATAGAAGAAAGAGGGAAAGGTAAACAGGATGATCAAAATTGACGGGAGTGAAAATCGACCCTCTAAAATTCGCCACAACATCCAGGCTGACCAGATTCCGGCTAAAATGTTGAGTATTCCGGTGACGAATTGTGCTTCAAACAGCGGTAACCAGCTTACTGGAGCGTAAAGCAAACCGGCCAGCGGTGGATAAAAGAAAACCCCGATGATGTCATATCGCGGTCCCCAAAATTCAGCGGCGTCAACATGGGATCTGTCTAAAATGTCGTAATGCAAATCCGGATCGTAGAGAGCGGCCGGCTGCCCGGAGGTGATGGTGCGGGCACCAACCCAAAGATGGACAAAATCGCCATCTTTTTCGGCCGCAAATATCACTGAAAGCAAATAAATAATGAGGATTAATGAAGAAAGGGCAAAACGCCAGCGGCGCTTGATGATTTGAAGCAGCATAACGCCCATTCTAGCAGATTGCCGACCGGGTCCAGACGGGAATTAAGTCATGTTTGTGGCCTCTCGGAAAAATTCGTACAATCCGAAGCTGTTCTTACTTATCAATCATATGGCGAAATTTGTGGCCAGAAATCGCCTCGATGAATGAAAATGACCCGTCACTTTCCGATTGGTGAGCAAATTACCGCGGCATCCCTTGAGGACAACCTGTATCCTTTGCTTCATCGCTTGCGAGCCAGCGAGCCTGTCTCCTGGCTGCCGGCGCTAAACGCCTGGCTGGTTACCCGCTGGGATTTAGCGGTTGAGGTGATGCGCGATGCCAAATCCTTTACGGTTGATCACCCCGGTTTCTCAACCGCGCAGGTGGTTGGCCCAAGTATGCTCTCGCTTGACGGGGCACAGCATCAGCGCCATCGGAGCCCGTTTGAGCGGCCGTTTCGCAAGCGGGAGGTCGAAAATAGGTTTAAATCCCCACTTGTCCATCAAATTGACGCCTTGCTTGATGACTTTCTGCCAAAAGGGGAGGCTGAACTGCGCCGCGAGTATGCCGGGCCAACGGCCGTTAAAACGATGATTGCGGCTTTGGGTTTGGATGAGGTACCGGTTCAGGCGGTGCTGGGCTGGTATGATCAAATTGTCGAGGCGGTGACCCGCGTTTCGGCCGGAGAACCAGTTTCAGTGGAGGGAAAAGCGGCTTTTGCGGCATTAAAAGCGAGTTTGCTGCCGTCTCTCACCCTGGACCCGTCGGCTAGCTTGCTGGCGGAAGCGAGCGGTGCTGCTTCCGGGCTTTCAGCGGATGAAATCATTTCCAATGCGGCCGTCTTGCTGTTTGGCGGTATTGAAACAACAGAGGGCATGATCGCCAACGCCTTGTTTCATTTACTGACCAACCCCCAAGCTCTACAGGAAGTCCAGGCAGATTTTTCTTTGGTATCAACCGTCATTGAAGAGTCTTTGCGTTTAGAACCGGCCGCTTCCGTAGTCGATCGCTATGCCGTCAAAGATGTTGACCTGGCGGGAGCAAGAATCAAAGCGGACGACTTGGTGCGGGTTTCCCTCCTCGGGGCAAATCGAGATCCAAACATATTTCCAAATCCTGATTTGTTTGACCTGTCCCGCTCAAATCTGCGCTCACACGTCACCTTTGCTCAGGGACCGCACGTTTGCCTCGGGCTGCATCTGGCGAGGCTTGAAGCCGAAGTGGCCATCAAAATACTCCTCCAGCGGCTGCCAGACTTAAGGTTGCGATCAACCGCAGATGACTGGGCGGCCGCTCGGCCGCGCGGGCTTATCTTTCGCAAACCGCTGGCGCTGTCTGTAAAATGGAACCCGCCGTAAATTTGGGTAAGTAGTTTACAATTTATTAATTATTGAATCATGCTCTCCCATGGACAGGGAAAGAATAAAAGACTGTTTGTCTGGTTTCCCAGGATAACTTATTAAAAGTTTGAGAAATTGATATTCAAATAAGAACGATCAAGGAGGAGACGTAAATTTGTCATTTTCAAATATTGATGATGCTATATCCTTTCCTCTGCGTATCGTCCTCCTAAAGGATACCGAGTTTGAGCTGCGGCTCATGGGTACGATGGATGACGTTTGGTTTGAGGGGGAACCGGCCCTGGTGCAGCCGATTGTCTCTTTGTTGAATATCGCTTTGGGTGAAGATCAGGCTGTTCAACAACCCGGCAGTTGGCCAGGCAATGAGGCGGGGCGTGATTTCTTAAATCGTTTGGCGGCCGGAAAAATCATTGTACCGGCCGTGCAATTAACCCCGGTTGAGGTGAGCGATGAAGAGCGGCAGCGCTGGTTAACATTACTTGAGTGGGAAGAGATCGACGAGCTTGAAGAAGGACCGCTGCGATTTTTTCGTTTTACAGAAGACGGGAGTGGTGACGGGGTCGTAATGCCGATCGAGGCGCTGGAAGAGTGCCACAATGACTGGGCATATGATTATAATCTTTGGCTGCAAGATCACGGCCGTATTCGCGCCTGGCAAGAGCAGTGTCGAGCGGCTGTGGCGGCGATGGAGCAGGCTCCCCTTAAGCCGTTGGCGGATTTAGAGGTGTGGGCGGCCGCAGTTGAACCGCTTGATCCGAAGAGCGAGGAAACCCATCATCAGTGGGCTGAGCTCGACACCGCCCTCGGCCGCGCCGGTCTGCTTGACCCCCCTTCCGCCAGGTTTCTGCCGCAGGAATTACGCAGCCAGGGATTTCCGGTGCTTGCCCGATGGCGCACGGCCGCTTTGGCCGTTTATGCTCATGCTCTGGCCGTGCCCGGTCTCTTTTTACCGGGATACCAGCATGCGATCGCGGCTATGATCGGCCTGCACTGGTTTCGCCTGGGGCCGTTTCACAGCGACAATCAGGACGTCATTCACTACATGCGGTATGCCCTACAACACGTGCTGGATCGCGAACCCACTCAGGCCAGCAGCTGCCTGATTGTGGCGACTGGGGGGCTTTTTAGCGGGACTTTCTTTTACGCCTCCGGGGCTGGCGGTCTGTCGCAGCTGTATCTGAGCGGGCAAGCGGTTAACGAAGATAATGAATTTACCGATGGCAGGCGTCTTGATGAAGTAGCGGCCAGGATGTCACGGGCGGGTTACAGTGAAGCCGCCCGCACGGTGGCCGCTTTTGCCGTTTTGCGCGAGCCAAATAACCATCAGCACTGGGTTGAGTTAGGAATGACCCTTTGGTATCCCGGCCGTCAGGCGGAAGGAATCGCCTGTATGGAGCACGCCGCCGAACTGGACTCCGTATTTGGCCGATCTCGGTTTTTGGCCGAAAAAAGAGAGCAGAGCCCACCGCCGGTTGATTTACCCGCCGATCCTGGAAGACATTATTTTGATGAAGCATTAACCGAGGCGGTTAAAACATGGCCGACTTTGCCGGCCGAGTTTCAGCTAGCTCTGGTCTGGCTCAACTCGCTTTTCAAAGAGCCTGCGCTACGGCCGGTGTGGCGGGCTGTCGCTGCCACCACCAATGACTTGTTTTTAAGATTGCGTATCGAAAAAGAAGTGTTAAAAAATTAGGCAAGTTACACAAAGAATTGCTAAAAAAAGCCACGGATTAACACGGATTTTCACGGATTTCTCTCTCTAATCTTCAAAAATCTGCGAACCTTTGGTTCTGCGCTACGCGCTCTGCGGACACCTTCTTTAGAGATAATCATTTTGTAACTTAGTCAGCCTCAGCTTTTATTTTTCTTTCATGAATAGCTTTGGAAGGTTCTATCCTCTTTCAGAATCTAAAACTTTAATGCTGAACCATGCCGCTCATGACCATGCCCATGATGCGCACGCGAAGCGCTCGCGGCAGCGGGATGAGAGAATAGGTAATAAGCTTTGATAAGAATCCGGGCAGGACTGTGGGCCGGCGGCCGAGGGCATTGAGGATTGGCTGGGCTACATCGGCCGGACTAAGGGCAGCCCCCATGGTCATTCCCGCCCGGTCGGCAAAACCACTGTTAGTCGGACCAGGTGCTGCCGCTAATACATCTACTCCCAAAGGGGCCATTTCGACATACAGCGCTTCGGCCAAAGCTTGCACATATGCCTTGGTGGCCGAGTAATGAGCCGCATTGGGGTTTCCCTGAAAAGCCACAATTGAGCTTAGCAAGACCATGCCGCCCCGGCCGCGCTTGATGAAACGCTGACCAAACTGCTGGGTTAGCGCCATAAGGGCCAGGCAGTTGACGTTGAGCATGTTGATTTCTTCTTCCAGAGAGCTGGTGGCAAATGTGCCAGAGGTGCCAAAACCGGCTGCGGCGATGAGCAGGCCGATATCAATGGTTTGCGTAAACTGCATGATTTTGCTTACGGCCGCTGAATCAGCCAGGTCGGCCGGGATGACCCGCACTTCAATGTGGTGCTGGTGGGCCATGGCCTCTGCCAGATCGTTGAGCAGTTCCTCTCGGCGGGCGACCAAAACGAGATTAAATCCGGCTTGGGCTAACAGGAGTGCGATTTCCCGGCCGATGCCTGATGAAGCGCCGGTGACCAGCGCCCACGGTCCATAGCGAGCCAGCAGGCGCTGCTGTTTTCGGCTGCGTTTTGCTGAATTAATGGCCTGGGGGGGCGTTTGTGCTGAAAATTTTGTCGTTGTCATTGGATCAGTTGCTCTCATTTTTGACCTCTTGTTATTTTGCTTTTTTTAATGGATCACTATTAAGTGGTTTACAAAAAGAATTGTTAAAAAAAGCCACGGATTAACACGGATTTTCACAGATTGAGTAGGGAATTCTGTGCGTATCTGTGGCAAAAGTATTTACGGGATGATCCGCCGCTTCGCCAAACGGTTTTTGTGAAGCGGCGGATGGGGTATATAAGGTCAAACCCTTGACGCTAAATTCTGAGCGGCTGTAGATTTGCTGATGTGAACTTCACCAAACCGCAGGTTGAAGCTGCGTAGCGTGATGATATGCAGCAGAATACCGAGAGGTGGACCCAGAAACAGGGGGATGGCCGTGATGGGGAATAAAGCCTCAGCTGTTGAAAAACCGTAGTAGGCGGCCGATGCCGGGGCCACGATTAA
>JAAUYD010123879.1_pt1 | contig 22950 bp, 16 predicted proteins | sample 7278101 | NCBI WGS metagenome assembly JAAUYD01 (sample SAMN14350128, study PRJNA611818) | marine sediment metagenome | isolation source: surface marine sediment (0.6m) | place: French Polynesia: Moorea | collected 2018-08
CGCCCTTGAGATGGTTGTCCATACGCTGACAGCCATGCGCCGAGGCGGGTTATGGGATCATGTAGGGTTCGGCTTTCACCGATATTCAACGGACAGCCACTGGCTTTTGCCCCATTTCGAAAAAATGCTGTATGATCAGGCCTTGCTGGCCATGGGGTATGCGGAAGCGTTTCAAGTCACCCGCAATGAAGACTTTTCCCGGACCGTAGAAGATATCTTGACCTATGTGCTGAGGGACATGACCCATCCCCAAGGAGGGTTTTACTCGGCGGAAGATGCAGACAGCGAGGGAGAAGAGGGGAAGTTCTATGTATGGGATTACGAAGGCTTTAGTCGCCTTGCAAAAGAGGACGGCGAGACCATCCCATGGCATGACATCTTCAACTTGCGACCGGACGGTAATTTTATTGATGAAGCCACCCGCCAAAAGAACGGGACCAATATCCCGCACATGACACGGTCCTGGAAACAATGGGCCAGAGCCCTGGACATGTCGGCCCAAACGCTTGTCGAGCGATGGGGTGCCCTGCGCTCGAAATTGTTCGAACAGCGACGGCAGCGGGTTGCCCCGTTGAAAGACGACAAGGTGCTGACCGACTGGAACGGTCTCATGATCGCCGCGTTGGCGATGGGGGCAAGGGTTCTCGGGGCGGATCACTATGCGGTGGCTGCGCAAAAGGCCATCGCCTTCATTCAATCCCACCTGACCGACGCATCCGGCCGGTTGCTGCACAGGTACCGGGACGGGCAGGCGGTTATCGATGCCCAAGCCGGTGATTATGCCTATCTGATGATGGGGTTGATCGAATTGTACCGAACCACATATCAAACAGACCTGCTCTCCTATGCCATTCGCTTGCAGCAAGATCTGGATGACGGCTTCTGGGACGATCGTCAGGGAGGATACTTCTTGACCCGTGCCGAAAACGAAGAGCTGCCGGTGCGGCCCAAAGAGATTTATGACGGAGCACTTCCCTCTGCCAATTCCGTTGCCTTTTCCAACCTGCTGCTGTTGGCCCGCATCACCGGTGATTACCGATATGATGAGCGTGCAAATCACTTAAGCCGGGCCTTTGCCGCCTCAGTTAGCCGTCAGCCGGTGGCCTTTACACATTTTCTCTGTGGGGTTGATCTGGCCCTGCATCCCGGCCAGGAGGTGGTGGTAACGGGAAATGCCAGGGCAGACGATACCATGAACATCCTCGATGCTTTGCAAACGCCATATGCGCCGCACCTGGTCGCTCTGTTAAAGTCTGAACAAAATGAGCAGGCGCTCAGCCGATTGGCCGGGTTCACCGCAGGGCTTTCGCCGGAAAACGGGGTTGCGACAGCGCATATTTGTGTGGGATCCAACTGCAAAAACAGCACCACAGAGGTTGACATCATGCTGCGCCACCTTTTAAAAAAGAAGTAACCGCCTGGTTATAACGTCCCTCCTTTGGGAATGGGACGCATAACATCTAATCGAAGGATCGAGTCATGGGCATCAGGGATTTGACCGCGGAAGAACTTCGTCGATTCATTCAGGATCGTCATGAAACCGACTATGCGCTAATCGATGTGCGGCAGCCGGGAGAGTACGAGCAGGGTCACATTCCCGGCGCCCGGTTGGTCCCCTTGCCGGAACTGGTCCAGACCATGGAAACACTGCCTTCCGACAAGCAATTGGTTTTTTACTGCCACAGCGGCTCGCGCTCCTTAGCGGCGGCATCCATGGTGGAAGAGGAAGGGTTGGGTGAGGATGATCTGATCAATCTCAACGGGGGCATCATGGCGTGGGATGGCGGCATCACAGAAGATTACCCCCAGGTTGAACTCTTCAACTGGCAGGCGGCCCCATCCGATATGCTGCTCACGGCCATGAATCTTGAAAAAGGAGCCCTGAACTTCTATACCCGGGTCCATACCCGGCACCAGGATCAACCCTGGGTCAGAGTGTTTGCCGATCTGGCCAAAGCAGAGATGGGTCACGCCCGTACGGTATACCACCTGTGGCGCCAAATCGAAACCGACGGGGATGCGTTTGAGGTCGTCTTCGATGGCCTTTCCGGCAGCGTCCTTGAAGGCGGTATGGAACTCGATGTGGCCCTGGAAAAGATGAGCTCCGTAAAAGGACCGATCTGCCTGCGTTTGATCGAATTGGCCCTCAAAATCGAGTATGCTGCCTTTGATCTCTACCACACCATGGCGGACCGGGTCACTGCCGCCGATGCCCAGGAAGCCTTCATCACCATTGCCCAGGCAGAGAAGGCGCACATGCAGTACCTTTCAAGGGCCATTGCGAATTGCACAGCATAGGAGGCATGTGTTGACCGTCCTCATTACCGGTGCCGCCGGTAATCAAGGCGTCTTCGCCTCCAGTTCAAGGTTCAAAGTTCATTGTCCCAAGTTAACAGGCAGAACCCCATTCCTTGACCCTTTCCCAACGTTCAACATCGAACGCCCAACGTCGAACATTGAAGAATGATGTCGCTACGCTCCATCCCAATATTGATGGCAACAGACCATCATTGAGAGTTGGACGTTGGATGTTCGATGTTCGGCGTTCAGTTTAATTCGGCAGGTGTTTCTCCATGGCCGCTCGCAGCGTCTCTTCGTTGAAGGGCTTTTGCAGGATGTCGGTGATGCCGGCGGCGTGGGCGGCATCGTTGTCCTGGCATTCGTTCTGTGTGGTGACCATGATGATGGGGAGCCGCTCTTTAGAGAAATCTCTTCTAATGGCCTTGGTCAACTCTACGCCGTTGATCGCCGGCATGTTGAGGTCCGTGAAGATCATGTGGGGTTTTTCCTTGGCGACTTGAGCGATGGCCTCTGCCGGGAACTCGAAGAGGATCGGATCGCATCCCAGGTTGTGAAGGACGCTGCGGTAGATATTTAAAATCATTTTCGAGTCGTCCACGGCAAAGACTTTGAGTGCCTGACGCACCTCACTGGAGACAGTGCCTTCGATGCGGCTGGCGATCTCTTGACCGTCGTTGGAGCGCAGCAGGTCAAGGTAGTGGTTGCGGGTATCGGGATGGGCCTTCAGGCCGAGATACTCGATGGCGTAATCATGGAAAAGTTCTTCGTCGATCAGGTCCATGAAGATGGCATCGCATTCGGCATCGATGATGGTATGACTCACCGGACGTTCGGCGCCATCTTCATCTCGGATCATGTTCTTGATACCGGCGGCCAGCACAGTATTGTAATTGTGGTCGATGGCACTGGCGGCCGCGGCGCGCACATTATCCACCGGATCGAGAAGCCCCTGGGCCAGGGCAAAGGCGCCTTTGGCCACCGGGAGCATGCCCAATGCCTCATAGGCGGCAAAGCGTACGTTGGGATCCCGGGGTTCGTTGTGCAGTAATTTTCGGATAGGACCGATGGCCGATTCGTCTCCGATGGCGCCCAGCACGTTGAGGGTATGGATCACCAGGTCCGGGTCGTCGTACCGCAGGTTTCGAATCAATACCGGAACCGATTTAGGGCCGATGTCGGTCATATGCTGTTTGCCCGCTTTGCGCAGGTGGGCGTGCTGAGCCGAGAGCATGGCATTGAGCCGCTCGAGTGCTTCGGGCTCCTGGGAGCAGGCAAAGACATCCAGGATCATGTAGTCCAGGTCGGTGTCGGCTCCCAGTTTCTCGGCCAGCCGCTGAATGGCCGTGGGGGTGGCCAACTGGCCCAGCGCTTGAATGGCGGCAATGATCAATTCCACGCTGCCGGAGTACAAGAACTCCGAAATGGGGGTCGTGGCGGACGCGTCGCCGATGGCCCCAAGGGCGCCGATGGCGCCGCGCAGCACTTTTTCATCCTGATCTTCGTTCAGAATGCCCAGTAATGTCGGCGTGGCCGCCTCCAGGCGGATCTCGCCGGCGACTTCCGCCAGCACCCATTTATAATTCGGCTTGACCTCGCGTATCAATAAGCTGACCAGGGTTTCAGGATAATCGAGTGCTTTGGAGAAGAGGATCTCTTTGAGTTCCGTGAGAGAGTGGCCAAAATCGGGCGAATCGGCGATCAGGCCGACGATGACCGGTATGACAAAATTATCGGGTGCTTTGCTGAGCTCGAAAAGCGCCATTTTCTGTGTCTTGGCGTCGACCTCATCAAAATGGGAGAGCACGATACGGGCTTTGATCTTGTCTTTGGATTCAATGTCGAAACGCAACTCGTCGATAAAGTGCTGGGCATTGATGGCGGTCATGGCATCCCTTTCCATTCATAGGGTGACGATATGAAGGTTATCGGCCGGTGTCGGGTTGATCTTTAGGGGACACAGGGAAGAATGCGAGGATGGTTTTATTTCTCCAAGTATGGTAGCTGGTTGACATGTCGAACGCCAAAAACACCACTGGTCCTGTGCCGATCCGTATTGCCCCATCCCTGGTTACCGTCATCATTTCGGCTCTGCATGAGTGGTATGAAAAGAGCAAGCGGGATTTGCCTTGGCGACGATCAGCGGATCCTTATGCCATATGGATTTCAGAGGTGATGCTGCAACAGACCCAGGTCAAGACGGCCACGCCCTATTTTCATCGGTTTATGCAACGATTTCCCGATGTGTTCAGCCTGGCCCGAGCCGACCTCCAATCTGTGCTCAAGCATTGGGAGGGGCTGGGGTATTACTCGCGAGCCCGAAACCTCCACAAGGCGGCGGGCATTGTGGTCGATCAGATGGACGGTTGTTTTCCGGATCACTGGGAAGCCGTTCGGCAACTCCCCGGTATCGGCGATTACATCGCTTCGGCTGTGTTAAGCATTGCCTTCGATCAACCTTATGCCGTGGTGGACGGAAATGTTAAAAGGGTCTTGGCCCGGCTCTTCTGCCTGGATTGGCCGGTCAATCAGCCCTCAATCCATCGCTTTTTTCAGGCTGTTGCAAACCAGTTGATGGATCGGGAATCTCCTGGCGATCACAACCAGGCCATGATGGAGTTGGGCGCTCTGGTATGCACGCCCCGGCAGCCTGACTGTCGCGGATGCCCGCTATCCGGATATTGCAGGGCTTTAAAAAAAAAAGCGGTGGAAGCGTTTCCCAAACGCAATAAACGCGCTCCATTGCCTGTGCGCCGCGTCGTCATGGGGCTTGTGCAAAAGCACGGGCGAATCCTTCTGGTACAGCGTCAGGAGAATGAGATGCTGGGGGGCCTTTGGGAATTTCCGGGGGGTGAAGTAGATGGCAATGTCGATCCGCGGCAGGTGTGTCAACAGATGATCAAGGCATCCGTTAATTTGGATGTAGCGGTGGACAAGCGGCTGGCCACCGTCAGCCATACCTATACCCATTTCAAATTGCGAATGCAGGTCTATCAGTGCCATTGGCGATCCGGCCGGGTTCGTCTCAAAGGTCCTGCAGATTTCAGATGGGCCGCTATCTCCCGCATTTCGAATCTGCCGCTGCATGGCGCCATGCACAAAGCGTTGCAATCGGTGTTCTGATGATACTTTAAAATAGTGAATTCGACGGCTTGCATTTCACTGGACTTGTGCTTCGAATCCAAGGGTGATCCGATACCTCCGGAAGCGCTCAGGAAAGCGCCCTTTGGGTTGGTGCCGGTACCCGTTCAATATCACCTTGGCGGCCGTCCGTGCGTCATGCCCTTCACCGGTCATCTGACAGGCAGGCGTTTACCAACTGCTGCATGTAAACGGCTTCATTGGAAAAGATCCAATCCACGCCTCTATTGATCTCTCGAAACAGAGCGTTGCGTGATCGAACATACCCGGTTCCCACTTTCTGGCCTTTCTGATGCAAAGCCGCTATGACCCCGCTGCGCAGCAATAGAAAATGGCCGCAAAACCCGCCCCATGGTCGGCGCTTCGTCCATCGGCTGCGCAGTTCCGGCCAATACTCCGATATGGCGACATTCGCATGAGGGGGGAAGCCTTTCACTGGCATCAACGCCCTTGGGTGCAGGCATAGCAGGTGAAAGTCTCTGGCTGGTTCCAGGAGGGATAAGATCTCCTGGATGCGTCCGTTCTGGCGGGAGGGGCGGGGCCATGGCTGCTCCTTGATCTCGATCATCAAGTGCACTTTGTGACCAAACCGCCGGACCACCTCCGCCAGTGTGGGAATGTCCGGAAAACGGCGTTTGATCTCGCTGCAAGGAAGCTGTGCAATGGGCTGTGTCTTGCCATATACCCTCGAAAGAGAGGCGTCGTGGAAGACCATCGGCTCACCGTCGGCGCTGAAGCGGATATCCAGCTCAATGCCCCATACACCTGCTTTGGCGGCACGATCAAAGGCGGCAAGGGAATTTTCATATGCGGGATTGTACAGATGATCTCCGCGGTGTGCGATGATTTTGCACTGCTGCAAGCGGCTCAGAGATGGCACGGGGTGTCGGCGACGTTCGATATACGTGTCCGCCAGTTCCTGAAATCTTTTTTTAGCGAAGGACAAAAAGGGCATGGGCCGTGTCAGATATGCGATAGCTCCGGTGGCGATCAGATGTCAGCGGGTTGTCCGAGGGATATTCTGCTGTCAAAATATGAACACCAGCCCTGATCAGGCCAGGAGCACTTCATCAGATATCGGTTTAAGGTTCGTTCAATCCGGTTAGCTGGCAATAAGAACTGAGATCTCTTTTGCCCCGGAGAAGACTTTATGGCATGTGCTTCCCAGGAAGAATTCTTTCAGTCCTGATACGCCTCGGCGTCCTAATACGATGAGGTTGTATCCATTTTCTGCCTCGGCCAGAATATCTCGCGCCACGCCTTTTTTCCGGTTTTCTATTTTCACTTCAATGAGGTCCTTGTCCCACCCATAAGACAGCAGCAGTTCCTTGGCTTGATCGATCGCTTCGGTGACCAGTTCTCTTTTCTTGTCTTCCAGGGCACAAAAATTGGACTGCTGAGACCGGAAAAGAGGGGAGAGCTCGGGACTGTCCATTTGGCATAGGGCGGCTGTATCCAGCATGACATTATACAGGACAATGGTGTTATCCGTTGAGAAACTCTTGGCCACCAGCTCGACAGCACGACCGGCATTTTGGGAATCGTCTATGGCGATGAGAATTTTTTTTGCCATGGAGTCCTCCTTTGCAAAGGTTTTTCGTGTAATTGATTAGAAAAGTTTAGATGGCAGCAGGTGCAGGGCCGGGGGCAGACCCGCCTCCCACTGATACTTATAGTTTATGGTTTGGTATATGGGTTGTCCACCCCTTTTTCAGACCAAGCCGGGCGGTTGCAGATTGAAAAGACCGGGTGTATCCTTATTCATTAAGTCCGAAAGGTAAACGGATAATGTCAATCTCTGATGGTGACCGGCCCTTTGTGGCCGTTCATCCCAATTGCGAAAGGGGCGTCATAGCGATGGCGGGTATGGAGATAAAAGCGGTATTGTTCGATTTTGACGGAACGCTGACAGCACCGGGGGCGATTGATTTTAAAGTGATCAAAAGGACATTGGGCTGCCCTGAAGACCAGCCGGTGTTGGAGTATATCCGAAGCCTTGATGGAGAAGGGACGCGACAGAAGGCAATGCAGCGGCTCAACCAGTTTGAAGAGGTGGCCGCTGCCAAATCAAGACCAAATGCTGGGGCCCAGGAAATAGTCCTTTGGTTGATTCGGCGTGCGATGTCAGTGGGCATCCTAACCCGCAACAGCCGTTACTCCGTGGTGCGGTCGCTGGAAAATTTTGATGATATTGGATTGGATGATTTTGAGGTGATCATCACCAGGGATGATCCCTTTGCGCCAAAACCCAGTGGAGAAGGGGTCCTCCATGCCGCGAAACAATTTGGTGTGGAACCCCATTCCGTGTTGATGGTCGGTGACTATATATTCGATCCCATGGCCGGAACGGCAGCCGGCGCAAGAACAGCGTTGCTCGATCCGATAGGGGACGCCCGGCTTCAAGGGGTGGACTGTGATGTTCGAATTCAGCACCTTGATCAGCTTCAGCAGATCCTGTCCAACAGTACACCTTATGCATAGCAGGTAAAAGAGAGGGGAACTGGACGTATCGCAGGGGTATGGCCGGTATCAACGTGCTTTCAGGGAGCCGATGAAACAGCCGCCACCTCCGCCACCGCCACCGCTACCGCCACCGCTCACGCTGGAACTGCTGCCTGAAGCTCCGATGCTATACGCCGTTGCCTGGTTGGAGTAGCCACTGTCCCCGCTCTGGGTTTGAGCCTGAATTCGATAGAAGTATACGCCGCCGCCAAGTGCGGAAGTATCCTCATACAATCTAACGTCTGCATCGACGTGGGCAATGGTGGAAAAATTCATCTGCCCGTCCATGCGACGCTGAATAGTGGTCTGCGCATTCAGCGGCTCGCCCGATGTCCAGGAGAGCAATACGCCGTCAGACCCGCTGTCGTCGGCATTCAGCGAAACCTCCGTGAGCAACGTCAGCGCGTGGTAAGCATTGACCCGGCCTCCGGAAACGACATGATCCATCAGGTCCTCGTCCAGATCGACGCTGTGCGTGATGATGGACTTGATCTCCGCCGGAGAAAGGGAGAGATCTTCTGATTGAATGAGGGCGGCCAAGCCCGATACATAGCCTGCCGCCATCGATGTGCCTTGCATGAACTGGTAGACGTTCTGGGCATCCGCTACCGTGAGTTGCATGTTGTCTATGAAATACCCGGACCCGGTGGTGGAAGCATCGCTGTCGAAGCGCAGTCGGATATAAACCTGGGGTTGCCCGTCCCACGGTCCCAGGTCCGCCAATATGGTCATCCAGTAGGGAACACTGCCGGAAATGCCGGCGTAAAAAACGGTGTCGCCCTTTTTCAGGGGACATGAAGACCAGCTGAGACCGTCGGTGGAGATTTCAAGATAGAGATAATCGGCATACGCTTCTGCCGAACCGATCATGGTAAAAGAGAGTAGTGCTGCAGAAGTATTCGCCAAGTTCTGAACGGGTAGACGCGCCCAAGCATTGGCATTGTTGCTGTAGTCGGAATCGGGACTGCTGCCCAATGCAGGCGCATTGAATGTCGCAGGCGGATCCGCAATATCCCAGTCATCCCCGATGCCGCCGGTGGACCATCCGTCCAAAACACCATCGTTGAAATTGTCCGACCAGAGGGTGCGGCGACCGTTGTCCAGGCTGTAGATGCGAATTCCAGGAGCAGCAACATCCACCGTGACGGTTCCATAGTTGGAGAACCAGGTCATTTGATCCCTCTGATCTGTGGCCGCAACGGAGATAATGTTGGGGCTGCTGTAACTGGCCGGATAATAGGGCGCAATATCGGTATCAGATCCGTCATTGCCCGCTGCACAGATGAATAGCGCATTGGCACTGTCACTGACGTTTTTCAAGGCCCCACTGTAGCCGGAACTCCCCCAGCTGCAGTTGATGATTTCGGCACCATTGTCCAGAGCGTATTGAATGGCGTTGATGGCATCGGCGGTGGTGCCAATGTCATAAGCGTTTAAAAACCGGACCGGCATAATTTTGGAGCGCCACGAAACGCCTGCAATTCCGAGATTGTTGTCTGCTACCGCACCCGCAATACCCGCCACGTGCGTACCGTGACCCGACGCATCATGGGGATCATTGTCATTGTCGACGAAATCCCATCCATTGATGTCGTCGATGTAACCATTTCCATCATTGTCGATGCCGTCGCCGGCAATCTCGCCGGGATTGGTCCAGATTTTCCCGGCCAGATCCGGGTGGTCGGTATCACAACCGGTGTCTATGACGGCAATGGTGATCGACGGACTACCGGTGGTGATGTCCCAGGCGTCCGGACCGTCCATGTCCATATCCGGCGTACCGACATAGCCGCTGACAACCTGTCCTGTATTATAAAGTCCCCACTGCTGTGAGAAATGCGTGTCATCCGGAATGCCCTGGGCCTGAAGGATATAGTTGGGTTCCACGATTTCAACGTTGGGATCCTGTGCGTAGACACTCAACGCCTGTTCCACACTCACCCCGTTCTCGAGATAGATGCGATGGATTTTGCTGTGTCCGATGGCGCGAGCCGTCTTTACCCGCGCGGCACCCTGCAGCGCAGCCTTGGCGACATTATTTACTCCGCTACGATACTTCACCAACAACTCACCTGGTCGATAGGGTTGCTGCTTTGGGGCAGCCATCGAATGGGTGGCCCATACCAATAAAATGAGGATAACAATACCGGTGGTCCTGGTCTGGCCTGATCTCATGCTTAATTCCTAACCTTCTATTAAATCAGAGAAACTGGATCGGGTGCTGTTCTATGGGGGTTATCGACTGGCATTTGGAAAACTTAAGAGTTGATCCCGACTTTGGTGGCCTCAGGTGGGAAGGTGGTGTGGTGAATCAATGCGACGATTACACCGGGAGGAATATCGCCGCAAATTGCATGAGCGTTCTGAAACTTGAGTGGTTTCGCATTAAAGAGAATTGTGACGGAAAAGCGGATGGAATTTTGGATTTTTGATGTGAACACAATATATTGCGCCACCTAATGTCTTGACACACAACCATTTTTCCATATACGATGCACCATACCACAAGAGTAGGTAACTGCCCTCTCATTGGAACGGTAATTGGCAGGCAGGATACGTGAGACGGAATGGGTAAGGCGTTAATTATTGCGGACGGAGATCTAACCGACGGAGTGGCTCAACTGCTGATCTCCATCGGTCATCGAGTTGATGTCGTGGGCAACCTGGCCAAAGGTTGGGAAGCAGCCGCCCAAAAAAACGCAGAAGTCGTTGCATTGGCATCCAAGCTTGATGGCGGCGACGGTCTGGCACTTCTCCCAAGACTCAAACAACTCCCCCATAAGCCAGAAGTGGTCGTGGTGACCGCTGTCGCCGACCCAAAGGCAGCCGAATTTGCCCTCCGCAATGGGGCTTGGGATTACCTGCTGGTTCAGTCCAACCCCGAACCGATCGCCGCGTCCATCGATCAAGCCCTTCAATATCGCAAAGAGCAAAAAGGCGAACAGCCACCGGCGCCGGTAAAACGAGAGAAGATCATCGGCAACAGTCCGGGGATGAAGCACTGCCTGCAGTTACTAGGGCAGGCTGCTGCCAGTGATGCCAATGTGTTGATCACCGGTGAAACCGGAACCGGAAAAGAACTCTTCGCCCGCGCCATCCACTCCAACAGCCCCCGCTCCAGAGCGTTGGGCGTTTCGGTCCGCAGCAGCAACCCCCGGGCGGATAAAAACTTTGTCGTGGTCGATTGCACTGCGCTGCCGGAGACCTTGGTGGAGAGCGTACTGTTCGGTCACACCCGGGGGGCTTTTACCGGTGCCGACCGCAATCATGACGGGCTGATTGCCCAGGCCGACGGCGGCACCCTGTTCCTGGATGAAGTGGGTGAACTGCCTCTGGAAACCCAAAAAACGTTTCTGCGCGTTTTACAAGAGCGGCGCTATCGCCCAGTGGGTGCAAAGGAAGAGAAGGAGAGCAATTTTCGTCTCGTGGCAGCCACCAATCGGGATCTTGACCAGATGGTGGAGGCCAATCTGTTTCGCAAAGACCTGCTTTTTCGCCTCCGCGCCTTGACCATTGAATTGCTGCCCTTACGTCAGCGCAAGGAAGATATCGAAGACCTGATCCGGTATCACACCTCACGTTTGTGCCAGGCTTATGGATTAAAACCCAAAGGGTTTTCGATTGATTTGATGGACGGTCTCAAGGCCTATGCTTGGCCGGGCAACGTTCGTGAGATGATTAATACCATAGATGGCATGCTGGCTGCCGGCGCCAATGACAGCACATTGTATACCAAGCATCTGCCACTGCAGATCCGCGTACAGGTTGTGTGCGGTAATCTGGAGACACCAGGTGAACATCCCGCCGATGACACCCACCATGACGAGGGCGATCTGCCCAATTTCAAGACCTACAGGGAAGCAGCTGAGCTCAAGTACCTGCAGGATCTGATGAGCGTGACCCAGCGGAATATACCCAAGGCGTGCGAGATCTCCGGTATCTCCCGCTCCAGGTTATATGAAATGTTGGCCAAATACGGTCTTGGTTCGTCCAATTAACCGTGGCCAAGCCGTAAATCGGTGTGTAACGGTTCAGTCCGATTCGACAGCAAACGAGATGATAACGACGATGTTGGAACTGTGTAGTGCTTAAAGATGTCTGGTTGATGACCGATATATCGTATACGAAAGAGAAAGCTACGTCATGTTTATCCCTTTGACCAACAAAATCAGCTGGCGGAACCCGCCCTTTGTGACCAGTGCCATCCTTTTGATCAATGTCTTTGTCTTCTTTGTGATCCAGGCGGACGATACCACCAATCAACGCGAAGCCCATGTCTTCTACTTCGAGTCAGGCCTCGATCAAATTGAATTTCCACTCTATGTAGCGTTCTTAGAAAGCAATCATCCGAAATCATACAAAAAAATCAAGGACGCCGATATTGAGGACGATCCCGATGTGCAGATGTGGCTGTATGGCAAGCTCATTTTTGATAAGGCGTTTCTTGATGCCGTGGCCAGCGGTGAGATCGGATCGGATGATATTCTTGAAAAAAGCAACCACGAATCCTTGCGTGCTGAGTACCAAAAGCAACTCGACAAAGTGATTACACTTAAATACGGTTTTCGGCCTGCGTATCCGCGGCTGGCCACCTGGTTCACCACCATGTTTCTTCATGGCGGGGTCGGCCACCTGTTGGGTAACATGATATTTTTGTGGGTGATCGGGTGTCTAATCGAATACGGCTGCCGGCGGTGGCTGTTCGTGGTCATTTATCTCATTGGCGGATTCGCAGCCACAGGTCTGTTTTGGCTGTTGAATACCGACAGTCTGGTACCTCTGGTTGGCGCTTCAGGCGCTATATCCGGTATCATGGGGGCGTTTACCGTTTTCTATGGATTCAAGAAGGTAAGGTTCTGGTTCAATCCGGGTTTTTATTTCAACATCTTCAAGTTTCCTGCCATCATCATGTTGCCTTTCTGGATCGGCAGCGAAATGTTCCAGATGCTGACCAATGAAGGCAGCAATGTGGCCTTTGCTGCACATCTGGGCGGTCTTATTGGCGGGTCGGCCCTTGCCTATATTCTTAGGAAAATCCCCCACCTCCTGGATCATGAAGGCTTCCAGGGGGCTGAGGATGATCCGGTTCAACCCATGATTGAAAAAGCGCTGGAACACATGGGGCGGCTTGAATTCAACAAGGCCAGGGAACTATTGACAAAAGCGGGCGTCCTGCAACCCGAAAATGAGACGGTTCTCAGGCATCTCTTCACCATCGACCGCCAGGATCCGGATACACCACAATTCCACGCCACCAGCCAAAAGCTCCTGGAGCATCTGTGCCGTCGGTCGGAAGATCACGAAGAAGCTCACAAGATATATCAAACCTATATCAAAACCGCCCGGCCGCCGAGGCTGAGCGCGACCATGTACTTGACCCTTTCCCGCGTTTTTTGCGATATCGGCAAATTGGACGACGCCCAGCGGCTGGTTTCACTCTTGGTCAAGAAACGCCCTGAGTTGAATGAAATTCCCGCCCTTCTGATGAAGTTGGCTGGATTCCACGGCCAAAAGGGCAACCACGAACTCCGTAAAGCCTGTCTGAGCTGCGTCTGTAAAAAATATCCACTTTCATCCGAGGCCCAGCTTGCCAAACAGCAATTGGTCGTCGCGTTGAAGAATTGAATTTGGTTCGCCGCCCGGCTTGCCAATTTTCAATTGATTCGTCTATGATGTTTATTGGTTCCCATTGGTCGGTAGTTCCAATTCCGCCCCCGCTTCTCCTGTTCCATTGGTTTATGAAAATTAATTGATAACAGCTGACGCGTGATGTGGTTGTCGACACATTTACAGGTCAGGGTTTGAAGCATACTTGATGATTAACCCAGTGCAGATGCGACCGTTGACCACCTGGCGTGCCAATTTTCAATGGCATGTTGGCAGGGATGCACTCTGATGTACCGCAATGATCTAGCTGAAGCATATCATTTTCCAGACGATTGGTCGAATTGATGGGCGATCAAAACCGAAACCAAGCCTGCACCGATACCGTCAGTCGACCATAAGGCGTCTTTTTCAGGAAGGCGTGTTCTGGTGGAAGACAGTCAATTGAACCGGTAGGTGGCCGTGGCACTTTTGGCTGATGCAGGCTTGCAGGTAGAGGTCGCAGAGAACGGATTCATTGATCGTCTTCCGATCATTGCGTTGACCGCTCACGCCTCAGCTGGTGAAGAGGAAAGGTGTCTTGCTGCCGGAATGGATGCCTATCTCTCCAAACCCATAGATGAGGATGAGTTGCAACGGATGCTGGTTCGGTGGCTTCCGGCATGGCAGGGTGAAAACATGCAAGATGATACGACACAACCGAAGGCTTCAAATGACGGCGGTGGCCAGGCGATTCTTGATGCCAAAACCGCCATTCATCGATTGGGGGGACGGCGGCAAATTTTCATTAAGATTATCGAGAAATTCCAGCCCGAACACCATGATGCCCACAAGGACATTATCCGACAACTGGCGGAGGGTGATCGGAAATCTGCTACACGAACAGCCCATACGATAAAAGGTGCGGCGGCTGCAATTGGCGCCGATGATTTGAGCCAGATCTCGGCCAAGCTTGAGTCAGCTATTGCCGGTCAAGCGGAGGGCATTGATGGGTTGCTGGCAACTTTTAAGCAAAAGTTGTCAGGGGCGTTTGCGGCCATCGAGGCCTTTCTGGCTGAAGAGCGGAATGCATCCAATAGCAGAAAAGGGGCCGCTGAATAATCGCCAGAAGCGTAGACGTCAACTCATGACCATTTTTGTAGTGCCTCGAGTGGACGCGAAAGGAGGGCAAGCCATTCTTTGATATTCTTCCTACAATCCTTTCAGATATGTTTTGGCAAAACCGGTTATTTCATGGTCGGGAAACTTGCGGATCAGGCCGTTTAGAATTTTTTTGGCTTGTCCGCCGTTTTTTAATCGCTCGTGGAATATTTGCGCGGCCCGGTAGTAGGCTTTGGGAACCAGGGTGTCGTCCGGGTATTGCTTGATGAGTGAGTTGAGGGCAAATATGGCTTCTTTTCCTTTTTCCGATTCATTCAACCAGCTGGCGATTTTAAACAGGACCAGCGCCTGGGGCGAGAATGTCTTGTCGAGCCGCAGGCAGTAAAGGTAAAGCTCCAAAGCTTCTTTTTTCTTTCCGGCCTTCACCGTCAGTTCAAGGTGTCGGGGGGCGTAGTCCAGAAGCTTCGCATCCTGTTTTTGCATCTTCAACAGTCCCGCATACCGCTCGGACAATTCAAGATTCTCTATCTCCTGAACCTCCACGCTTCTTTCGATCTGGGCAATTGCCTTGTCCAATTCGCCTTCTTGAACCAGCAGTCCGATTTCATTGAGCAGGTCGTGATGGGGGTTGGGAGCGATGGCCTTTTCTGCCATTTTGACGGCAACTGTGCCGGCAGGGGCCATGGCGGCCAGGATGGTTTCCAATTCGACCGGATAGCCAACGCGGCGGTGGTATTGGAGAATGACATATCCCACCATGTGATACATGATCAGCGTATAGTAATTGCTTGCGATGGTATACATGAACAATTGCATCGTGTCGGGAAGGTGTCGAATGACCGCAAAATGCAGCGCAGCCGGCGCAAGGGTCAGGAGCAACAGGAAAAAGAGAAGAAGAAGATAACTCCATCCGATGCGGACAATGACACCCACCACCACCACGGGATTGAGGGCCTGGAGCAAGCTGTCATTGATGATCAGGATGGTGATCATGGATGGCAGGGTCAGCGCGCAAAAGAGGAAATAGAAAATCACGAAGAAAGGGCCTGCCTGTATGACGACGAACATGAAAAAAAGGAATAGGGCCAGATAGAGGGCCATTTGCTTGAAAACGATGCCGATATTGTTCTCAAAGATTTCACCCGATATCGGCGGCGGTGTAAGATTCCCCTCGGCAGTTATCTTTAAAGATTGAAATGAGTATGTGACCATCACGGCCCAGAGAACAAAATTGAGAAAGAGAAATAGTACTGAACTCGTGAAAGCCGATAAAAGCGATAACACCAGTATGATGCCGATAGACGATAGAGAAGAGGCCGGATAGACGAAAAATTTGTGCAAGCGGGTCCAAAATGGCGGGATCACCTGGGATAGATCAAGGGCATTGGTTTCCACGTTGCATTTGGGACAAAAGTAGAGCGACTGATCTTGCAACGGCCCCGCGGTCCGTTTGGAAATGCACTGGGGGCACAGGTTTTTGTAGCAACGGGGGCAGTTCCACCAGGCAGGTTGGGTCGGGTGTCGATCACAGGCTACGGGCATGGTCTCTCCTTAAGGGTCGGTTCCGCATATCTCAAATTAACGTCGTTACAAGATCTATCGGCAGATGACGGCAGTCGCGTGAGTATCATTTTCGTGCGTGGGGTACGCCCGTTCCTGGTGTGGGGAAGCTTTCTCAGGGCCACCTAATATACCTTTTGAAAGACCGAGAAGGTCGTTTTGCAGGTTCATGACCGGTACTCCCCCCCTTTGTCATGCAGGAGATGGTTCGATTCAAAAATTCCACAAGTTCCTCGTAAAATCAAGAAAGTATCTCGGGTGTGGCATGGATTTTTCCAAAATGCGGTATCCGGGATTCAGGATGACGTCCGGGATCCCGGACTGAACCCGCGCCATACCATTGGATCCGTCCGCCTGTTTCCATCCAATAAATGCGTAACTATCTAAAATTGTATGAATTAATATTTTATCCGGGTTCCGGCACGTCACTTGCTAAGAAGTGAATTGCGAACCATTCACGCTCTAAGAAAGGAGGCAGATCCGGTGATACTTTTTTACGCTGCCCAGAACAATCAGGTCATCGACACAGTGGAGCGGCAACTGGCTGAATACCGGGTGGCCAGATGTCGCTCATTTAGCACAATGGAAAAAAGGTTGAAGAAGCCTCGCCATGGATTGGAGATCGTTTTAGCGGTGGTGAATCGTTTTGAAGAGTTGGACCATATCCAGGAAATTCAAGCGTTGATGCGCGACCTGCGGTTGGTGCTGGTGCTGCCCAACCGCGATTCCAAAATGGTTTCCCATGCGCACAAACTGGCACCGCGCTTTATCGCCTATGCCGATCATGGTTTTGAGCAGATCGGAGCGGTTGTGAAGAAGATGGTCCAAGGTTCCAGGAGTAAATTGGCCCTGCCGGCAATGGTGTTGGCAGAACGGCAACCCGGTTGAAAGGGCGACAACAGGTGATCGCCTGAGTCCGTTTCCTGCGGCCCGGCTCCCCCGCAATGCCGGCCGAAAGAGGGAAACACCAAGGAGAATAAATGTTTCGGCTAAAGGAAGAGACCCAATCCGCCGTCTACCGGCAATGTTTGTGGGCAGTGACCGCCATCTGCCTGATCTGCCTGTGGGTGAGTGCGGCCTATGCATTGGGTACCTCCGCCGGGACCCCCATCACCAACACCGCCACAGTGAACTACACACTGGGAAGCGATCCTACCGTTCACACCACCTCAGTATCCGATACCTTCAATGTCGTTGAAATTATTGATGTGGTTGTCACCTGGCAGGATGGGTCCAATGTCGCGGTGAACACGCCCCACGCCGATGCGGTCCTGACCTTCCAGATCACCAACACCGGCAACGGTCCGGAAGATTTTCAAGTATCAGGCATTTTCAATGTGTCGGGAGATGATTTCGATCCATCACCGGCGCTCCCAACGACCCTCTGGCGGGAGAGTAACAGTACCATCGGATTGCAGACGTCGGGTGTATCACCGGATGCCCCACTTGCGATGGGCGGCACTGTCTCCCTCAATGCCGATGCTGCTGCCATCATTTACGTGCTCAGCGACATTCCGGGCAGCCTGGCCGATACGCAGGTCGGTCATGTAGCATTAACAGCCGATGCGGCCATGCCCGGAGCTGGCGGAGCTGCTGCCGGAACCGTACTCACCGGAGCCGGCGTCGGCGGTGATGCCATCGTGGGCAGCACCAATGCCGACGGAAATGCCCAGGGAAGCTACGAAGTGTCCGCCCCCCAGGTGGACCTTACCAAGAGCATCGCGCAGATCGTAGACCCTTACGGCGGCAGTCAACCCTACACCAGCGCCCGAATCACTTACCGCATTCAGGTGGATGTCACCGGCAGCGGCATGGCCGAAGGCCTGGTCATCACCGACGTCATTCCGGTTAACACCACATATGTCGCCGGCAGCATCACCCTCGACGGCGTCTCTCAGACCGATCCGGACGACGCCCCGACCGATAACAGCGATTTCAACGTTTCCGCACTCAATGCGGTAACGGTAACTTTAGGCGATACCGCGGCCCCGGCCACGCGGTTGATCGAATTTTCAGTAACCATCGACTAGGGAGAAGGAGAGAATCATGAAAGCAAAAACGATTTGGATCATTTGGATGACACTGGTGCTTGTAGCACCCTTTGCCGCCTGGGCCCAGCCCAAAGGCCACATTGAGTTGACGTCGAAGGCCGAGGTCGAAAAAGCGGTCTTCAACAGCGAAGGTAAAAAAGAGGTCAAACGCGTGGAGGCATCAAAGGTGGTGCCCGGCACTGAAGTTATTTTTACCACCACCTATAAGAACATGAGCAAGGAGAACGCCGATAACGCGGTGATCACCAACCCCGTGCCCAAACACATGGTTTACTCTGAGAGATCTGCCAGTGGATCCGGCACCAGGATCACGTTCTCCATCGACAACGGCAAAAGCTTCAACATCCCCGCCAAGCTCTTCGTCTTTGACGCGGCGGGCCGCAAATTTCCGGCCCTGCCAAAAGACTACACCCACATCCGCTGGGAGATGAACCATCCCCTGCCTTCCGGTGCCATGGGTGAAGTGAGCTTTAGGGCGATTTTAAAATAAGAAACGTTTGCTCAAGCAACATTAAAGAATAACAGGCTAAAGGAGATTTAAAATGAAAGTGCAACGAACAAAACAGATAAGAGCGGTACGTTGGCTGAGCACGATTGTGTTGTTCGGCATCATACTCACCATGATGCTGCCTACCGGCGCATGGGCGCTCGGCACTGCCGCCGGAACCGATATCAGAAACCAGGCGACAATCACATACGAAGTAAATGGTACGGGCCAAACCCCGATTGATTCCATCGGTAACGATGCCGCCACCGGCGAAACAGTCTTTGTGGTGGATAACAAGGTTGTCCCTGTAGTGGTCAGTCAGGGCGACGTTAATGTGTCCACCAATCAGACGAACGCGGTCTTGGAGTTTGTGCTGCGCAATGACGGCAACGCCACCCAGGGGTTTTTTCTTGAGTCGGTCGCCGGCGCTACCAGCATTACGATGACCAGCGTTGTCGTGCGGGTTGAGGACGGTCTCAACGGCGGTTTCCAGCCTGGCGAGGACGCCGCGTATGACCCGTTAAATCCACCCCAGTTAGCCGCAGATGCCACGCTTACCGTTTACATTGTCGCCGATGCACCCGCAACGGCGACCAATAACGATACCGATACCTATTGGCTGCGGGCCACCACCTTGAATCCGGGTGTGGATGACGACCCAACCAACTACACGGCAGCCACGCCTGGCGGCGACACCGTCGATGTGGTCGATAACGTTCTTGCGGATGTCGATGCCGATGGTGCCGCCGGCGCGGTAGACGGTGAGTACGACGGCCGGCATGCCGACAGCGCCGTCTTCACCATAGCCGCTTCCAATTTGACGGTGACCAAGTCTTCTGCCGTGGCAGAAGATCCCATCAACGGCACCGCCAATCCCAAGGCCATTCCCGGCGCTTATGTCGAATACACGATTACCGTTTCCAATGCCAGTGGCGCCGCCACAGCGACCAGTGTTGTTGTAACCGATGACCTCAGCACCGAAATCGGCAATGGCACGGTGGTTTTTCGGACAAACAGTTATTCCGGAAACGGCCTTATTGCAACGGCACCCGATATCGGCACAGACGTCGACCTGACCAACCTGGCTGATGCTGATGCAGGCGATTGGGATGATACAGCAGCCGATACGGTAACCGTCAATTGCGGCCAACTGGATGCCGACGAGACCTGCACCGTGCGGTTTCAGGTGGTTGTGCAATAGCGGCCATAGGTTAGATCATGACGTTTCCAGCCTTACCCTACCTCTCGAATCAGCGCCGGCGCTCCGATATCTCTATCGGAGCAAACGGCGATCTGCGTTCGAGAGCCCATGCTGGAAACAACCAACAACCTCCTCTCTCCCTTGTACGGGGTGCATTCCGGGCATGGGGCCTGGTTTGCACCCTTGTGCTGCTTCTTCTCTGTCTGGCGACAACAGTCCGGGCGGCGCCTGCCGGCACCCCTATCGACAATACGGCCCAGGCAGCATATCGATCCTGGGGAGCCAACACGAGCAGCAATTCCAACACGGTGACCACCACCGTGGAGCGCTATACCACCCCCTCCCAAATCGAATTTTTGCAATACGCTCCAACGGTGGCCGGTGCCACCCCGATATCCGTTCCCTTCACCGATTACAGTGATGATGGAACCACCTCCAGTTCGGTCACCATCTCTACCATCTACCCGGCCGGCAGTGCCACGCCCATCGATTTGAGCGTGCCGGTACCACTGATCAACGCCACGGTTTACCACCAGAACGAGCCGATCTTCCTGCGGGTCTCCGATATGGATCAGAACCTCTATCCCGCTTCTGCCGAGACCATCTGGGTGATCGTCAATGTGCCCGACACCGGTGATGCCGAGCTGCTGCTGCTCACCGAGACCGGACCGGATACCGGTGTCTTCGTCGGCTACATCCAGTCCGGCAATCTTGGGAGCGGCACCATGGTGAATTTCAACGGACTGCTGGATGTCCAGGAGGGAGGACAGATCGACGCCCGTTACACCGATGCTGCTGACGCCACCGATTCCGTGACCACCGCGGCAATGGTCGATCCTTTCGGGTTGGTCTTCGACAGCTCCACCGGACTGCCGGTGGACAGCGTCCAACTGACACTGGTCGTCGATGCCACCGGCGTACCAGCCACCGTATTCGGTGACGATGGGGTCAGCTCATTTCCCTCTACGATTACTTCCGGCGGGACCGTTGTGGACGGCAGCGGCAAGGTTTACGCCTTCGCCCCCGGCAACTACCGTTTCCCGTTCGTGGCGCCCGGCACCTATCGGATAGAGATCTCGCCGCCCACTGGATTTGCAGCGCCGTCCACGGTTTCCACCGCTGCCCTGCAGGCCTTGCCCGGTGCGCCGTTCGCCATCCTTGATCCCGGCTCCCGCGGAGAAGCATTCGTCCTGAATCCCGGACCGGCACTTCGCATGGATATTCCGGTGGATCCCACCGCTACGGGACTTTGGGTGCAAAAGAGTGTCAATCGGGATACCGCTGCCATCGGCGATTTCGTGCAGTACACGGTGACAGTTGAGAACCGTTCCGGTGCGGCAACCCCCGGCGTGACAGTGACCGACCGTCTGCCCCTGGGTTTCCGCTACCGTTCAGGTTCATTCCGGCTGGATGGAACCGAACAAGCCGACCCCCAAATCTCCCGCGACGGCCGCACCCTGACATTCAACCTGGGAGATCAACCGCTCGATGCTTCGGTTCGCATCCGATATGTCACCGAGATTGCCGCCGCCACCCAATTGGGAGAAGCCAGGAACCTTGCTGTTGCGACAAGTTCCGGCGGCCTGACCTCCAACACGGCCTTCGCCGTGGTGAAGGTGAAAGAAGATCTTTTTCGAACCAAGAATTTCATCATCGGCCGCGTGATTGCCGATAACTGCGATAATGCGCCCACCGACAAAACCGACGGCGTCCCCGGTGTGCGCATCTACCTGGAAGACGGCACCTACGTTGTGACCGACGCGCAGGGGCGTTATCACTTTGAAGGTGTGGCTTCCGGCACCCATGTGGTGCAAATAGACTTGGAATCGCTTCCAACCATCTATGAACCGGCCGTCTGCGACGAAGACACTCGTTGGGCCGGCACCCCCTTTTCACGTTTTGTTGATCTTTACGGTGGAACGTTGCGGCGTGCGGATTTCTACCTTCAAACCAAGGCGCCACCTTCCGGTCAGGCCCACCTTGAGCTGAGCTGCGCACTGGAAGATAAAACCGTCACCTACAACGTCCGTATCGACGTGCAGGAGGTGCCCGTTGAGAATCGACGCCTGACCATCATGTTGCCGGAGGGGGGCGAGTACCTCATAGGCTCCAGTCGGAAGGGATCCGAGGCGTTGGATGACCCCCGGATGATGAGCGGTGCGCTGATCTATAGACTGGGCGATGCGGTTGCGGGCCAAATCGATGCATTCTCTTTTAAGATGCGTCTGGGTGATGCCGTACAAGCCGGGCAATTGCACACCAAGGCGATGATGACCTTTAATACACCGCAGCAGAAGAATCAGCGCACCCAGGTCGTCGATACGGTGTTGGCTTTGAGCCAACGCAAAATTCGCCAGGTACAGCCGCCCATTGTGGTCCATCCCCGGTTCGACAGCTTGAGTGCGGCGCTAACCGCCCAAGACCGACAAATGCTGGACCGGTTGGTGGAATCGTTGGATGCTGTGGAAATCGAGCACGTGGTTCTCACCGGCCATACCGACAACCGGTGGATACGCGCCCGCCAAAAACTCCGGTTCCCGGATAATTATGCCCTCTCCCTGGCACGGGCCCGGAATGTGTCGGCCTATTTGGAGAAACGGTTACATCTGAAGAAATCTCAAATCACCATTGAGGGCAAGGGGGCTGATCAACCCCTGGCCGATAATGGCACTGAAGCCGGGCGTGCGAAGAACCGCCGTGTCGAAGTCAAGGTGATGTCAGCGAAAATCAGATTGATTCACGACATTGATTCCATCAAGTGCGAAGACAAGGTGATGAGTCCCACCCAAGGCAGCGTGCATGGAGAAAAGCCAGCCACGGATGACAGGCAAGTTGAGGCAGCCCCGGTGCAGCGGTTCGAAGATATCGATCTTAATGCGTTGGCGCCCGGACCGGAATGGCTCATGCCGGCCGAAGACTTTCATCCGCCTATCCCCAGCATCAAACTGGCGATCAAGCACGCGCCTATGGATAAGATCGAACTGTTGTTGAACGGACAACCGGTA